>Ga0194135_10000111_pt1 | contig 45936 bp, 28 predicted proteins | sample LitLau_LLRF_2013_FD_134024 | JGI IMG/M metagenome (GOLD analysis project Ga0194135, IMG submission 134024) | Freshwater sediment microbial communities in response to fracking from North America - Little Laurel Run_MetaG_LLRF_2013 (version 2) | ecosystem: Environmental > Aquatic > Freshwater >...
AAACTTGAGCTTCATAACTTAATGAATAGATGTGGATACGCGCAGGGAAAGATATAGTGATGAAAGGACACACTGACATTGAATGACACGGGGATAAGCCATCTACCCACTACAAGAAACTACCCGTCTAATGATACGAGTACAGAAAAACTTCTCATCTCCCAATCCATCTGTCTCTTTTCTACGCGTCTTTGATTCATTCATTCGAAACTCTCGAACGAAACTACGACTCAAGAATATGAGCCTCATTATGAAAATATCTCCACATTTGGGTTGATTGAAGGACCCTAAGGGAGTGTTTCATACTTTTATTGGAATTTCGGTTCGGTGATTTCTCTTTCTTACACTCACACACTCACTTCTGCTTTGATGTCTCTCTTTCTTTATCGTTCCTCCGTGTCTTCCTCATTTGCAGAGAAATCCATTTGCACCAAAGAGCAATCCGTCTTCTTCTTCTTCTGATCTCATGTGCGGCTCTATCCGTGGCACGCTCCACCTGTCCCTCATTTGCACTTCTCTGAGGAAAAGCAATAATAGTAATTGGACCGACGAAGAACCTTTTCTCTAAGATTGGTCTACCAATTCATGCAGTAATATATGGTACGCATACAGAGAATCCATTAGTTGACATTCGTGAATCGAACCAAGAAATAAGTCAAGTAAAACTCCCAATGATTGAAGTATATGTTGGCAATACAAGCAAATGAAAGGTATCACAATTCACAGGTGTAAGTCCCACTAGTAGAAGTGAATCCTAAAATGATGAGTACAATGTAAACGACAACAACGGTAGTGTTTAATGATTTATTGGTACACATTGAATCTCGCTTAACACACAGTAAGATGTATATTCCACATACGGGAAACAATCAAAACATAACGGGAGATTGATGAGGAGATCACATTCCTTGTGAGAGTCTATTTTAATCCATTGTGCAGTCCGTTCATCTCTCGGCACATCTCTCGCTTAGTGTGCACCTCAATTTAAAATTCCAATTGGACACAACGGATCATCAAATTCATCAAGATCAGCCGATCACCATCAGACCATCATCATCATCATCATCATCAGCTGAACTCATTCTTTCTCGATATCACGTTTATATTGTGTGTGCACCTTTTGCCTTTAAGGTTTTCAATGCACACAGACCGAATGAATTACCAATTACGTGTATAGAAAGAAACAATGAGGTGAATCTATAAGAAGAAGAGTAACTATCAAGAAAGTACAGCAGATTCATTTTACAAATTGCCAACATGGTAAAAAAAAATTGTTGAACTACTCCGACCTTTCTTATCATGAAGTTGTCATCAGTGAAGTTATAATTTGACAAAAATTTTTCTCATTTAATGCAGATGCACACACGCAAAAAGAAATTCAATTTCAACTTCATTATTTGCTTACGTCTTGTACATGAGAATGAAATGTGAGTTTACCTAAACTGATTTGATCCACAAGTAGATTCTATGTGAACTTTCAGTAAACATAATGATCGTGCCGAGAATGTGGATTTTGGATTATTGTGAGATGTGATTGTGAAGAGGAAATTGCTTTCACCACAGCATATTTTATTACCTGCTTTGCCTGCCATTTCGTTTGATATTGGATTTCAAGTGGAAATCGAATACTTACCGTTCCGTTACGCGCGTTCTTTTCAGGAGCAGTCTACCTGCAATTTATCTACAATGTCTGTGAAATTCTGAAACTTCTTTCCACATTGTAAAGTTTGCTTTCACTTGAAGGCAAACACAAGAGGGTCAAGTCGTATTATATGCTCACATAGTTTAGTGCTAGGATAATGAACTGCCGATGGCCAGTGTGGAGAAAGCGATGTTTCCACTTTTTGTTGTGTTTGGTTAAGTCGTAGGAGTAGTAGTAGTGGCACGGATCCCAAAATAAACCTTCATCACATGAATAATGCATACTGTCTGGAATTATCACTAGTGTCCTTTTCTGTATATCCTCTCAGTCAAATTCAGAGATTTCTCGAGTGGGACTCGATTTGGATAATTTCCTCTCCGTCGTTTTATCCACATGAATGATGATGAGTCAGTTTCTCTACTACTACTTCATTCCTACCATCAAACTGTTCTTCAACTGTTCATCCCTAATTGTAAATCTCCGCACACGCAACACAGGCACTTAATGATGAGAACGACTGGAAATTTGATTTCTCTCTGTCGATTTCCAAGTAGGCCATTCACTATATGTCGGATCGTGATTCTACTCTTGACATCTCTGTGTATTACTCTATCCTTCTGCCATCAGCTTACGATATTGAAGTCATTCTCCGAATATGAATGGATAGAATATATAGAACCGTTTTGTTCCTAGTTTTGCAGTCGGATTTTACCTTTGAAAAGTCAGAGTTCAGTGGTTACTACACCTAGCAGCCACATATGTATCCTAGAATTACAGTAAACGAGGTAATTTCATTAAAGTGCTGCGCACAATTTGACTTTTAGGTGACCACAGCCATTCTGTGGGCTTTATAGCGTTATCTAAATCTGCATGATGATGTAAATTAATTCCCTTGCTTACAGCCAAATGTTGCTGGCTGGCGAAGTAATGGATGACTTTTAAGGCTTGTAGGACAGATTGACAAAATCAGGAGGGAGTAGCGATAGCGAGTGATATTGCGAGAATCTGAGTTGACACGATCATTTACAAAATAGCTAATTTTACAATGGACACTTGGTAATTGCATTATCCATGCCTCGAGGAGTTCTACTCAATACTATATGACTCACAGTCCGCCGCAGTCTATAACTGGTAACCAACGAGTATTTCAGGTAACTGCATGGATCCTTCATCTCTTCTGTAGACTCCCACAGATGAAATATCTGCAGGGCTTTATGATTTTACATTTGTATGTTATGACTATGTACCCTGTTGGGATGAAGTGAATGATCTCAATTGCTTTTTACTCGTAGAAGAACTGTAGATCATTGTCTCATATCTGAAGTTAGGCCAATTAATTTGTTTGTATTCTTGAGCTGATTTATGGTTTTTCGCAATCTCTTTGCTTTGTATTATTATTATTGTGAGCTTAAAGGATAAATCCAACTCAAGCTTCTTTTCTGCTTATTCATGCACAATCTACTTCTGATCGAACAGTCGAATAAACTCAAGAGATCTTTTGGCTCTAGTGGGAATCATCCAGCAAATTTTAATGATTCGTGTAGTTGTTAAAGCATGTGGTGGAACGGAACGGTGTTTGTTGGTGGCATAAGCTTACGTACATACCGATAATAGATATAGACTTAATTCATTGCAGTAGGGATGAATGTTTCTGGCCATATTCGAAGTAGAACTGAGCTTTGTTTTTCTGTCATGTGAAGACATACTCGAGGAGTTCGTTTTATCACAGCATAAGCAGTAGAACTAATGTAAGTTGTGATGTCATTAGAATATCCGAGCGCGCACATGCAGGTATTCAACAATATATTATGTACTTTCTTCAAAAAAAAATTAAATCGCCAAAGGACAAACTTGAGTTCTAATACATTAAGTCAACATCGTGATATCTGATTGATGGTACTTGCGTGTCAGCAATATCTGCGGTTTTGCTGATTCTAAAAGGATTCGTTTTTGATATTCATGTGTCCTTGTCCACCTGGCTGAGCTTGGTCCAGCAGCTCCATTCGACAGGTAGACAGACACATTGCCAATTGTAATAATAATTGTAAATGGCATATCCTGCAGCGTGGTAAACCACCATTATAACAAGCTAAAGTATAATTATCATCTTCATAAAACGCAAATAACCTTGACAGAGAACAAAATAAGTTTTTGCGTGTGTTAAATTATTTTAACTTTTCATTTTCATTGAACATTTTTCATAGCCTTTTAACAAAATGTATGTTACAATTGTCTAAAAGTCGCCAGTCCATGAAACTACTGTAAACTCTACAGCAATATATTTCGCCTCAATCGACGCTATTCTCATGTTCATCAAGTTCAAAAGTCACATTGATCTGACACTTCAAAAGATTTGCAGGAGCAATTTCACAATATTTTGCGGTTGGTCACAGGTCTTCTTAATTATACCTGATGTGCAGTTTCCCATTTTGGCATATCCTCTAATCGAGGCAAATGTCAAGTGAAGGACAACGTCTCTAAAACACTCTCTAAGTGAATCAGTAACCATCATACAGTTAATACAGTAGTGTCTTCCCTGATACTACTTCTTCTGCTTCGTGTAATTGACGCAATTATTCTTACAATAACGAGTAATACTCTCTCTAGAGCTCTAAGACTAGCAAGCAGCAGCTTATACGTATTCTTTCTCAGAGTTTTTGTACTCTGGGGTACATTATCTCGCATTGAATTATCTTACCAGCCTCCAGGCAGATTAACTCTTCGGTAACTTGGTAAGTACTACGCATTACAACCCAAGACTGAGAGTCAGACAAGTTGACTTAAGTGCTTTTATTACTTAGTGGAGAATAATAAAGCGCTTGCAGTGCGGATTTAAAGGGCAAAAGTGTTTCTCACATTTTGCAGTCATATTCTCTGGCGATGAGATTATTGAATGAATTTGGGCGAAGATAGAAGAACCCACTGTGATAACGATTTCAAGTAAATCTCTCAACAAAGGCTGAGCTGTGTACATGTGAATGTGAATATATAGTAGGTGCTGGCTACGCTTACATAAATCTGCAAGTTTTGGCAAAAACATTACCTTCATCTTGCGTTGTTGAGAGATGATTACATGCGAAGAAGACGCTATGGTCTCTCTTGTTCGCTGATCTGATTATGTTTTGTTTGGGTGGATTCCGCACTCATTATGACTCTTTGAGGTTTGCCAAGAAAGGCAGGTAACATTGCAAAAGTTTCTCAGTTTGTTCCATTTATCATTATTACACATACCACTACAACAACCACCAATAGACCACCAGCAGCATCGCACTACCTTCTTTCCATATAGTCTCTAACTAAACCTGTAATAATATATGTCCCTCAGCAGCATACAAACTACTAGAAACTTTGAACATTTTCATGTCATCTGTTAACCAAGTTCTAACACACACACACACACTCCGAGTTGATGAAAATTGAACAACACGAACTTCCATATAGCTTTTCTTTAAGATTGTTGATGGGTGTATTGCATGATCCGGGTTATAGATCTTACTCTTCTACTTATACTCCTGCTGCTTATTAGAAGTAATGCATGGAGCTCAATCACAATCACGAAAAGGCCAAAGGTGTGTAGGCACATTTATTTGTGTTTGTTCGCAGAATGACTTTATCATAATGTGTTTCTCACAGACTCTATAGTATAGTCTCAAGATTTCAGTATAATTACAGAAATAAAAAGCGCATGGGCCTCCTCTCACTCAAGATCAGTTGATTATGGCTCTCAATATCGCTGCGATTCGCAACTCTTGAAAAACCTTCGTCAAAACACCTACAACAACGACGTGCATGAGGAGGATAGATCGGTCTTGAAAGTATTTCTAAATGGGAGTAATAAACAGAGTAAATAAATCTAAAGGAAAGCAGTGAGAACTATTTAAAAGAAATGGAATTGCTTCGTCTCTGCTTCTTCGTCAATGGTTAGCATCAAAGTCATCTCCTGCTCAGATGGTTGTTATTTTCTCCCTGGGCTTATTCTCATCCTTCAAGTCATCTAAGGGCATTTCGATTTCTCCTTCAATCCGTGTCTGTAATTGCCTTTCTTTCTCTCGGATTTTGTTTTATTTATCTCCGGAATTGAAACGTCGTTTTGCCCATCTCTTCGTCTCTCTCATTCACTTTACAAAATGGAATATTGGAAATGTCAATGGCTCGTTGAAGGAGAAAAAATACCGAAATAGATTTGTTGTTTGTCTTCGCTGCGTTTAGACGTAGAGGAGACTCGTCGTCGTCGTCGTCGTCGTAGACAATCCTCGGTAATCGAAATGGGAAAATGTTTTCTTCTGTTTACTTTTCATTTCTCAGGTATCCTTGTCTTTCTGTGTTTGTTATTGAGTTTTGATGCGAGAATTACATTTTGTTTGCAATTTGGTAAACCTTTTCATCTATAAGCTTTGCTTTAGTGTCAAATTGAAGAACATATATGAAAATAATACATAGCATCTTATGTATGTAGCATAACACTGCTGACTGCGTCACACGACTTTCCATTGTACCTGACGAATGGCATGAAACCTTAAGTTCTTCTAAAGGTTAGATTTTCTTTCGTCTCCTCATAGAACAGTTTCGCAATACCCTTGTGGAATACAAAGAAACACCATGGAAGAAGTTGTCGCGGAGGAAGTCAGTATGTATTCTGCCTATTGTGTGTGTTTTGAAATACTTCTAGCGTTGCTTTGTGTGGAGACACGAAAAAGTTAAGGCTGATGAAGCCCTCCTGTCACTCACTCTCAGAAATGTATTGAAGAGTTAGTAAAGGAACGACGACGACGACGACGATGAAGTCAATAGGAAAGGAAACCCTTCTGCGAGTGTGACAAACAATTTGGCCTGTTTATTCAATCATTGTTGAAGTCAATTGGCTCGGTTATTTTATGCAAGACCACGTCTTCTATTGACGAATGAAGTCAGGAAGTCTCGCGTTATTTTTACATTATATTGTCTTGTGATTAGCCTAAGGAGACCAGAGAACATCTCCCCATGATTAGAACTGTAGTTCCTCTGCAGATTAACTTATGATACATGCGTGTAAAACACTTGGATTCGATTCCCTTTTACTACGAGCAATAAATTTTTGCCGATGGTCACCTTATATATATATATATACAGAAAGAATGAAAAGCACCACTGGATTTGCCTTGCAAAAGACTTTCTGAGCATATGAAGGGATGATGCAGCATTAAATCCTCCCTACATGACAGCTTCATTCCACAACACACACTGTTCATCGCATCCTACTAACAAGTGTCTGCTTTCAAAAGTGTTGCTGCTTGACTTTTACGTGCTTAAGCTACGAAGATGTGTTGAGTGCAGAACTACAGATTGATTGGCACAAAGAGATGCTTCAAATAGCCTCTCTCTCCTAAAAACTACTCCGTGATGATGAGATATAAAGTACAATCATAAAGTAAGTCTACTACTATGCATAGGTTCACCGAACTCATCTGTCTGCATCGTTTTATGAATACTCTCGCGGCAGCGATGCAATTGAAATGCATCTTTCCTTCGTGTGTCCAAACACAAGTCTTGTTCAGTTTTATGAAACAAATTGATGCAACTTTTCCTTTTTAATGTGAACTCAACGTAGTGATTAGTGTTTTCAAAACAAGTTAGGCTAATGTGACTGCAATGACTAATGGTAATTTCACTGCATACATACTAAAAATGCACACAGATATATAATGGAGGTGGATGCGATCTCCTTCTTTATCGTAGGATGTATTCAAATCGTTTCGTTTTTACATGTTTAGTTAATGGCAGCAGACAGAATAGGTATCTTAAGATATTCATAAGTCGTAAGTTCACAAGATTAACTAAATGTTCATTCTTTTTAGTTTTTACTCTAATGCAGCTTGTAACCCACAAGAAACAATGATTTTCATGTCAAAATAGTTTCATTTCAAATACTATCCCATGTATTGAAGAAGCTATGTGCGGTCAATATTGTTTACGACGCAGTATACAATTAACTAGTCAATAATTACTCGCACTGCCACAACAGAATGTAATTCTTCGGTAATATTTGCAGCAGGTGGAATACCTCAATAAAAAGGAAGGTTCAGACATTAATCTTTCAATCAAACTTTCAAGTTAACTTGTATATAGTGGTGATCGTGTTTGGAAACAAAATATCATGAGAACTGGTAGCAGCTTGAGTAGAGATTCATCATCTTCAACAACCACCACTACCTGAATTACAGGTCCTCTGGCATGGAGGAAGTGAAGGAAGAAGAAGAAGAGATGAGATAGTTAAAGCTCAGGTTTCATTCATTTCATGAAGGGTAGAAAAAATAGAGCTCGGTGGTGACTTGGACTTCATCTCGGGCATCTTCATTTCTTGGGCAAGATTTTGCTCCTGGGCAAAATGGTCTTGTCATTAGCATTCCCTTATCAAAAGCGGACGGGGATGGAGTTTCATTCATCGCAGGTATTATAACATCTCGATCTCAAGGAATAAAACGGTTTGACCGTCTTCTATTATTCAATAGCCTGTATTATTGAAACTTAATAAATTGCCAATCGTCTTTTCTGTCTGCATGTTAACCACGCATTTCATGGTACTAAATTTTCAACCGGTTTACACAATGTCAATCGAACTTGTAACAGCAAAAGAAAACTTGATGCAAACAGTGTGTGTGTGAGTAATGCTGTGTGGTTTTGATTTTCTCAAGGGAAGAAAAAATCACGCAACATTTCATCGTTAAACTTAAAGCTTTATTGCAAAACGGAACTTTAGTTTTGGTTTCAGGCAGCCCTGCGTATTATACACTGTACAAGTTTCGTCAAATAATTGATCATTATAAAATGAAATCCTGTAGGAAACAGACGCGAAGGGAGAACTTAAAGGGAGACAGAAGGAGGAATCTGATTGTAGTAATAGTAGGCTGCGGTGTTTTGGCTTCTCTCTTGTAACTTCTCTTTTCGCAGCGTCTCTGGCTGAACACATGTAAGCCTTAAAAGGCCAAAAGACAATTCAATAAAGGGCTTTGCGTTGAGCAACTCTAACTTAACAAAGGAGAGGCACATCACACAATCATCTTGTAATCGATACGGCTAGCGTTTAGCTAAAGAAGGATTATATTCATTGGCTTAACCACCAAAACCGATACGAATCTCCGTTTCACTCATTGACCAAAATGTTGGCCAAGTTTTCTAAGCGCTGTTGTATTGGCAATAATTTTCAAAAAGAAGCGATAAGAGGATTAAGAAACTTTTCCTTTTAACAAAATGTTGAAAGCTTCTGTGTTAAGAGTAATTTGGCAAAAAGGTATCGGAGGTGTATTAGTTGATTTTGTCCCTCGGGCTTGTGTGGCTTCCATTTTTGCTTCTTGTTGCACCAATCAACCTGTCCGAATTAAGAGATTCAGTTCAGACAGATTGAGAGTGAAAGGATTCTTGCGAGACTTATTTGCGATGGAGATAGCGATAGTAAGTTGTAATTACATCACGACTACACCAAAATGTGCCTTACTGTGTCTGCGAGTACTGCACTCTCTTTCTGTGAAGTCTTCAGGCGTGTTCATAATGATTACGATTCATAAACCTCCCCCACTTCTCTTGAATATTTTGCAAACTTCTCCATTGTCTGAGCAAGGAGATTTTTTTATTCTTCCAGGGCAATAGTCTCTCTGGGGAAATCCACTCTCTGAATTCGTTACTTCTGTTTCCTTAATTGGTGCCTTTTAATGAGAGAATGTGATGATGAATCCAGAGAGTCGAGTTGGATCAGGGAAACCGTTCGTGGGTGGGTGTGCCTCTCAGACGGGCTTTAGGCATATTGTACACAACTCCATGACCGAAATAAATGACCACCACTCTCCCAGCCGCAGTATCTCTCACTAGTATCGGATTTGTGCATTGATTCCCCTCGACATATCAATCTCTCCTTGGATTTCTTGTGTCTTTTTCCTCTCATATATGAGATTGAGAAGGTTGGCGAATCCCGTTCCTCAAATGGATTTAATACGACGACGACTTAAAGGATTTATCTGATGCCTCCCACTCAAGAAAACTAACTTGAATGATAGCTTTACTTCAATTGAATGGATTGTGGGGTGTTTGGATGCGGCGGTCATCACTAAACAAACGTGCTGGGAAGCACCATTAACCATTACACTCTTCGTAGTAACTGTTGAAATCCTAACATTTTCAGTTGCGGATGCTCTTGATCTTTATGGCGAAATGGATATGTGTCTTGGAGTCTGCGAGTATGCACACGCACGTTGCATGCTATACACAAGCGATGATGATACTACACATACACAACAATGGGTTATGAAATTTACAGAGAGGAAAATGGGTTTGTTGATCATAAAACTGCCGTTTTAGTGTGAAATCACTCGGATTAGTCACGAATCGCTTCGTTTTATCGTCGTTCTCTTTGGTCACTTCAAAGAAAATGTAGCAAAAGCGGATGGAAATGTGTTTCATTTTATTAGAGTTTCACATTTTAGATACTCATCTGACTTCCCTTCACACTCAAAACTTTAAAGAGAAGTGGTCGTTTTTTGCTTCGTGGTTATCAGGAAGGAATTACGATATTGTGTCATAATGTACTAGATAATACATTCGTTATTGCAGTTACTACTCTGCATACTTTAAGAAATAGAAACAATCCTGCACTCACATTTTTCGCATACCTGGAGTCAATTAAGAAACACATTGACAGAGTTGGAATATTTCATCTTAATGGACCTTACAAAGCCATTCATCATTCTTGTTTTGGCTACACGAGTTTCGGTATTATGCTCCTCTGCGTAAATCAGTGTACACATTCTTACAAACAAATTGTACGCGCAAGGGGTTTTTGTGTGTCTTACGTAACTAAATAATGATTGTGTAGTAAAGTCCATATGTGTTTCATGAGACTTTTTCTTCGACGGTGAGTCTGCTGTGAGTTATATTCCCTAAGGTGGAAGTGATGGTGGTGGAAATCGACATAACGAATAGTCAAATACCGAGACGGGTCTTCCAATGAATGTGGTTCAGTTTTTTGTATCTCTGTAAGAAGAACTTTTCCAAATCCTTTTAGCCAGAGAGTTCAAAAGCCCGAATTGGATTGGAATGGCTTTCAGTGCTTGAGCAATGAAAAACTTCGCTCTCTCATTCCTTTTAAAGGTGTCTTATCGTTGGATGGTTGACATGAGTTATAGTAAAGAGTTCATGGCTGTGAAGTAAAAGTCATTTTTTCTATTAAGGAAGGTTTGAAATTTTAAATCTTGAATGTTTCAACAACTTTGATTCTCAGAATTAATGTATGGGCCTAAGTAAGTCTGAGAGAGAGAGATTGTTGCGACACTACTTTCGAACAGAATTTAGTTCGTAGGTAATTGAAAGTTAAGATGAAATTCGTCTGCGCACACATAACTCCACGGAATTAACTGTGCAAAACTAATAGTTAATTAGGAAGCGAGACAGAGCCAGAAGTTTTTCTTGGCAAGAATATTTGATGAGAAATGTAGAATGTAAAATGTGATGGGTGCATTGGGTGAAATGAGTCACACGATGGAGAGATGAGATGCTTGAAGGAAAAGCAGACGACACACGAGTCAATGTCATTTCCACATGATGATGATGGTTCAGTTTGAGAGATCTGAGAAAAAATCTCAAGTCTCCTGACGAGTGTTGATCTCTCAACTGGATTTAAAGTTATGGCACCCTATCCAAAGGGATTTCCAACGAGCAAACAGCAAAAATTTATACGATTACGCTCTCATCTCGACTTTTCTCATGGCTGGAAATCTGTTAAGCTCCAAATAAATGTCACCCTGACAAGAAATACACAGATTGAGCTTTGATCTCTTTCCGTCTCTTTAAAAACTAAACTCTTTTAACTTTACGTGAGAATTATTTCATTCACTTCACGTACTCTCAAGCTACAATCATCTTTGTGTATTAATTCTTTAAACATCGCTCTCATCTGTGTACAAAAGTCTTGATGAGGTAGTTTTTGCAATCATCTCATTCGGATGTAAGCAGTATGTTATTATTATACGTTACAGTGAATTACTAGCAGTGATGAATCGTTTCGACGCAGTCTGGGAGATAGAACAATTTAGTGAAGATTGGGATAGGTGCCAATAGACTTGATCTAATTATTGACAAGTGTATTTATTACAGAGACGGTGGTGGTGGGTTAAGATAAGCCACAGACAAGATTTTGGAAGAAGCTATATCATGTGTATACAACCCTACTCATACATTTCCATACAAACACCCGTAAGGGCTTGATTTCTTTGCGACTTATTTGTTTGGTTGAAACCATCCTTCGTAAATATCTCTTGTTGAGATTTGAAATAGGGATATCTCGTTAGAATGATACTGTGGGACTATGGTGGTGGTATTAGCTGCACCCTTCCTGCCTTCTAAATTTAGACACGACTCACATATTATATATACACACACACATTGGTTAATACAACTGCTTACAACACGTACATTGTCCATAATGTGATCATGTCATGTATCTTTCTCCCTTCTTGTGTATTTTTACAACTGATCTTGCTATCAGTTGCTGTATCCAGTTGCAGCAGCAACATGGATTGCAGTTTACTGCATCTCCCTTCTGCTTCTCTGCATATAGTTTTTTTTGGATAACTCCTGAGCTGTAAGGCTTTCCAGCTTCAACTACTCTCTCGTGAAGGAAGGAAGTGTTTTGCGTATGGACAGTTAGTATCATTTGTGACTGCTGAGAGTGTAAATGAAACTACAGTCTGTGTGTGAATATCTTGAGCCGTGGATAAAACTCTGCTCAGCAGTTAATCTGATCCGATCTCTGCCATATACTGCTCCTGCACGTGGGAATATGTGTGAAAAGTTACAAAATTTATCTGGAGGATTGTAAAGTCTCGGAAATAAAACGAGTTTACGAGGGAATGAAAGGTGGAAGGAGCACTCAACTCGATATTTAAAGTGACTTGTGCCTGCCATATAGATATACATACAGTTTCTACAAGAGTTGTAAATGATTGATGTGGTTTATGCTTCTGATCAAAGCTGAGTCTGAGGGAGAGCTACTACTACAGTGGTGGCTGTTTCATCCACAAAGTTGACAGTAGAATTGCTAGTAACTGTTCAGTTCATCCGAATTCCGTTTTTGGGCCAAACCTCATACTTTGATTTCCGGTGTGGTTACTCCTTTTCAAAGAGAGTTCCGATTTCTTAGAAGACTGATCGACTTCCGAAGAAAATGTCCGGTGTAACGATTTCCTCCCTTGCTAGGAAATGTCTGTGCGATGTGCGTATTAAATTAGACTCTCTTCAGACTTTAAATTAGCTTCATATATTGCTAGTCTTAACTTTGATGTTCATTCATCTAAAACGACATTTTGTTATTCATTGAAACGAGCGGCTTATAAACGAATCCATTTCGTAATCAAAGGAAAAGTAATAGAAATCGTAGTGGAAAAGCCCCAGACACAGTCTCGGAACTCAGGAATAAAATTCATAGCTGGTCATTTCTGAGACAATAAAATGCAAGGTGAGCGAAGTCGAAGTGCAGAAATGGGTGAAGTTGGAGTTGCCTGCGATGAAAATCCGAACTCCAGAAGACGCTCATCTGCAGATGACTACTGCGGCATTCAAACAGGAACAATGCAGAAAGTGCATAACCACACGCACAAGCTTTTTCATGATTTCTTGAGGCACATCAAATCTTCTGGTTATGGCAAGGTGAGTTCATATAAGCTTTCATATTATACCTCTGCTCATGCTCCTCGTGCTGTAATCTCAAGCACAATCTCCTCCATGTTTCCTAAAATCGTTTTAATCTGACGTAAAATGCAAATCGTGAGTGTTTAAAAGAAACTATTCTTCTTCTACTTCATACACAAATCACAATTAAGGTTGCACAAAGCAAGTCGTTTGGAAGAAAGAACTTTTAACTCCATTCAATATATTCAGAACTCATCATTTTATTCTCAAGAAGAGTTCAAAAGGGGCACACAAACACAATCTCAGTAATGAAGTTCTTTTAACACAGCAAAGGAAATGATAAGGATGAACAAACACACCGTTTGAAGAACTTGTAATCTCAGAAATTGTTAATACTTACACAGGGTGAAGCCTCGGAATTGCTCACTGTGTTATCAAGCTCTATGCCTACCTATCACATCCATAATACCCACACATGTACATATTATTATTATACACTCAATTGATATCCCAAGAAGACAACTCACCCTGTACGAATCAAATCTCCTGTGTGCCTTTAATCTTTATGGTCCACAATAATAATTATTATCAGCAACAATGTCAAGTCATTGGCCTTTTCTTTAAAGTCATAAAAGATTATTTAGATCTTTCACACACAACAAACTGTACGACCAACAACGGCTGTGCAATTTCAGTTAACTCAAATTAAAAACTACCATACTTATTAAATCTTAACCATGTTCTCTCTCGCTATTTAATAGCAAAACTGGTGATGCTGAAGTGTTTGGCGAATTATGTGCCACTTTTGTAATTAAACTACAACATGGGGTGTAATTTGAGACATCGAAACTCAGGTGGGTTTTATAGTTTCGTGAATATTCGTCTTCGCAAAGGCAATTAAAATGAAACAATACTCGCAATAATCGTAACTTATACGCGTCTTTACTTGTAGCTTTTCTAATGAAAGAAATTCAACTCTCACACTTTGACAGTGGTGCCCAATACCAAATTCTTTTAAATTATACAGACACCTTGATTGTTCTTGGTTCGTGTAATTGTAAATTGCAACATGTGTTTAATGCAATGGCGATTATTAATGTGACTCTAATGTCAGACATCGTGCGTACAACAATTTACTCTGATAGAAGGAGACGACGATTAATGATTGAGCTGAGTCGAAAATTTTTGTGGATTGTGCTGCTATTGTGTGTCTTTATGTCGCATAAAAATCCTAATATTGCATTCAAACATGTGCAACGAAGTATATTTTAATGGATGTTCTGATGGTTAGGCTGAAAACCACGCACACGTGTTTTATATTGCTCCGCGTTGTAACTTTGTCAGTGATTTTCTTGGACGGGTTTGATGAAGGCATTAAGCAGATAAGGGAGAGATATTGTCCTCCCTTCAAATGCAGCTGAAAGTCATGAAACAAAAATTTAATAATACAAGTATTGTAAGTAAGTGTGTGTGAAACCCGGGTGGAGGAATATAAGGCTCGTTTGGCCGTGTCATTCATAAAATCCTAAGCCGTCATAAAAGACTTACAGGATTGGTTGTATGTTACGAATGAGGGTGCATACTGATAGCTTTGTCCTAAGCTACAGAAGAGGCTAACGCAAATATTTCGTCGTGTATGATTGCGCTCGAAAAGAAGGCAAAGGGACAGAGTTTTTGTCACATTACGGAAATTAGGATCCTTTTTATGGCCTTGCTCAACATCCTTTCATTTCCTGCCTAGAGGATGTGCCCGCATTTCATTCACACATATGGACATTCATGATAGCTTGGGAATGGGAAAGAGATTTATTAAATGGGATTTAGAGACTGGCCAAGAAGATCCAACCAAACTACACACAATGCTTCTACATAGGATCTATTTTGCCTCATTGCACTTGGACCCACCGTCATAAACATCTCTCAGACTTTAATCCTTTGGAAATCAAAGAGATTTCTCCTCTGCTGACTTTTAATTTATTTCGCAACAATGATCACATATACTTATCGAATATTATTTTATTACGACACTCATTACGTTCACAAAAACAATAGTCAGAGGTTTCTCTAAGAAATGGTGTGTGGGCTTATCTGAACTAAATAAGGCTTTGTTTGTGTGAGAGACAAGTGGTACTAGTTCAATCACACCAAAACGAGCCCATGTTTTATGGTCGTAAAAAGCAATCATTTCAGGATATCGCAACATCTTTATACTTTTTAGAACTTTGAAGACACCACACGTACGAAGTACGTTCTACTAGTGATGTATACCACATAGTCTTAGTCTTTGCAGACAGGAGAGAAAGATAAAACTATAAAATTATACGAAACGAGGGGCTAATTATGTTTGCATGAGAATGAAATCACTGCAAAATTCATATTGTAAATGGGTCTCATTTGAGGTATCTTATATAACAGCGCACACTTATTCCCTTTGAAGAAGAGATCAATTTCACAAGAAAGTTTGGACTCGAGCAATTTGTTCGAAAGATAAGGCGAGGAGTGGTTGACTTTTGGCTCTATCAAGACCCATTAGAAGGTGCCAATTACTCTCCCTCTTCCATCGGCTTCACTTAAAATATGCGAGTCTCTCTCTATACGACGACGACTACTATCATCAACAGAACTATCCGTTTACAAACGAAATGCATATTTTGCTATTTTCTATCCCCACTTGAAAGTATATAAAAACACACCGGAATACAAAGAGTGTGTGTGTTGGTTTTGAATACGGCCCGTCATATTATTACACGATTATGCCTCACCATCACACACACATCAGAGCACTTTCAAGTTTAATCGTTTAAATTCTCAGATAGCCTGCATGCAATCTCATATACGTACATTATTGCTGGATGAAATTTATGAAGTGCATTTTGATGTGCTGAATATACATAAAAAAGACTTAATGCATTCGTCGTTTGCTTTTGAGATTTTTTGTGTCATAATGCAATCCCTCTCAAACCCACATGTACGTACATATTTAGTCCTGAGATGCATGAATGTATTGTTCCACACATCACTCTGCATAAACATATTTTTTAGTTACACAGTAAATCACGATTTCCAAGAGGGAAGTGAGACGAGCGTATTTCTTCGTGTCGAATTCTACACTCCAGAATGCATGTAATCCGATCATTTATTATGGTTACACATTACATTCCATTATGTGCGGATTATTTCTTAGTCGCAGCGAATGAAGTAACGCCCTATCCCCTAAATATGCTTCCGACTCTCCTGACTTTCCGTATATCCACCTGATACCTATTCTTCTATGCCGTACGATATAACAACAACTTGCATGTCTCTGTGTTGAATCATGATCTCGTGTGTCAAACTTTCGTAAACACTAGACTTAAATTCTCTAACTAAATATTACACTATATTATATTGCATAGTGGAGAAGGACCTACAAAAATGGATTGTCTGCTGTTGCTGTGTGTGAGGAATATGTGGAAATGTGGACATAAATTTTGTACCATTTTCTACCATCTCAACCAATATGAATCCTGTGTAGCTCTCTTGATAAAGTTGCCAGTTGCTCCAGAACCAATTCTTGATATGCTTTAAAGCTTTTTATCGAAACCAAATGTCTCATCTTCTTTGATCAACTAGGCTTGTGAAAAATAATGCGGCGTGAGCATATTTAATGGGAGCAGCAGGCTTATTGACTAAAGTATATACATGTATAATATATATATGTCTTCCTCTGGGATTTTTTCTTTTTCCTTCCGTCTTGTCTTTAGATTCTCGGGTTTCTATACAGTCCCTCGGTTTAATTGGCACTCCAATATGCCCGTGGGACAAGTCAGTTCTACTTACATTCTCCACTTTTCCCTTTAATACGAGAATTCACAAAAAGTATATTGTGCATAGATTCAATCTCTAGTGTCTTTTAATCTCATCTGACGAGAGATATCTGTTAGCATTCTGTCAGACTATGCTATAGTTTAGCGTGTCTCAGTCAGTACAATTTTGCAGCCTCCACCAAGATTTACATCGGGGTCGAAAATTGATGCGAATTTGTCCGGAGGCGACATAAGATTCTTATTCCGGTAGAAAGAAAAGCAAGTAGCCGTGTGCATTCAAACTCAAACAAAAGATTCCTCCACAACATAGTATTTACTTTTCTGTTTCAAGAGAGTAGGCAGAAGTACCTATTACATTCTTACAGAAGAAGGAAATTTATATTCTCTGACTTCTTGTGAAAAAAACACGTGCATGGGATGGATGAATGAAATTCGGGCTTGCTACTCTCGAGGCTTCTCTTTCTTCCTTCTACTTGGAAATTTTTGCTCCAGTGTTTTATTATTTTTAAAAGCATCTTCTAACGAGCCACAATAATAATGCAAGCAGTACAAACAAAAGCTTAGCATTCATTTTCTTTGGTCTGGAATTGAGTGAGGAGCAAAATCTTTCACGACTTCCGACTGAAAGACAAGAAATCCCTTTGCAAACTAAAAGTAAGCATTCTCATGTACCTGTCTGCATGTTATTCTGTGAAACAAAATACGCGTCCTTTGCATTTGAACTGCTCCAGCGCATATTTTATGTTCGGCCTCATAAAACGAGTATATCGCGGGGTGGGATTCACTCCTAAGCATCTTTTTCATGCACATGGAATTCATTTATTAAATTTTTAATTAAAAAGATTCAGAGAAAAACTCAAAGCTTGCATACTTCAATCGTTCAATGGTTTTAGTAGCTTAAAAAGCTTGCTGAGCTTACTTTATCCATCGTTTTAAGCAAGGTCATCTCTCGCCAGTTGATGTATCTGGTATTTACGTGAAAAAATAATCGTTTTTCTGTCGATGCTTTCTGTTTAAAAGCGCTGGTAAAGGATTGTGAACGACTTATCTTATTGCAGAAGGGTTTCTTCCTTATGTGTTTTATTTAAACTGAACATGAGAAGGGTTTTATCAGAAGAAAGACTAACTTTGTGTCTTAGTCTAGTGAAGATTTTTATCCTTGTCAAATGGTATTCCAGCACAGAAGCTTACTGCTTGGGCTTTAGCCTAGAAGTCTAGACTTGTCGTATGAAATACTCACTGAATTTTCTTTGCTGCAAAAATCTCTTCTGAATTTATTTCTTTAGGAGAGAAGGGACTGGCAGACAGACAAGTGTACTTTCTCGATGAGTGTCGATAATATTACGTGGGAGGTCTCAAAGACAGATTTTGTGATTATGTGGCTTCAGTTTGTAGCTCAAAGAAAACCTAAAAGTTATACGAGCAGTAAAAAAGCTACAAGCGCAGCGTAAAAGTATCAATTTCCTTCCTCATGTCATCGATCCAAGAATCGAATTACAAAAGGTGACTAAAGACAAAAACGGATTGTAGTTAGAGAAGAATTATTTTTCACAAAGAACTTTCATTGTATCCAATCCTTCCTTGTTTGCTTTGTAAAACCAATCCTGAGTATTTCACAGTATTCGTGGAAAAATGAAGCAGCAAAAACACATCTGCCTTTACCTGATCTCAACATTAAATAAAGTGTCAAGCATTACTTAGGTTTAACTTTCAATGTGCAAAAGTTTAATTAATACAGAAAGAAACACTCAGGATTGTTTCAAAACTTAATGTTATCTTAAAGACGTATCCAGCAGTGTATAGGTTTACTTTAACACTACAAAATAAAAGGTAACACACTATGAAACACTAGACTATGAAACATGGAAATCCTTTCAAAAGAAAAGTGAAAATACTTTATATATACGAGATTAGTGAGTCGCTTTTGGGCTCATCCTTTTCCAAATGGGGTAAACAGTATCTCCAAAATCATGCTCTGACTTTGTTGACTGTGTTTATTCATCAATATCGAAGGTTCTTAAAATTTAAGGCATCCTTTAAACTTCACAGTCACAGTAGTAGTCCCTTAGCATTTGTTTTGCCTTTTGTAAATGTGTTGACCTGTGTTGTACGAAATCCGTGTGTGTCTAGTCTAATAATCTGTTAGGAGAGTGTGGGTGTCCTTGTATTACTCATGCTTCTGTCTTGTCTCATTTTACGATCTTGTTTGGTAACCTCCTCTATAAACGCCAAGGCATCGCTGAGTATACGCGTAGTAAACACACATTGATCATAGTTTCACTTTGAAACTTGTTGATCACCACACATATAATAATATAGCCTTCTCTCAACTAGTTTATCTATCCATCGAGGATAAATCAATTTGCTTTGAACATGAACAAAATTTAATCTATGCTTAAAAGCCCATCACGTTATAGTTCGCATCTTAACTGATTCAACTTCCCATTTTTGATTTTTCCACAAGAATTTCTAACTTTCTCATTACAAAAATTAGCAATCAAGAGCAAGCCTTCTCTGGCAGCTTGTCAGATAGATAGAAGAACTTACAAAATGCACACTAAATTCTTCTTATGTGATATTGACTGCGTAAATGTAGCTCAAAAAGGGAGTTGATGTATTTATGAAAACAGAATTTTAATTGAATTACTTGGAACAAGTTTTTACTTTGCCTCTTACTTAGCTTCTTACTATACACGTTACATGCATTTTCTGTTGACGAGCTTCCAAAAGCTCGAAGAACTTAAATGTATTCATTTATATTTTACATTTGCTTCGGTGTGGTAGCTTCCTATGAATTCCTATATTTGCGTCGTCGTTGCTACTTCTAGGTAGAAACTTCGTGTTGTTTGTCTAGAAATGGTGACCACTTTACAGTCTTTAATGCATTCAACAGCACTAATTTGCAGTTTATTTACATTGAGTGTTTTGTAGATTGATCTCAAGTCTAAAGTATAATTATGTCGATTGCCATACGGCACACCAGCAGTCTCATTAGAGGTGTGTGTGTCGTACTACAAAAACCAGTTCTGCTGGTCCCACTTATTTTCCCCTGGATGTTTTGGTTGTTTCAATAATGCAAGAGTTGGAGAATTTGGAGTGGATGCCGGTAGTTGGACTCAGTCCTTGGTGTCCTCTTTGGCTTAGGAGATTGAATAAAAATGTCACAATTTTAAGCCCTCCTGCACTCTTTTTACAGTCTTCCTCATGACTTTTCTTCTCGTGAGAAAGCACATTTGGTCATGCTGCGTTTTATTACATGAAGAAGCATTCCATTCCATAACCCATTCTGTGAATGAGAACTATCCACACAAATGCCCACAACAGTATAGGTACTATCGACAAGCTTTCTCCATGTTCTTCGGGCGACTCACTCTTGAGTCTTAAGTCCACACTACACTGTGCTTGCTTATATCGTGTGACTACTACAATAGCCCATTCCGTACAAACGACTGATACAACACAAACTGCGCCCTCAACGAATGTATGTGTGTGCATTTCATTTGTCCTAAGTGCAAATAATTTCCATTATTCTTGTGCACAATACCAAAAGCACTCTCTGTGTACCCTTTATCTGTACTTTTGAAGTACGAAGCAAAATTGAATGAAATGTTTCGTTGCTCTTTTTACTTTTTGATGAAAATCATCAAAGGCAAGGTGGCCGTGTAGTGTTGGAGAGGAGGGCCTTGGCACTATGTGTAGTTGTGTTCGTGATAATCAGTCATGCAATAAAAATCAACCTGGTGTGTGTGTATAGACTCTGGTTAAAATTCTGTCTTTTTGAACAAAACACACTATATAAAAGATACTGCATTTGACATCCATGCCTTTTTGCTTCCATACAGTTCAGCGTAGTCTTATTTATGTACTGGCTATTGTGCAACAAACTGTCAACAGTAAGTGTATCTATATAGTCCATTTTATGTTCCTGTTAACTAAGGATATTTCAACTGTTCCATTATTGTACTGCTCACTATATATATATAGTCCACCAAAAACATTTTAGATACAATGACAGCTTGACAAGCAGAAAGACTTTCTATATTTCTTTTTCCTATAAATTGGGAATGTATATCATTCTATGTCAATAAAATCGTACTTGAGATGAATCAAACGTAAATACGAGAAAAGTATCGACTGATTTAGTTAATTCTTCATTCTGTTCGCTCCATATAAAAATGCCGTAGAGTTGTAGTCAAAAGTTTGTTTTATTGAGTAACCTGCTTCCATTTCAGTTGTCGACTTCAATCAGAAGAGGCGAATCATTATTCAAATGATATTTATTATGTAAGAGCTCCACTCAATATGAAAAAAGTTTTCCAATACGTAACGACAGGCGGGTGAGCAAGTGAGCTCGATTTCTTTCGTCCAATACTTTCAAGCGAGAGTACAGAATATATTTTTCTGAACGATTGACATTCAACATTGTGCTTGCATACAAAAGTTGCACTTGGAAAAAGTAGTTCTTCCTGGCCTGGCATGTGTGTGTGTGTGTGCGTGTTTGTATTACTTTGTATACTAAAAAGGTTGGTTGAGCTAAGCAGCATATGAAATGAAGGAGAGTGACTTGACACAGAAGCTTCTATACCATCTCAAACCGCCACTGCCACACCACCAGTTCAATTCATTTCATTGAGTCTCTCACTTGCTTTTGAATTGAAGACGGGTATTCTTTCCAGTCTATCATTCTTCTACTACTGCCCTTCTTCCATGCACACTTACCCATTTACCCGGTTCGGGACTTTCTCCCTAACAAGAAGACCGTGTGTTTTTGTACTGAATTCAGCTGAGTTCTGGAGAGAGAGACTGGTGGTGGTGGTGGTGGTGGTAGTAGTAGTGGTGTGTGGTGCTTATCACCGTCACTTGGAATGCGACGACGTGGATAGTAAGTAGGGAAGTTGGTCTCTAAAAGCCCGAATATACTCAAGCAGGTGGCTTTTGAGTCTGGAGAAAGCATCAAAAACGGAGGGCAAACGCTCCTGGGAAGTAGTTCCGTTGAAGAGTCTTTCCCTTCAACACTTCCACCACAGCAGCCCATAAGAGATCTTCCCTTGCACACCAATCAACCACAAGGGTATATATATATAATTCCATTCATGTTGACGAGGGAAGTTGAGACAAATCATATACTAGTAGTACCTAGGACTCAATATAAATTACAACCCTCTGGTAGTCCGTTCGTACTGTCTGTAATAGAAACGATTTTTATTTTTGGGCGAAGTCAGCAACTCCATTTTTATTTGTTTTTAAAGAAATAAACAATTCGAGGTGTTTGTGATATTATTTCGAGTGTTTGTCTCGTTTTTCTGACTATATAAAGTTACAGACCACTTTCATCCCACAATAAATACTCTCGAGTCTCAAGAACAAGTTTGTCGAGGTAAAAAATCGCAGTTATGAAAGGGAAAGTGGTTTCCTTCCTTCATTTGCATACAACAACAAGGACATTTTGTAATGAGTGAGTATGACAATTGGACAATGCACTTCTTCTTGTCTCATTCCTCTCATCGCTCGTCTTGAGGAAGTAGAATAAGAAGCTTTTGTAATAAAATATAGTAGACGACGATATTATAGGAACGTGCGAGCGCATTATGTTCCTAATGGTACGCATTGTCATTGCTGCTACCGGTGTGTTGGTCCTCAACTATCATTAGTCTAGTCAGACACTCACACTTGCAATAAGCGGACTTCTAAGAAGAACAATATCCGTATTATTTATTGCTCTCCACGTAGATTATAAACACTAAACAGTGAAGTGTCTAAGCTTCGTCTAGGAAATTGAGACGTCGTTTTCTAATTAACTATATACATTTTTGGAAGTGGTGATTCGCAAACACAAAAGCTGTTGCGAGCACTAATGATGCCGAAGATCTGTTAGAGACAACAACAATGCATCTTACAATTTGTACGGTACTCTGATAGAAACAGTTTTAGTTTTGTACACGGGCAATCGGCGGACGAGACTCTTAATTGCGAGGTAATAAGCGCAGCAGTCTAGATTGAGTGAAATCGTAAAGTTCAGAATTATCCTAATCCTCATGTGGTCGATTAGTTGTGATCTCTTGTTGTGGCTGGATGAGAACTGTAAATCTGCTCCAACCGCTCTCCCTCAACAAATCAAAGAGTTAATATCTACACCTCTCGTCGCGAAATTATCATTAAGAGCTGTTATAATTAAGAAGAAAAGCAACTAATTAAAAAAAGAGTAAGTTTGGCAATCGAAATATGAAACTGGGGCATTTTGGGTCATCACCAATTGCCACAAGAAGAAGAAGAAGAAGCTTCTCATCATCACTACTAGTCAAGAAGATTTTGTGAAAGATCGTGAACGTTGATTAGAATCGATTCAGAATGCTGACTTGTGTGTACCAACAATCTCCTTTAGTCCCAATGAAGGGCACGTCAGGAATGAATCTCCTCAGACTTGACAACCGGAAGGTTATTGTTTCAAAGTTCACGGAAGATCGGTGTGGACGAGCAAAAGTAGAAGTCCAATCTACAAACAAAACTCTTAATCAATTATTAGTATCTTCACGAAATTCAAAGAAAAATAAAAACCTATCAAAATTATCACTTCACGAAGATTCTGACTGTTCGTCCTCTTCGTGTTCCTCTTCCTCATCTTCGTCCACGAATAATGACGAATCTGCTTACTCTTCAGACTCCGAGCCGGTAAATTCTTCCTCTTAATTCCTTACAATTCATTTACTCGTATTAACCAAAGAAGTTAGCCTAGAGTATATTTAGAACTACTTAGTAGGAAAGTAAGTGAGGAATTTTGGTCAACTCTCTCTTAGAAGCGAGTCAAACTTCTTGGAATTTGTAATCCTGTACACGAGTCGATCGTTTGGAGAAAGTCAGTCAAGGCTGCTGGAACGCACTGAGTTAGCTTCTTTCTCTTTTGGTTTATTCACGAGACTAGAATGGATTAATGTTTGACTCATCATCATAACATTCATAAGACATTAATGACGCCCGACTATTTACCTTTAAGTGCCCAATTTACTATCGAGCTAGGCATTTTTGCGATTTCTTGTCGCTTTGGCTCTTCCGGTTTCGCAGACCTCAGACCTGAAATGTTAAAAGGCCTTTATGACCTGCTACACACAAGGAGGGAGACTTCACAAGTATCGATTGCTTTTCAATCGAATCAGAGATGATGGATGAGGAAATTCAGGGATAGCGTGTGTGTTTTCATATTTCCCATTCAGTTATGTATAGGCCTACTACACAAGCTATCAAGTATATATAATATTGGAAGTTGGAAGGAAGTTTTGCACTCAAACTCAAACAACGACGTCTGCTTTTGAAAGGGTTGATGGGTCTTTCGTCTTTTTCCCTCCTGGAGGATGTTTTGTCTTATATAGTCTTATCAAAATCTTCTCTCTTCTATGTACACAGCAGAGCAGAGTCGTTGTGGTAAATTCAGTTTCCCCAAGATTCAGAAGAAACAAAGGTTCCATGATATACAAGATGTTTATTACATTCCCATTAGATATTAGATGGATATTGTTTTAAAAATTAATAATAAACTTTAAAAGGAAAGATCCACTTCCTTCTCTACTCTTCTCAGCATCAAAAGCTACACACGTAATTGTATGATTCCTGGAAAGGGCTTTCTTCATTCTTTCGCTTTTCCTACGGATTATGATGATTGCTCGAGAGATTAGATTAAAGTGAGAGTGCTTTCTGTCGACGTACTACCCGGCCGTACAAACAGAGAACTTGTAAAAGAAATGGTGACTCGTTAAGCATGTGTCAATCCGTTTACGGAATGACTTCTAGTGCGAGTGATGCATTGGACTCAGCAGCACTGCTAGAAGTTGTAACCATTCCTTCTTTCTCTCTCTGGAAGTGATAAGAAGATGATCGAAGAGGATTTTGTTTCTCATATATAGTAGTAGAAGATTCCGTTGTGAAATCTCTTTGGGAAACCAAGTAGTAGTACCAACTGCTGTCAGTTTTCCCTTGTGAATTAGGAAGGGTTCCCTTCTCACATTCTTCTTGTCTTACAATTACTCCTTTTAACAATGAAGTGTGTATAAATAGTTAGCGCTGGATGTATTCAACTGTGCAATATATATATATATACACGTTTTGAATCTTTTGCGGATCTGCTGGCATAAGCCCAGCAAACGAGAGCACACACGAGGTGTGGCAGTTCAGAACGGTGTTAATAATTTATCCTCTGCTCACCGTACAAGAACTTGTTCGTATGAAATGTCTTTGTCGTCGTTGGTTGTATCTGTATCATGATGAGTCCAGGAGCTATATCACACGTAGTGTGGATTTTGAATGTTCCTGTTATGTGTACATATATGTGTCATTATGCTGATTGGAGAGTATGCTAATGAGGTGGATGGGAATCCGGTCGCTGTCGCATGGTTAGGTAATACTATTCCTCCTGCATTCTCGTGTGCTATTAGTAAAATTGCCACAGTGTGGCTTTGGGTAGCAGCAGCAAGTGAAGAGATGCCTTTGAGTAATCAATTGAAGGAAGGAAACCCATCTGGTCGTCCTTCCGTGCGTTGTTATTAGAATTCCTTACGAGTCCAGCCTCGTTTCATTTGTTCTTTCTTGAGATTTGATGAAGCTAGAAAGGCTTTCATCCTCCACATACTAAGTCTGAAGATGAGAGACGGTGAGCCACACGATGAGCAAATACCACACTACACACAACTCACGTCGTAACAAATAACTTTCTCGAACTCATTCTCTGATATTCCTTCTCCTGTGAACCACCACCACCAACGCCACTTCTGCCTCGCACACTTACTGCTTCCCCATCGTCGTCGTTTCTCCTCGTGGCAAAATAATTAATTCGCGAGGGTAAATAAACCGAACATTATTAATTTATTAATGTGCTTTATCTCGGGTTACTGCTCGAGTGCACAAATCCCTCAGAGATGTTGGACATATGTCATTCCCTCCTATCTCTAATCATCACCCGACTCTTTTTCCGGGCCAAATATTTGCGAGATCCAACTGGACTTTCCGCTCCTGAGAGTTAATCTGTTCTCTGCCCTACCATTCTTTATATCCATAAGAATAAGTAGAAATGAATGAACTTGTAGTAGTAATATTAACCCCACGCAGCAATCCTAATGGATAGTAATTCATATATGCTCCATTTTTCCCCTTCACCCGTACTCCATTGCTACCATATTCTTCGGAAATTTACGACGATTTCCTCCACCACTGTTTGCACTCATGACTCACTTGAACAATTAAGCTAAAAATGTTATAAATTATCCTTTTGGCCAGCCAGGAAAGCTGTCCATTTGTTGTAGAAGTCTGTGTGCGAGATTTTTTTCCTTCCACTGAGATATGCCCTTTACTTTACTGGATGAAAGGAAAAGATCATTTTAAGAGAGAAAGTCTGTGTCAGGAAAGAAGAAGCAGGAAACGGAGAAAAATGTGAAGTTTCAAGATTAATAGAGATTGGTGGTAGTGTCAGCAGGAAAAAGGATGCTGTGTAATTTACGCAGGGGAAAGAACGTGTGCCCATGTATGGTCTGCATATAGCACACACTGTATACATCTTTTAGGTTAAGGTTTATTTGAGTGATAAAACGGGTTGAGTATGTGTTATGAAGAACAGTGGGCGAATTGAGAAAGAGAAAGTTATTATTATAACGAAATTCATGTTGTTTGTCATCCTCTTCAATCAAGTCCGGCGTTGCGATCTTTATAGAGTGGGAATGGGAGTTCTGGTTTAACGGGTGGATAGTCAGAGGGGATTAGAAACACTTCACCGTGAAAAATTGTACGAAATGCTGTAGTTGTAGGAAAAGAAAGCTCGGCCCCCTTACTACATATATACAGTTGGTCAGGGTCATGTGGGGAAACTTCTTTGCAACTCAAGAGTCCATCAGTTTGTGTGGAGATGTTTCCTGGAGATGAAACAGGACTTTTGCTATTTTGGGTATGCAAACGGAGTTCAATCAAATCCATCAATTTTGTAAAGGAGAGAAAGTCCAGTTCATCCGTTCAAACAGAGAAAGTAGTGTAAGTCCAGATCTCAAGAGTCTCACTGGCAAAGAAGAGAATTTTTGTGTGCCAACAGAACGGATTTTAGGGTTGGTAGTTTATGTAGATTTCTTTTATACTTCCTCGCTGCTCCGTTGTTTGTTCAAAGAGGCAAGGCTGGCTGACCTGGGCTGTCCTCATGCCTCATTCATGCATGGCTCACACGCAATCCGTTTTTGCACCGGTATTCAAAGCCTTTCACTCCTATTACGTAACAACATTGTCTACCTGAATACTCACACACACACACATACTTCCAATAGCGAAGGGTATTAAACGCCGAATAGCCTGACTATGCAGAACAAAAATGTACAGTGTGCTAGTGGTCGGTAGCTCTCCAAATCGATAAAATTGTTTCTTTCCCTTTTTACATAAACATAAAAAGCGTATGGCAAATCTCTCGAAGGCTTCCTCACTTGCTTCTCTTAAGACTCCTTGGCTTTCATAAAAACTGTAATACACTCACTGCCGATTCTTGTCTGCTTTTGAAAAGTAGACGAGCAAAGAACATTTTTATTTAAAGTGTATGAAAAGAATATTGACTTGACTCGAGCGAAGATGACGAGAATGTTACCACCACCACCACCACCACCATCATCATCATCACAGATCTTCTTCTGAGAGTATGTACAAGAATCAGCATTACACATATTATATATATCCTGACTACTTCCACACACATTGTGGCTCCTCTTCCCGATTCTTCTTCCACTTGTACCGATATCCTTACTTTCTTTTTTCTCTCTCTCTCTTTACCTTCCTCTTTTCTTTTGAAATAGCTCGAAGGCATGGGATGATCTTGGCTTTCTCATTGTACATTCAAATATTATGACAAGGAGAAAGTATCTAGGAATGTAGAACACGTTTGCCAAATGTACTTTTTCTTCGGCACCCTGAGTGGTAGCGAGCAGTACTAAGTAGTGGTAATAAACCTTGAGGAAATAATGATTGTTATACTTAACCCGCACACGGTTTTCGATTCTTTGAGTGAAAGAGAACACCACAGCCGACGAAGGAAATTACAAAATCAATAAATCTCTCTCTACTTTAAGAGTATGCTTATAGACCGTTTAAATATTTATGACATGTGAGCAGAGAGCTTCTCATAATCTGACATTTCATATCCACTCTACACTAAAAATTGAAGGTGTGTGTGCACAAGTGTGTAAAATACACAGTTGGGTGCAGCTTGGCATTAACTTTATTCAAAGAATGCTTGTAATTTTGGAATCCATGTGAGTTTCGATCGAGTGTGCATGTGTTAGATATCACACACCCACTCATTTGACTCTGTGTGGAGTATATGTAGAGAGGAATTATCTCAAATGGGACCATCTTCAGGCATTCATCCGTTTAGCCTCATCTTGTTGAAGAGGAGTAGTACATGGCAGAGATGATTATGCAGAGGAGGTGTGAGAAGAGAGAAAGCTGTTTGGCAATGATACCAACTACAAAAGAGTTCAAGAATGTACATGCAATAATCGATGAGAGTTTTCGACCCGTTTTTCCATTTTACATGATGATGGGATAATACATAAGGCTCTTCTTGCGAAAGTGAATGCAAAAATTATTGACTCTGCCCCTACACGTATGTATAAGCTTTCTTCAATGTAGGTATATCCGAGTTGCATTGCTTTCCCTCTTGTGCTATACACAACATCCCTCCTTTTACTATTACTATTACCACCTGAGCAAATTTCAACTCTGAGAGCAGGGCATACTTTATTAACTCCTCACTAATCTTCTTTCGGTCACACACGGTGAAAGTGAAAGTACCATCATCATTACACCACGAGACTCTGAATGAATTCATTTCCCCGGCTTCATCCGTTTAGTCGGATATACTCTTAATAGTCTCAACAGGACTGCAGAATACATTCACTCTCGCATTGTCAGAGTGCTCTTGGTCCCACAAGACTTTTATTGGTCATGAAAATTGGAACATAAGTAATTACTCACAAATCGGTTACATATTAGAGTTAGCGTTGGAGTTCGTAAGTCTGAAATAGTTTCGTGAACTGTTTTGAGTACTTCAAAGGGAGTATTTGTAATGCGTAGCATGAAGCTTACCGTATGTATATTATTGAATGCATGTATAAGTAGTACTCTAGTGTGGAGACCAGCAGCTATTAAATGTGTGCCCAATGGTACGACAGAGTCCAATGATCATCCATTTCTCCATTTATGAAGACGATTATGAATATCTATTTTGCACGAGAGTCTCTTCGGCTGATCTGTATCTAATAATGTCTCCCTCATGAACAAACACTAAAATGCTAACATAGAATTTACCCAACTGCCACTCCGCATGCAATCATCATACAACAACAACAACCAGTAGCGATAAACTCATTTTTTTTACCAAAGTTTGTACTTACATTTTTGCGCAACAATATTCGTGTACTCGTGTAAACCTGTATATAGAAAACTCCGAGTTTGTATATGCCTTCAGAGTTGTTCATAAATGAATATGTATTGAAAAAATCTGTAACGCCCTAAGTAAATATTTGGAATTCCTGTTACTTTCTCTTTGGAAAGTGATGGATCCCAATAACAACCTATACGAGGAGATGATGGATCTTCGATTCTATCAGTTCAATTTCGTTTTTGTCCTCACGCGAAACACACAATAGATTGGAGAAAGTGATCCTTTGCTGGTTTAGACCAAGAAGACGATGGTTTCCAGATTCCCGAATGCAAAATCGCTTAGGGAAAGAAATGATACTAGAAAAAGAAGAGGGAAAGAGATTCATCTTTTTCACACGAACAAACGTCTTTTAAGCACGAACACGGAGAGATACTACCTCCCCAGCTCGTCGATCTCCAGATTGCTTCATCATCTTTATATATAATACGTGTATCTTTCGTATTCCACACCTCCTCCTCCTCTCTCGTCTTCTTCTGATCAAAATGAAATGAAAAATCTCCTGTGAGATCATTTCATGATGGTGATCATAATACCCTCAAAAGAGATAAATAACTTGCTTATTCTTGGCTGTGAGTGTGCACACCATACGAAATAGGTAAGAAGAAGACGCACACAAGGAAGTAGTTTATATATTTCATCCTAACCACACCGTACTACATCGAGGCAGTACATTATTATTTAATATTATTGGTACTACGTTGAGCGTTGAGCCTCTCTCAGAGCAGAACCTGAGATGGAAATTGAATTTGTATTTTCTCCTCATGAGTGAAAAATGTGTGGAGGAAAGCTGTGATACTGAGAATGAAGTGAATTTTCGTCGTCGTCCCGAGAATTACACATACACAATGGTTTGTTGGTATTACAGGATGATAGAAATCTAATCTTCGTCTCTACAGAAAAGTAGATGGGAATTTGTAGAACATCCCGAGACGACGGAATTGGCATTATGTTTCTCGAAGACGATCCTATATACTCTTTCATAGTCTCTGTCCGTAGCACAAGCAGCAATGTTTGCCTGATTTCTTCGGGCACCAATAATAGGTTTTGAAGCAGATTCACGGATTAACTTAGCACATAACTACCGTTCATGTTTATGGAATCCAGAGAGAGTGAGAGTACATATGTGTACTTTATTCTTACAGATAAACGCGAAGTAAATTACATTGTGAACACTAATATCCACTTCACAAAATTTACCAACGAGACATATATGCTATAAATGGATTTGTGTGAACCCTTGCATGATAGAAAACACATGGTTGTCATCATGTCTTTTTATGTCAAGAAGAGTTTATTTTCTCCGGAGCAGTGACTAAGAAATGTGTCATAAACTGACGGGAAGTAGAGACTCATTTGTTACATGGAGCATACGCGAAGGATTTCTTCGACTGGCTTCTTATTATTATTTGTTCCTTTGAGTTGTGTGTGTTGGTACTGAATCGTTATTCTATATCGTAATTACCTCGCGCCTCCTTAATGATACAAGTGTACACAAGTAATTTCTGAAAATAAAAGTTTGACACACAGTCATAATTCATTTGGAAAGTTTTGAGCCTTCGTCCACTTTTCCTGCCTTTATATAATGTGTGGTTGCGTAGTGTACAACGGATTAAGGGCTTTAGTGTACTCAAAAGGTACTACTCCTGTGTTTCGAGTTATCTAGTAGTTTGTAAGACTCTTTCCTTCTTGGTTGTCTGTGTCTGACCTGCGATAAGATTGGAATGACTGCTAGAAAGTAGAAGTAAACTATAATCTCGAATTACTGCTTCATACATTATAAACTTTCATTACGTTCGTCGACACAAGCATATGAAGTAAAGGGAACACAACTTCAAACAAATCTTGACTATACAATTTACACTGCGAAGGTTTCTATATACGTGAGTGTGCGTTCTCTCTCTCTCTTCGTTCGTATTTGCATATTTTAATCATCTCATAAATTTCATAAATAATTTCGTGCTTTCCCTTGCAATAAGTGAGTGTATACGTACGTGTGTGTGTGTGCACCGCTTAGTTGTTAGTTCTCACGTTTTCTAAAGACTTTGACTAACTTTCCTCGTTTGAAACGCCTTTGGGTGCTCTCGTACTTTCACGGGAATGAGTCAAAGTTTAAATCACAATTAGTTTAATTACAGCAACACACATACATAGCGGGTGTAAGTGATGATATCTCACTTAGTTTTCAGAATACTCAAAAGTTAGTTTAGAGACAGAATATTATTCTTAGGAAGCCCTCTGCAGTCTTTAACGGAGCTGGCAAAGGCCATAAAGTTGGAGTAAAAGTCACGGAGAAAGTACAAATTATGATGAAAGAGACAGACATACATGGACTTCTGAGTATCGTGTCTGTACACATAATTCCAACCAACTCGACTCATTTAAATGTGTCTGCTATATAGGAAGCTTCAGTATAAAGAGCAGCAGAGTTTTCCTTTTAGCCATAAAAAAGAAAGATGCGAGTCACTGCCAAGCATGACACGGATGAGTTTTGCTTTCATAGCTTTACAGAGTCATAAAAGTAACAGAGGAAAAAATGAGTCGGATGTGTGCATGTGCATTTGTACTTTTGTACAAAATGGTCGTTTAAGTTAGAAAGACATATAAGTCAGGAGCAGATGAAAACGAGAAAGTCGCCACATGGACTGAATATAGGATGTGACATTGTTCCGAAAACTGGTTAAGTCAAAGATACAGTAACAAGTCACACAGAATGGTACACACACACAGGACACACACATGTAATGTATGCATGATTTATTCTGAGGTTTTTGGTGCAAAGTTATTTGCGTTTGGAAAGCAGTTCCCCAAAAATACTAACAAATGGTCAATCAGATAAGCGTTTGTATCTTTCTGGAGTTCAAAATGGTTCATGAAATTCTGGAAGAGTCGACCAAAAGGGTCACCTTAAATTCCAAGCTGTCTCTTTTTGCTCGTATTCATCAGAGAAGATGGCTTTGTGATATAAAAAATACTCGAAACACGCAGAGGTCAAAGTAGACTAACTTTTTATTCGTATGTTTCTTTCCCGACCAATTGTGTATCATGTTAAGCCATCGTCGTTTACGACGGCGTCTCCTATTCCCATTTCTCTTGGTCTTTTTTTGCAAAATAAATTCTTTCTTCCGTGGTTTCTTCTTTGATGATTGAGAGCATTGTTCTGGAAGTAGCAACCGTTCCACTTGCTCTCCAGATGATTTGATTGTAAATCTCGAAAAGTGTTTCTCGTATTCGTATGTGGCCCAAGAGGGGACTTACGCAGGCCCTGCTTTTCTGCAAAATTCGAGCCAATTTTGTTTTTCCAAATTGGAAACTTGGAACTATATATGAGGAATACAGGGGGAGACAATTCCAGTTGTGTGTTTACTCGTTCAACGGATTGAAATCCCAGAACGAAGCGACGCACACACACACACAATAATCTAATGCATAAGAATCTTGATGATGACATTTTCTCCTTTGTACTCTGTCGAGTCAGCATGGACTACACAGCAGTTTCATGTCTGGTGTGTTGGCTGCCTTGCTAGTTGCTGCTTCTGCTTTTGGTGATGGGGGTGTGGTTGTAACATAATCTAATAAAACACTGCGAGAAAGCGATGAGGGTACTTCTCGTGCAATTTCATCGCAGCATCAGCCACACTGCTTTCCTCGTTTGTGGTTCTATGTATACTCATTCATGGCTATGGTCCCTTGCCAGTGATTTCAGGCAGACCAGAAATGTCTTTTCTAAGACCCAAATCATCATAGCTCAAATCACATTTGAGCCAACCACACAGACACCCTTACACAATATCAGATGTCATTCTCATTAAGCTTACTGGGTTACGCTTTTAGAAATGCCACTGAAAGGAAGACAATATAATTCCATTTACTTTAATAATAATAATACACAAGCTACATAAGTTACCCTAAAGTGCTTCAGCAACGTTAAGACTCATGTTAAGCTATATACAATAATAACATAAATGACTGACTGTAACTAACTTTCTTTTTTGTCTTTTTGTTGATTCCAGGTAAGACCCACATTTCATCTGGATATTTCATAAAGGAAAAGAACACAAGTGCATGATCACCAGAATAATAGTCTTGATGGTCTCATTGGTCTCATCGTCGTCATTCAGAGAAATCACGCAACCAACTACACATACACCAGGTTTCTAATGAGTACTTAGTCTGCACGAGCCAGGAGGCATAAAGAAGTAATTATGATTCACATCTCGTGTGACTCGGCTTCATATAGTAATGAAGTATAAGCTTAGTTCTCTTTTGATGGGAAGAAACACGGACGTGAAGGAGAAGAGTAATATAATTGTAATCAGCCTAGTTGGCTTGGTTGGTTTAACGGTAATCAGTGGGGGTTAGGAAGACACTTGTCAGAGGAGCTGGCGAACTTACCTACTACCTATTAAAGAGACTCCTCATCTCTCACTCGAGCCAACTCAAACATCCTTATTCTTTATGGGCCAACTAAGGAACATCCAGGGATCATTAGTTCAGAGAAAAGTCACTGGCAAAAGTATATAGTGGTGGTGATTTGACTTTATACTCTCTCTCTGCCATTCTCATCAAGCCACAAGTACCCTTGTACTATATAACCCATGCATGTATTTCGCTTTTACCCTTTCCCTTGACGATCCTTAACCACGCAAAGTGTGACACGTCAATGCCTCATTCTGTCTTCAAACAACCACTCGCTTCTTTTGTGTGAGTTTACTATTCGCTCCATTTGATATTCATCCTCCAAAGTTTTATCGATTTGGATACTTTTCCAAACTTCCTCATAAAGATACAAGGCCTTTTCATGCACACTAATACAAAACGAAATGAATACTCCCTATATATATATTATATATGTACCTAAACTTCCATCATTTCACGCTTCACACTTTCTAATGCCCGTCATATTGTTCTTTTGTCTCAGAAAACTCTACGTAGAACACAAATTGCCGAACTTCAATGATCCTTGTAACGATCCATAGTATACTTTTGTGGCAGTACAAATATACACTTCAAAATCTTAATACCTTCTGTGAATGCCTAAAAAGAAAAGACATAAAATGTACACACAGTTGTTGAGGATGTGAAGGATGAGAGAAAGCAAAGTGGATGCGGAATCGCAACACGAATGTGTGTGATTCGTCCCACTGCTTCACTTCCTTCTGCCGTTTAATAAGGCGGATAAAGATCCTGTTTCTCGCTCATGATTTGCTTCTCTTTGGTCTTTTGGGGGGTTCGAAAGTTCTTGCTGAATAAGACAGATTTTATTTCCCCCTACACTTTATTCTTGCAGGATATACGGTATTAAAAGAATATCATCTTACACAAGTCACACAAGTAGAGCAAGAGTTATGTAATCTTCACAGAGTAGTTAGCTAGGTATCATGTCCTATCTATTTTGGTGTGTGTGAGTTAAGTTCACTTAAACACTTTATGACAGCCCTGATAACGTATTATTATTGACTTCTCGAGGGAATCGAGAAGTGAACTTCTTCCTGCTCCTGACAACCGGATCGACCAAACTATGTTCAAGAAAATTCCAAGTCTTCATACCGTTTCAAGTAGTTTCTTCCACTTTTGTTCCACTTCAACTCAAAAGACCTACAAATGGCATTCCTCTTCCGTTTGCAGGAATATAAAGACACCAAGTTTCGTGTGATTTTTCGAGAGTTGCATGTTGAAAGAGAGAGAGAGTATCCTCAGAAAGATCTTTAGGAAGCAGAAGCTTTAGAAAAGTCATAGAGGGCCTGTTAATAAGTGATATCCTTATGATGTAGCCTGTAATCAACAGACGTTACCTTATCATAATATATCACACACACACACACACCTTCTGGTCCCCATACAGTGTTCCTTCCGTTTTCGCAGGAGGGAAAGTCATGAGCATTTGTAGTTTTGCAGGAAGAGAAATGAAAGAAGAAATGAACTGTAATACTTAAGGTAGTAGTTAAACTACACTTTGTTCGGCACACAAATTCACCTGAAGGAAAGTTCTTCGCGTAGAACTCGTCACTACTACCACGAAACGGGAGATTACTTTCCGGTCTTTAATTTCTCTCTATGCGGCTGTGTGTCATCTCATGGACAAATCGTGGTTAACAGATGGAAAAACTTTGTTTTTTCTTCGAAAACTTTCACTAGCATTTTTCAACCATTTAGCAAGCATTTCTCTCGAGCAAAGCTCCAAAAGTATTTCACTCCTCGTCTTTCTAAAACTCCTAATCATCGTCATCATACTTTTTCAAAAGAACTTTGTGTCTTTCCTCTTACAAGGATTAAAAAGCTTGGCTTTCCCTTCATGTTGACTTTTCCCGTCGTTCCTTACGCTCCGTCATTAGTTACTTAGCTTACTTTCTCTCCTTTTTCTAACAACTTCTGATCTCACCCAATTTATTTCTCCGGAAAAAGTTCATTCAGTCCAATCGACTGTGGTTTCTTTCTGTTGTGTGTTTGTGCACGGAAGAATGACCCACCTGGGCAGCTGGGGTGACAAAGGTTAACTCAATTAGTAACTATGAACGCGAATACCTTCGCCTCTTCCGCCGGGGAAGTGGATCTCGCACTATCTTCAACTTTCTTCAAGGACTCTTTGTGTGTATCTTATGATACGCGGAACTTGCGGTGGTAGAGTTGGTGGTGGTGTGGGAGAAAGCATCTTGTCTTCAGAATAATGGAGACACGAGAGAACTTTCCCTGGTGTTTCTCTCGTCTCACTTTGATCCCCTCACTCCCAAATTAATTTTCCCTGTCCTTCTTCTCTCACAACTCTGCCCGTCTTAAACCCAATTATCTCAAGAATATTATTGCTTCTGGATCTGGATGCTTTTCACGGAAACGAATTCCATTGAGTGGAGAAACTACTACTACGTAGATAACCAGACCCCTGCTTACTACTGACCCAGCAGGGAGAGAAATCAATGAGAGGCATCCAGCACCAGTTGTTTCCGTCTCTTTGTTCTTCCCTATACTACACGATGAGTCTCCTTCTGGTCGTTCGATTTACAGGAAAGTTACATTTATACTCTCCTGCGATACTTGTGAGAGTATAAATTTGAATTCAATTAGCAGAGACATGATAATTAACCACTTTGTAGAGCACACAGTGTGTCAATATTTATTTTCCTCTCTGAATATATCGTAGAATATTATTCATATCCAGTCGTGTGGTGGTAGGGACATTATTTAGTTCTTTCATTCTATTTGCATTATTTTATACGACACACACGTGCTGTGTGCTGTACTTTTTATCACTAGCCTCACAACTTATGCCCTTACACGATTTGTTTGCTCTAACTTTGCATTTCTAACACTTAACGTCCTTATCAGGCGTCTACTCATTTTACATGCAGATTTCACCCGTTTCTTCTTCGTACATGTCGAGACATAAATACATAGGGAGACAGATAGAGATGCATATTGCAATCTGTTGTGAAATATCGGTATTTTATTTACACAAATCCTCTTTGGAAAATAAAAGGTTAGAGTTGAGTCGCGTCTTGCTGCAAATGAATGAGGAGGGAAGTGAAACAACACATAAGAATACAAATCCGGCTGGTGACATTTAGTCACAGTCTCGTAGACACTTCATTTCAGATGCCAGATGAAGTGTGGCAATAAAAGCTATACAGCTTCTCATTGGATTTTAGAGTACGTGATAAATCTCATCGGATTGCGTTTTGTTAGCTTTACAGTTTCTGTGAACGAGGAATATATATGCATGTGCAATATAGACGCGCATCTCTTGTTGTCTTATCGCAACTCAAATCTTTGTTGTGGGTGGTGGTAATAAAAGAGCTTCATTTTACAACTTAATAACGGTACAGAGTGTGTGTTATGTTTTTATTTGCATTCAGAGAGAGATTTTGGCACTCTTTAGAGGCTTCTCTTAATTACACTCTGGGTTTATGTCTTATCCACCCTTTCATTACGGGAATGGAAATGGGGCTGTGCGTTAATTGTCTCTTTTAATGGCTCCTCGATGAATTGAAGTAGTGTAATGTGCCTCTGTGAAAAGAAGTAGAGTGAATATGACCCGATAAGACATACACATAGCCTTTATGTCTGATATATATCTTTATAAAGAATTACACGTGGTTCTTTTAAGAGCCTTAAAGTCGGAAGTATATTTTTGGTTATTCTAAAGGACTCTTTGATAGCAGAAGGTGTAGGTCTTGACGAAAACCTGTGACGGTAACCGTAATTTGGATTCAGAGAGTCGGGTTCTGCTCTACTGCATCGCATCACGTAATGAATGAGGTATTTGTTTTTCTAATGGAAGGAAGCACTCTCTCATCTCCTGGTGTTGTAGTTCATCCTCTCTGTGTGTAGACTAGAAGGCTGATTTGGAAAGTGGTCTCCAGAGAGGCATAAAGATCCTGGAATCGTCCAGGACAAGATTTGGTTGAAGGCAGTTAGAGTAAATAAATAAGACAGCTATTGAACCGTTTATTTCCACAGACTGAACATAATCACTCTCTCTCCTCAATCGGATCAAAGACTCAAAGTCTTCTTTCGATCTCGCTTAGTATGCAAATTGAATTAACCTTTGACCTGAGGCAGACCTCTGAGGGAAGCACCCAAGTGAAAGTTTATATGGCTGCTCCCGTTCCTTCGTCGCATTTAACAGCATATATAATAATACCAAAAGTTATGTATGAGTATGTGAACTTCAAATCAATGAAAGAGCACTGGAAACTTGCCTGTACACTATTTTACGCCTCATAGATTATCCTCTTATTTGCTTTAGCGAAGTATAGAAAGGGAGAAAGCTTTCTCCGGACATAATCGAACTTCCTTCCCATCCTCCTCTCCGTTCTCTCTCTCTGTTCTTATTTCTTTTTATTATGCTTATATTTTTAAGCCTCATTTCTAATATTAAGAGAAAGCTCCAATCTTATACATTTCCTTTTGTACTTTCCCTTAATGTGCTCATCCATTTGGTAGCAATGATTTTTAATGGAGAGAGATATTTCCTCCTCTGCCAGTGATGAGATTGAGTGCTTCTGTAGTATATTTCAAGCTCTGGAGTTTATTCCATTCTTTCTCATAATGAATAGCGTAGGAAATCGATTCCTGCTTTTGGCTTCTTCTTCACAATGCCGTAATAGAATCATATCATTATTATTAAAGTACGAGTGTAGCGAATCTCGAATGAATGATTCAGGCTCATTTAACATCTGAAAGGTGGGTACATACATTCATATATATGCAAGTTTCTCTTTGACAAGACTTTTGTTCCCAATTCCAGTTTATATTTGTTTCTTCACTTCATTGAGCATTTGAAGTGGGTTGTTTTATGGAAATAATTCTACTGGGATTTTTTATCTTTAAGTAGGCCACTAAGAACCAGAATATGTGTAATGTTATAGTTGAGACAACTCCTAGAATTTATTGACTATACTTTAGTAGTTTTGTTTGGGAATATCTCACTTTACTTATCTCCCCCTCAAACTGCCTTGTATTTCACTTTAGTGTCAAAAGTTTTCTGCCATAGATGAGATGAAGCGTGGGATTCCAACACTTGACTTGACAGTAAGAAACTCACAAAAGGACACAGATTTCTTCCTATGTGTTTTCCGCTTTTACGTCAGCCTCCGAATTCCTTCTGCTATTCCCGTACTTTGGAATTTAAATGTCACTCTTTCTTTGCTCATTGTCAGTGTATACATATCCGTCTGGAACTGACACTCATGAGGGTTCTTTACTTTCTCCTACTCAAGGTCGTCCTTCAAGTTCTCCTGAAATCATCTCACATTCTGCATAGAAAATAGACCAAGTTTTGCGTAAGCTTCTGGATTAATCTTTCAGACAGATTCCCGTCAATCTAGATGTAGTTTGGTTAGAGCATTTTACATTTTCCTAACGTTGAATGAGTAAAACAGAATTTGTCGGGTGAATCAAGAAGCAAGAGACAAAGAAGGTGAATTATAGATCTTCAGTGGAAGTAAAAATTATTTCTGTAATAAAAAGCTGGAAAGAACTGAACATAATCTTTCTTTCTTTCTTATTACACGGGAGACATAAGGAAAGGAGCGTGGGAGAATTCTCAGATATTTGTGAGAGACACACTCGTATAACGCATGTGAAGTGTATATGAGCAATTGGACCACCACAACCGATTGGGAAGCAATCCACCATAAAAAAAGTAGTTTGATATTTTTTGGCACAAATTATTTCTGAAGAAACATATCTCGGTTTGACTTATGCCTTGTGTGCCCCAAACAAGCCTTCCATTCCTAATGTATATAGGTACAACTATATAAGTCTATTCCAAATCTTTATTGTCTTGTCGATTCCATTCCTCGAACTCGTCTGTGCTGCTTTCCTTCTCGTGCTCACTTGTTCATTTAGGACTTTTAGGTTTTCCTTTTTTACAAAATCCCATCTATTTTTGACTTTTCTCCTTGGCTGACTTTCATAACGCCATGTAAGTCTATTTAAAAGAAGTCTGTCTCTTAAGATTTCTCATGTGGAAAACACTCTTACTCCACTACAACAGTGGCTTGTGGTTGTCCACATCCTCATCGATCCCCTCGTTTTTTCTCATCTTCCATATAATCGCGAATTCCTGTGCTCCCTCACTTTTCACGGAGAAAGTAAATCCACCATGCTACACACAAGAACAAAAGACATCTCAACTAAGACCACATTCACACAGAAAAGTATATGCAACTATATATATACACACACACACTCGTACCTCCGAATTAGAGATACACGTACAGAGTTAGCAAGGCTGTCACTACCACATACTACCACCCCAATGGAACAAGTTCAATGCTTTCTTTTTTACGTTGCCAAAACACAAGCCAAACATTCCCTGCCATCATCATAAAATACTCCAAGGCTGTTGTAAAGCACAGTTTATACTTCATAAAATAAAAAGCACAAAGTTACCAAGTGAAAGTCGTGTCGTGGCTGTAAAGGACTTTCCCTTTTGTGATTCTTCACATAAAGTACAGAGTAGCTAAATGTCAAAACTCTAGACATGAGCAACATCACACGCTTCTCGGTCTCTCTTTCTAAAGAACAGTGTGTGCGTTTGGCTACTACTTAATTATTTTAATTATACCTCAGTCCATTCTTACTTAAGCTTTCTCTTTCCATGTGTTCTAATGCCTAAGTATGTGAGATCAATTTTCACTGCTAGAGAAAGCAAACATCATGAATTTTGCACATCTGTTTGGTTCATTATTCCTTTCTAAGTTGTCGGACGACGAAGAAGGAAAAGCTCGCCCACTACTTAAATTTTTATAGAGTGTCTCTCTAAGTTTGTGTCGAAGGAAGGTATAATAATACTTAGTAGTGTAGGAATTTGCAATTCGGACAAAAGCACACACAAGCTGGTCTTGATAGGCAGAATGACAAAAACTCTTCCTTGAAGTATTATTATGGATGAATTGAGTTGAAGAAGAAGAAGAAGAAGAAGGGTAGTGGCACGTCGTTGGTTCTACATAGACTACACTACACTCAACCTTTTCCTTTCACAAACTTTCTCATTACACACCACCAGCTGCCTTGGTCATTGGAAAGGACGCGACGACGACGTACAAAAGAGTTTTTTGAGGTATTTCAATGTGTATAGATATTATTGAACTGTGTATAAAGAGAGGAAAGCACAACCTTCCATCCGCACAAAAGCCCCATGTGGGTGAGTGAATGGCATAATAGTATTGTCATCCATACAAGTCTCAATGCTGCGACCCATTTGAAAATGGAAGAGAGAAATTCTTAATTCGAAATGGTGGAAAGCCTCTTAGAGTCATAAAAAGAAGTGATTCTCCATATTACATAGATGGGTCAGCAATTCTGTTAGAGTGAAATGAAACGAGGAGACCTCCTCAAATGTAAGAAAGCACGGAAGACGAATGTCGTAGTGAAATAAATCACACACTTGGACCCATCAGATGACGGGGTGGATGCACATTCACTTGACATTCCAATCTCTGAACTAAGAGTAAAATAATAATCGGATAGGATCAGTCATACAACTGGTCGTCTTCTCGAAGATAAGAGGAAATTGAAAGACGAGGAGAAAGCATGTTGTACAAAAAAGAGATACACATCTCTCTTAGGACTTTTGCTCCCTTCAATTCATTGATGGCAGCTATAAGGAACCAGGAATCCGATGGCAGTGTTGTTGCTCTCTTTCTCCTCAAGCTTTTATACTATAAATCTATATACACATATTGGTAGTGGTGCTGGTAGTTTTTTCACAGGAAAAAAAGTCATAGCTCAAATCATTTCTTTCGTTGAACCGACCAGAGAATATAATAATAATGGTTTCCTTACTAAACCTCTCAAACTCTCAAAGTCTTGAAGAGCCATCTCACACAGATTCGCATCTTCTTCTTCTCTCCTGAAGGAAGCATGAGATGAATTTTTAATAAATAAAGATTTATCGTTTGACACAGGTCAGGTTACCTTCTCTGTCCCATATGGGCTTTGCATTTGCATTTGCATAATTCTTTGTGCACTCTAAACTTGTACACACACACACTGACATGCACAATAACGCAGCATCAGTGAATTCTACTCGTTTACATATAGCGAGCAGTCGTGTCATCCAATACGATGACATATCACGATTGCATGATAACAATAATAAATGTTATGAATCTTTCCTCACCCCCAGCAGGCTTTTGTATCACCGAGTTATTTATTATCAACAAATTGTTACTTTACTGCAACTTCTTAAAAAGTTGACTAAAGAAGGATGTGTACAAACTACTTTTCTGCGGCATCAAAACTTTTTGTTTTGGGGAATAACTTTTCTTGCGACTCGTTCTTTTCTTTAAAAAAGAACTTTTATACTATGCAGTTTCGCTTTATAATGAGGAAACAAACAATAATACAGCAGTGAGTAAAAGAGAAGAGTTTGTGGGTGAATGATTACCTATTTAAAATGCAACGACGACCATGACCTTATTAATGGTCAATTATGCTGTTTGGCAGTCTCACTGGGTCTTTATTCATAATTGTATCCTGTTGCACACATAGTACACAAACAAACGGCATTCTAAAAGGTTATGTAAATTTCTTGCTCTTCAGTCGAAGGGGGAAAAGTAGGTAAATTGCTTCGACAATAGGTAGTTGGTATTCAGAAGAAGATTTCATGTGCGCGAGTTCTTCATTCCTTGTCTTAAGTTGAGAGACAGCTTAGTCTTTCGAGAGAGTCTCTGCTGAATCTCACGGGGCACTAAAACTAATGGCTCATCCAGGACATAAAAAACCTGAGGATCAGGATTTTATGCTGCACTCTCTCATACAAAAGCATAGTAGGAGCCTCTCTCTCTCTCTCTGGTACATTACAGCAAAAAGTTTTTACATGCAGATTTATGGACGAAAGAGCACAAAGGTACAACAGGTAACTGGTTTGGAGGTTTGCACTTCACCAGAGATGAAGTAACAACTCGTAGAAAAGATTAAAACGGTTCATACTTAAAACTTTTCTTCGCACTCCCACCAATCTACTTAGAACAGGTGTATAAAGAGACGATAGAACGTCTCTTACTACGTTGGCCTACTCCTGCGCGTATATAATATTCCGGCGAGCTCATCTCTCTTAAAAGACGTGATTGTTTAGATGACCTCTGGGAAACTTGGTTGAATGATTTTTGAATAATAACCTCATTATGGAACATAATTAATGCTTACTAAGGTCATTCGTATTCTACTCTCGTGTTTAATCTTTTACGTTGCACACACTTCAAATTCTTGCATTGAATTAAAAAGAACTCGGGTACAAGTAACTTTCTTCTTTAAGGACTAGTAATATGTGATTCAAATTTCAACCCTGAATTGCAAGTAGAATGTGTAGTAGACATTTACGCAACACAGTCTCCGTAATTTCAAACTCTCGGACGGATTCCATGCTCTCAATCTTTTACACGATGAGTTGTGTCAACTGACGCCTATGAAAATCTCTGAATAATAATCATACAGTTCCAAGTTTCCTGAGTTAAAATGAGATTTCCATTTTCCCTAATTTCGTTTCTATTCTTATTTCTGTGTCAAAAATTCCCATTTGGGTAAGAAATAAGTAGCGCTGGAAAGGTAATTTGGAACGGATGGTTGCTTGCTGGCATAAAAATCAAGATTTTTATCAACATCTTTACTCGGGAGAATGAAATCCAAGACTCTTTCTCATCTGCTTCTTATATATATATAATATATAGACATATATATTTAAGTTGGTCTGATGTGGTGGGTTCGAATACGAAAAATGCGGCAGGACTGTTCGTGCATATATGCGAGGAAGGAGTTGGAAAGATGTGCTTTGAATTAAGATTTAAGGTTTCGAGACTCTTTGCTCTTTGCTTATTCCTTTCTGATAAAGACGAAGTATAAATAAAATAGTTTAGTAGTTGTTATCTGACGGTAGAAATGGTAGTTTTGTCCTGTAGCGCTGAAATGTTGAAACGCTGAAAGTGAGAAGTTGGTGTACATTATTCTGGGAAGAAAAATTCCCCAAGAAATGTGGGAAAGTCTTTTTTCCGCTTTCCAATTTCATCGGCAGTCGCAAAAGTAATGTTCCTCGTCGAATTGAAACTCCGACCAACCACAAGTTTTCCTATTTCTTCTTATACAAACGGTTGTAGGGATATGTCTGTATACATCTGTTGTAAACTTTCTTAACTTCAAATTTCAAATTCACTTTACTTCCTCGAGGAAGGAAGAAAGCTCACATGCAATCTTCATCCAATTGTATCCACTTCATTACACACAAGGCAGCAGACAGAAGTCATCTCGCCCCTTCGTTATCATAATAAAGTTGATTGACGTATAATTTTATTCATCCCATGTGAGAGCAAGTAAACTGCCAACATGGAGTCTATATAACTTTTCTAATCATATCAGCAACCTCTGCTTATCGTACGTATGTTATTCAAATAATTTTGAAACCGTCGCTTCATACACGCCTTGCGAAAGAGTAAGCTTTAAATATACTGTATAAGTATTTACATCTGTACATAAATGCACCTATATCTAGCAGTACTAGTGGGTATTAATTTTTCTGATTCATTTGCCGAGTGAGACTGCTCTTCCGTTTGAGATAAGAAGTTGTTTAAGAAAATCACATTGTCCACGAAATGTCAATAGAGAAGTGAGCTACTCTCTTGAAGACTTGCCTTTATGAATGAAATCACAGCCTTTTGTTAGCTTCCCTTAGATAAGGAGAACTTGTTCATTTCCTCTATTAAGAAAAGTCTTTCTTCTTCCGTCACAGTTCCTCTGGATTCCAAGAGGAACATTCAAAGAAAGTGTCCTGTTTTTGGAAACGAATGTTCTCACGTAGCGATAAAACGAAGGAACACAAGAGTATAGAACTGCCTTTAACTTATGAATCAATTAATTCTTTCAAAGGATGTCTATATATATATATTTCAATTCATTTGATATTCTGCTTATACAATGAGTTCGTCATTCAAATGAGACGTAATCAAAATACAGTAGCTCATTGCTCTCTTTATGTACTCTTTGTGTGAGGAAATTGAACCATTTCGATAGAAATAATATTCTTGAATGCTCTCCTCCTCATCTTCGCCTAACTTCACAGTCGACAAAAGCTGTACAGTTCAACTTTGCCTTTTGAAACAAAAAGCAAGGAGGCTCTTCGAAGTTGGATATCGTTCCAAAGTACAGCAGCGATACTTAGGATCTTTTTAGAATTGAAGACACACATGCCGAGGAAGACAGTCAGTGCATGTCGTTGTCCGGGTGTGTCTGAGTGTGACTCTTATTCCTTTTATGTGTCGAAAGCTTTCCCTGGCTGAGCGACGAATGTCGAAGAATATCTTTCATTCAAACACTTGAGAGGAGTGAAACTGAGAAGAGTAAAAGGAAACAACTTTTCCTCGTGATTTTTCCTTTTCCTTGTGTTAATACTGTTGTGCTGCTTTCACCGTTAAGTGAAAAGTTTTATTGTGAATTCCAAAGTGAGTGGTTAACTCTATTTCCCAGTACATTTTTATGCAAAGGGCATTGAGAAGAATGAAGGAGGAGAGGAAGAAAAAAAAGAAGGTACGAGGGAAAGTTTCTCTTTGGGAAGAGTGGGTTTTATTTGCCTAATTAGAAGGAGTGGATGAATGGGACAATTAAGTCCCCAAAGAAGGCTTTCATTTCAATCCGTGACCCACACACACACACACACATACACCCAACTTCCTTCTGCTTCTCTGTCTCTGTGTGTGTTTCAAATTGTTTATTCTATTCTTAAGCTTCTCTACACTTTAGAGTAGAATCATAGAATGGTACCTGGGTTCTTTGTAACTGCAGGACTTTCTGTATTCTGGAATTCGGATTCTCTAGAGAAGTTCCTCGAGTACCACTGGCTTAAGTTATTATACCAACTGATACAAAGACATTGTGAAGGCGGAGATGCTATT
>Ga0194135_10000112_pt1 | contig 45845 bp, 80 predicted proteins | sample LitLau_LLRF_2013_FD_134024 | JGI IMG/M metagenome (GOLD analysis project Ga0194135, IMG submission 134024) | Freshwater sediment microbial communities in response to fracking from North America - Little Laurel Run_MetaG_LLRF_2013 (version 2) | ecosystem: Environmental > Aquatic > Freshwater >...
ACAGCAGTAACTCCAGCAGCTTGGACTCCTTCTCAATGGACTCTGATAACTCCAGCAGGAAGTACATCTGTTGCAGGTATTTTGCAAATATCAACTTCAACACCACTAGTAAATGGAACAGCTACAGCAGGTAATTCTGGAAAAGTTTCAGATGCTAGTCATGTACACCCTACAGACACAAGTAGAGCACCATTGTCCTCTCCAGTGTTCACAGGAAATCCTACAGCACCTACTCCTGCATCTGGAGATAATTCTACAAGTGTCTCAACTACTGCATTTGTAGCTTCTGCAATATCTAATTTAGCTCCTGTAGCTTCTCCAGTGTTTACAGGAAATCCTAAATCTATTACACAGCCTATTAACGACAACAGCACTAACATAGCTACTACAGCTTATGCGGATCGTGTTGGAACAATAGTAATGAGTGCAGCTTCAAGTGGTGCAGCAGGAACAGCAGGTATTGTTCCAGCTCCAGCTAAAGGTTCTCAAACTATGTTTTTAAGGGGTGATGCTACTTGGGCTTCTCCTCCTACAGCAGCGACAATGACAGGTGCAAATAGTGGAAATGCTGGTAGTTCTGGTATGGTTCCAACTCCTTTAGCAGCTAATTATACATCATTCTTGCGTGGAGATGCAACTTGGCAATACCCTTCAAGTTTATATAATTCTGCTGGAAACCTTTTGTCTTTTGGTTCTAATGGTGATGGCTACTTTTATGGTAGAACATTTTACTTAGCAGGTTCAAATACATCAAATTATGTTTCTACAGATGCCACATCAACTTATTTAGCTGGAGGTTCATCTTACGCTCAATTACAAAGTAGTGGAATTGCTTTGTTTGGTGGTAATATATCCTTAAATGCTGGGACTAATAATGATATTACAGTAAAAGCCTATAATCAATCTATGGGATTCACAGATGGAGCTAACAGTGGTTATGCATTAACATCTGTAAACAATTACACAAAAGTGATTGCAAACGAAGCTTCCAACGGCAATACTTTTATCATATATTCTGGACTTTCTGGAGGAACTACCTCTCAAGCAGATCAAAGTTCTGTCAGAATGTGGTGTAGTCAAGGTCAAACTTCGTTAGAGTTAAATTGTAAACCTCCAACAATAGGTAATCAACTATACTCAAGATTCTTTTGTATGCCGGGAACGTTTGCTTGGAACATAAGTAATTACCAAATATTGAACATGACTTCTGCGTATGCTTATTTCGCAATTAATGTTCTTCCACAAACTGACAATACTTACACTCTTGGTACTATCGCAAATAGGTGGCAAGCAGTTTATGCGACTAATAGTGTTATACAAACTTCTGATGAGCGTTTTAAATCTAATATCAATGATATTGATGATAAAATGATTGATGTGTGGGGTTCTTACAATCCTTGGAAGCAATATGTATGGACTGATAGTTTAGATAAAAAAGGTGATAAAGCTCGATTATCATTTGGTATTACTGCACAGACTACAGAGAAAAAATTTGCAGATGCTGGAATAGATATTAAATCTACTAAACTTTTACAATATGATGTTTGGGGAGAGTCAGAAGTAGATGAACCAAATCCTGATTTTGATCGTGAAAAAGGTGAATCTGAAGATAATCCAAGTATTATAAAAAGGGTAATACCTGCTGGAGATAGGTACTCAGTAGCATATAATAATGCTTTTGCTTTAGAGGCTGAATATATGCGAAAACGAGTAGATAGATTAGAATCTGAAAATGCTGAATTAAAAGCAAGACTTGATAAAATTGAAGCTTTGCTTGCAAAGTAATCTTCCTTGACAAACAACTCTTAGTGTATAATACACCAACAGCTTCTTTGAGTATTGCTTCTGGTGCTAGTGGTTTATGGGGATATCAGCCTTACCAGAATGGTACAGCATTAGTGCAAGATTAATCCTTGACAACCAGACTGTTTTGGTGTATAATATAGGAAATTTAATATGGCTTCTGACGCTGCAAAGATTATTGCAAACATAAAGCAAAAACTGAATGATCGTACTAACGATTGTATCCAACAAGCTTTCACAGAAGTTGTAAATCGAAATGTCGTACTGAAAGGAGCTATGATTGATTCATGGTTTCCTTCTATTGGTGAAGGCAGTTTAGACGCCACTGTCGGTATTCAGCTTGATAAAGCTGGCTACGACTCCTTAGTACGCATTCAATATTATACAACACTTCCTGATACATTCCTAGACCAAGATAACACAATCAATATGTCAAATAATCTTGAATACGCCTATGGAATTGAATTTGAAAACAAATCCACACAAGCCCCAAACGGTACAGCAAGGGATGCTATTAGGGATGTAGCAGAAAGAATTAACGTGGAGGAAAGTAGATAATAATGACAATACGTGCAGACATTGAAAGTAGGCTTTTAAACTTTGCTGCTGCTCAAACACCTCCTATTCCAGTATCTTTACAAGGAATTCCTTTTGTACGCCCTACATCTGGATACTACCTAGAACTATTCTTTATGCCATCTTCAACAATCAATGTTGAATTGTCTGGACATCATATCAGACAACGAGGGATGGTGCAAATAAATTGTTGGGTAATGGATGGAAAAGGTTCAGGTGCTTTGGAGCGATTAGCAGATCAAGTGGCAGCATTATATCCTGTATCTCCTATTATGGGAAATACAATAATCACAAAATATCCGGCAACAGGGGTTCATAGAATTGATTCTCAATGGCGCTCTGTCCCTGTATATGTCCAATATAGACAAGAACAAATTGTCTAGTGTAGCACAATAATCTTTCAACGTAGGTTTGTCCTACACAATAAAAAGGAAATAAATAATGGCAACAATTGTCGCAACAACTATTAACAAAGCTGCACCTTATACTGTAACCACTACTACAATGACATCCTCAGATACATTGACGTATGTGTCTGGTAACGGTCAAATTCTTATCACAGAGAATACCACTGGCTCACCTGTAACATACACTATTACAGGCTCTGGTGCAACAATTATTTCTCCTACAGGTTATGGTGGTTCTATTTCTGTAGCTGGTGGGAAGGCTATCACAGTAGGTGCAAATGCAACAGTACATACCCATTTGGATGCAATCTCTGCATTCTTGGCTGGCACAATCACTATTACAGGCGGCACTGGCTTGGTTGCTCGTTTGTTGAACAACTAATATTAAAGGAAATTTATTATGATTCAATCCGGCGCAGGAACCATTATCAGCATCGCTGGCCTTCCAGCTACATACGATTTAACAGGCTTTGGTGCTCTAACTTTTACCCCTATTGGTGAAGTTGTTGACCTGCCAGCCTTCGGTCAAGACTACACAGAAATCAAAGTATTGTCACTAGGTAATCGTCAAGTTCGTAAATTGAAAGGTTCTTATGACAATGGTAATTTGGCTCTGAAGATTAACTTCGACGGCGCAGATTCAGGTCAAGCAGCAGTATTGGCAGCTTCCACTTCTGACTCTGCTTACTCTTTCAAGATTGTTATGCAACAAGGCCAAATCCGCTACTTCACAGCTTTGGTTATGTCTGACATGCTGAATATTGGTAACGTAGACAGCATTGTTCAATCTGAAGTTAAGCTCGGTATTAACGGCGCTATTCTGTCGGCGTAATACACTTGAGGGCTTCACAGCCCTCTTTTCATTTCTACATACATAAATTAATCATAAAACAAGCAACATAGCTTGTCAACCCTTAAAAGGAAATAATATGTTATTCAACCTCTCAGAACTGGCTTTAGAAGAATCCGCACAAGTACAATTGAAACATCCAGCAACAGGCGAACTCCTGTTCGCTGACAAAGAGAAAACTCAGATTGTTGGCATTGAAATCGAAGGTGAAGCTTCTGCTTCCTATCGTGCTGCAATTGATGCTCGTTCTCGTAAATATCTTGCCTTGAAGGGTAAGAGTATGACTCCAGAGGATATTCGTCAAAATGATGTTGACCTGTTTGCAGCTTTGTCTATCAGAGGAATTAACTTCTCCTATAATGGTAAAGAACTTGCTACAGAGGAAGATTTCCGAGAATTGTATCAAGACCCTAAGTATCTGTGGGTAAATAAACAAATTGATGCAGCTATTGGAGATATCAGCAATTTTTTGAAACAATAAATTCCAATTTAGTTTTGTACATGAGGCAACTTGCATATTATCATGCAGTGCCTTCTGGAAGTGAGAAAGCAAGAATAGAGACTGTCATGCGAGACATTAATGACAACCCTATTCTTGACCTTCCTAAAATTGGAAAAGAAATTTATCTTGTTTCATTATTGTATTCAGCAGGAACACATGCTCAGACTGGAAATGGAATTGTTGGCCTATCTTGGCAAGAGATTAAAGCATGGCAAGAAGTAACAGGATTTGGACTCTATTCTTGGGAGCTTCAGATAATCAAAGAGATGAGCAGAGCATATGCAACTGAGTATTATCAAGCATGTCAGAAAGGTGCAGAACCTCCATATTCAAGAGTTAAAAATATAAGAGAAAAACGGAAACAAGTGAGTGACGCAACTCTGGAATTGTTTGATAAGATTATAAAAATACAAGAGGATAAAGAATGTCTGACCAAATCAATTTAGTCGTATCAGCAAAATCAGATGGTATTAAAGATTTATCCAAAGATTTAGATGCTATTGTAAAATCAGCAGATGATGCTATAGAGTCTACAACAAAACTCGCAAAATCTGCTGATTCACTTTCAAGTTCTACAACAAAAGCTTCCGATCAAGCTGCTGCTTATCTGCAAAAGATTACAACTCAAGCTGAAACAATGGGACAAAGCTCTGAGTACACAATGTCTTATATTGCTGCTCTCAAAGGAGCAGATGAAGCTCAGAGAGTGACAGCAGCTTCAATTGGTGCTCAGATAGATGCTTATAGAGCTTTGAATAGCGCTCAGACAGAAGCTATTGCAATGAATAACTCTTTGACAGCTTCCCAACAAAGAATGGCTGCCACAGCTACAGCCGATATTTGGATGGCTGAAGATGCTGCAATTAAAGCTAAAATACGTGACACAGAGTTGGCTGTAGCTGCTCAAAAGAAACTTACAGCAGCACAAGAACAAGCTAAGCACTCCAGCACAGTAGCAGCTTGGATGTCTGAAAACAAAGAAATACAAGCTAATGCGAAGATGCTGAAACAAGCCTCTGCTGAGCAAGATGCTTATAACAAGCTCTTGAAGAAGAGAACAGATGCTGCTACAGTCTCTCGCTGGCAAGAAGAATTAAACGCTACAAAAGCTCAAGAATCTGCCGAACGCTCTCTGATAAAAGCAGAACAAGATTATATCAAGTCTTTATCTGAACGTGCCGCTAAGACAGCACAAACTACAGAAGCTTCCGCAGCAGCTATTGCAAAACAGCGTGGATATTCTGAAGCTACAATTGAACAAGCTAAGAAGTTAGGTAAAGTAATTGATGAACAAGAGCACAACCGACTCCACGGTGTAAAAGAGTTTGATGCTTCTATTCTTCGTTCTGGTGGTGTTACGCGGGAATACATGGTGTTGTTGCATGAGTTGTACCAAGGTAATATCTCAAGGTTATCTGGTTCTATGATGGTGTTGGCAGAGCGCACAAATTTTACACAATATATTTTTAGTGCTGCTGGCTTGGCAGTAGGTGGTGCAGCAGCAGCGGTAGCTATGTTAGTTTTCGAGATGGCGAAAGCACACGCTCAAACTGAGGCTTTTAATAATGGTGTGAAACTCACCAGTGGATATGCAGGATTGACGGCAGATAACCTTAATAAAATGTCTGAGAGCCTGGCTACAACACATACTCCTCTGAATGAGACTAGAAAGATGTTGACATCTCTAGCTACTGCTGGTCAATTCACAGGCGGAGAATTGAAGGCAGTTGGAGAAGCCTCTATTAAATTAGGTCATTTGACAGGACAAACTGCTGAAGAAGCTTCTAAAGCATTTGATGGGATGAAGAAGGATGTAACCTCATGGGCAACAAATGCTGATGAAAAATATCACTTCTTATCCATCTTAGATACACAGAGAATTCAAGAATTACAAGAAGTAGGAAGAAATTCTGAAGCATTGATGCTTGTGATGGATAGGATGAATAATGCTCTTGACGGACAAAAAGAGCACGTTACAATTCTTGGGGGTATTTGGCAGGGTCTTGGTATTATTTATTCTGAGGTAGACACTAAGCTACAAAAACTTTTCTCTGATGAGACAAAAGGTGAAAAGGTTACAAAAGAAATTGCTGCTCTGAATAAATTAAAAGCTCGTCTTGTTGAGCAGCAAACAACACCACATGATGACAAAGACGCTGCTTCTCGTGTTGAGCAAAGAATTAGAGAGGCCATCAAGAAGCAGCGAGAAGTTGTTAAATCTGCCATTGACAGTGCCAACAAAGAAGAAATTGATGCTGCTAAAAAACAAGAGTACGATTTATTACAGCAAAAAGGGAATGCTGCTCAAGCGATATGGATAGCCGAAGAAAAAGCAAATCGCACTGCCAAAGATCAGCGAGAGCATTATGCTGAAGATACCCGCAGAGAGGCTGAAGAAATCAATGCTGCTAGGATAGCTGCTGGAAGCAAGAAGCTTATTACTGAAGCAGAAATTCAGAAAAAGCTTGATGATTTTAACGAGAAGCATAAAGATAAAAAAGCTCCTTCAACTCGCAGAGAAGATACTGACAAGTATCGTGCAGAACTGAATAAGATAATTGGTGTTATAGCGGAAGCAGAAGATCAATATAATGATGTTATTGCTGATCTTAATACAAAGTTTAAGACCCAAGAAATCAGTAAGTTTGAAGTTATTTCAAAAACTGCTGAAGCTGAAAAAGCTAGACATGCTGAAAAAATAATTCAGATTCAGAAAGAGATTGATTTATCCGGTAAGCAAAAACTTGAAGAAAAAGAAGTTGAGAAATTTAACAACGATCTTGCTAAAGAGAAACGAGCACTGGCAAGAGCAAATGTTCAAGAACAGCAACAAGTAGCTGTAGAATCTCACAAGATTGATAAAGAGATTACACAGTTTAAAATTAAAGAGCTTGACGCTCAAGGCAGGTATGCTGAGGCTGCTAGAATTAAAAACATTGTAGACCATCAAGAAGAACTTGATCTGTTGAAAACTGACATGGAGGCCCTTGAAAAGCTCCGTATGAAAGCTTTCACAGAGCATGATGACGAAGGTGTTGAGCGAATCAATACTCTCTTAGACTTGATGAAGCAGAAGATTAATGCTATCAATAAGACAGGTTTAGAGCTTGTCAGTGAAGCAGAATTCAAGCAAATCAAAGAAATTGAAAAGATTCTTGAACGTTCTTATGGTAAGAATTCTATTGGTGCTGATTCTGTTAAAAAGCAAGAATTAACGTCTAAATATGAAGAAGATGTTAAGAGAATAAATGCTGTAGATGTGTTGAAAGACCCTGTTATCAAAGGTGAAGAAGCTCGCAAGAAGATTCTGAAAGATTTGGAAGTACAGCATGCTAAGGACTTGAATCAAGTAGACCAAGACAGATTGAAAACGCAGTTAGATTACGCACAGTCTACTGCTGATTCTTTAGTAACTATTTCACAAGGATTATTTGGCAAGCAATCTGGAATTGCTAAAGCGATGTTTGCTGCCGATAAAGCGATTGCAATTGCAAGAGCCGTAATGAACATTGAAGTAGCTATGTCGGAAGCATGGAAACTCCCTTTTCCTGCTAATTTAGCAGCTATTGCTGATGTAGCCGCAGGAACAGCTAATATCGTGTCCAGCATCCAAGCTGTTAAAGGATATGAAATAGGTGGATACACAGGTGATGGTGGAACTTCTCAAGTTGCCGGCGTAGTGCATGGGCAAGAGTTTGTGGTTAATGCTGAAGGCACTCGTAAGAATAGAGCTATGCTAGAGGCTATGAACAGTGGACAGTCTATTGCTCCAATTATAGCACCTCAATTTGCTGCTCGTTCAGCAGGAGGAACAGAAGGTTCTGGTATTAAAGTTCACGTAGAAAATCACGGAACAGATATACAAGTGATGCCGTTATCTGAAGGTGAAGTTCGTATTATAGCTAAACAGATAGCTTCTTCAGAGGTGAAGAAACAAACTCCAAGTATTGTAGCAGGTCAATTAGGTTATGCCAATAGTTCTATTTCAAAGGCATTAGGAAGAAGTACTCAAACACAGCGTAGAAGGGATTAAATATGGCAACATTTGCAGGAACAACGATGCCAACTTTAGCCCTTCCTCCAGACTATTCTAGCTATACAGTGACAGATGGGGTTGAGACAATATCTGTTAAGCTTAAAGGAGGTGCCAGTCGTTATCGTAAAGATATACTGAATAGTACTTCTACAGTAGATTGCCAGTGGACTTTAACAGCAGGTCAATACGAATACTGGAGGGCTTTCTACCGCACAGCTACAGTTTCAGGAAGCATTCCTTTTTTGTGTCCTCTGACACTAGACCGTTCTGGTGTAAAGAACTTCAAGTGCTATTTTGTACCTAGTTCAATCAGTGTTAGTGATATGGAAGGTGATGTTATATTCATCATACAAGCACAATTAGAAGTAGTTCCGATTCCAGCAGACCCACTAGCAGATGCTGCAATTATAGCATTTAATGGAAACCTGCAAACACAAGAAGATTTACTCAATACTATTACAAATTATTTATTACCACGTATGCCATTCTAAGGAGGAAAGATGAGCCGTTATTCAGAGTTCTTTTTAAATTCAAGCAGTCAAGTTGTACAATTAGAACTTCTGCAAATGTCTCATCCTTCTTGGAGTCAAACATATTATGTTGTAAGGAATGCTGTTGGGGGAATTAATGTCACTCTTGAAACAGGGCAGAAGCAGTTCTTCCAATACTATCCTATGCAGATTAAGTATGAAGGTATGAAGGATGATCTGGACCAGAAATTCTCAATTACATTTGGTGATCTTGGTACGGTAATTCCTCAAGAAATGGATAGGATGATAGAGGACGACACAATGGCTATTAAGCCTACTGTCATTTATCGTGTGTATCGTAGTGATGACCTAACACAACCTCTTGTAACACCTTATTATCTTGAGATACAAAACTTCAGTTTCAATGTTGATGGTGTGTCATTCACAGCACAAGCTCCTCAATTAAACGTAACAACAACTGGAAGTGATTATACAACAGATAGGTTTCCAATGTTGGTAGAATTTCTGTGAGGCATTATGAAAAGTATAGACAGCTTACACGGGAAAGTTTATGACAAGAATAAATATAATTGTGCTCATTTTACGGTGGATGCTTGGAAGTATTTATTTGATGAAGACATTCAGGAAGCATTTAGAGGGCTTCTAGCGCCTTTAAAAGATAACAAGGCTACATTGGCATTAAGGAAGGGTTTTAAACGCCTCCAAAGCCCTATAAACCCTTGTATAGTGCTTTTTAGTAGGAGTCATTCTACTCCACACGTAGGATTGTATATTGATGGAAAAATTCTACATTTAACAGAGCAAGGTGTTCAGTACGTGCCTTTGTGTGTAGCTGGAATGGGATTCAAGACAAGGAGATTTTATAAATGCTAGAAAAAAGCACAGTAGTATTAGCAAGAAATAGTCTTGAACCTGAAACATGGTCTAAGCATGAAGTTGACAATATAGCTGATTTCCTGATGGAAGAATTCAATGGGAAATTTCCAAGCTCTGCCAGAATATACAAAGATTGTGTAAGTGGTGCTACAGATATCACTCCAATTGATGAAGTAGGTGTAGAATATCTTTTGAAACAAACTGGAGACTTCTTTGTTGTAGTTTACCCAGAAGATCCGATTACTACAACCCTTGTATTGTTAGTTGCTGCCACTGTAGCTGTAGCAATATTTCTGTATAGAAGAATCCCTAACAGTGCCTTAAGAAATACACAATTACAAAGCCCAAATAATGCTTTGTCAGAAAGAACAAACAGTCCAAGACTGGCTGCGAGGATTCCAGCTATTTATGGTACAGTGCAGGCTACACCAGATTTGTTATCAGTGTATAGCGTATATGTTAATAATATACAGTATGAGTATTCTTACTTATGTCTCGGAGAGGGTTATTACACCTTTGATGCTAATCAAATCTATGATGGAACAACCATATTCTCAAGTATAGCTGGAAATGCTTTGTCCGTATTTAATCCCAATACAAGCCCTAATTCTGGTGATGCCCCAGTTTTCAATATTGGAGGTGGGATACCTGACCCATTATACACAACGATTAAAAATAATGCAGTTAATGGTCAGACACTTTTAGCACCTAATCAAGGGCAGTACATTGCAGATACAAGTATTGATTTCACTGCACCTAACATAATAACTTATAGTGGAAGTGCCAATCCTTCTACAGCAACCGCGCCTCCTGATTTTACCACGTTATTCACTATTGGTGGACAAATTCAGGTACTTAATAGCGGAACTGGTGCAAATAATGTAGACGGTGTTTATACAATATCTTCTTTGACAGCTTCGCAGGTTACCTTATCATCTCCGTCTGCAATTAATACAAACTGGACTACTGTTGGAACAACAAAGAACTCTGCCACTTTATCGACTTACGGTTATGAATGGATTGGAAATTTCTTAGTAAGTTCTCAGTACTCTTCTCAAGTATGGTTTAATTTTGCTTGTCAGAATGGTTTATACGCAGATGATGGTAAAAATCAACGTGCAATTAACGTAGAAGTATTTGTAAGTATAACTCCTTGTGATGCTTTCGGGAATGTCACAGGGACAGAACAACAAGTTCATCAAGTACTGTATGGAAGTGCTACAAACCACGACCAAGTAGCTTACACACTTAAAGTTATTCCAAACACATCTTCAGCGTATTACTTAGTGAAAGCAGCTAGGTATAGCCCCTTGGTTACGAATTTTGCTGGACAAGTTGTAGATGAGGTTAAGTGGCTTGATTTGTATATGGTGGAGTCTGTTCCCAATAAACATTTTGGGAATGTGACAACGATATATGCTAGAACACAAGCAACCTTCGCAGCTACAAGCGTAAAAGAGCGTAAGCTTAATATGGTTGTCACAAGAAATCTTCCGCAGTATCAAGGTGGTGGGTTTTTCACAACGACTATGCAACCTACTAGAAATGCTGCGGACATTATTAGTGCAATATGTCTTGACCCTTTCATAGGGAATCAACTTACAACACAAGTTAATTTTGATGAAATATATGCTATAGCTGGAATAAATGGACAAATAGCAAACTATTTTGGAACTCCCCTTGCTGCTGAATTTTGCTACACATTTGACAATAGTAATACGTCATTTGAAGAAACGATTGCTATGATAGCTAATACTATCTTCTGCACAGCGTACCGTAGAGGCAGCCAGATAAATCTATCTTTTGAGCAACTGAATAATAACTCTGTCCTACTATTTAATCACAGAAATAAAATCCCTAACAGTGAAGTAAGAACTGTTCGATTTGGAAATGAAAAGAACTATGACGGACTGTGGTATCAATGGGTAAGTCCTTCCACGACAAATAATGTGCAGGGCGTGGGTGGAGATTCTATTGTAACTTACTATCTTCCGTCGAATACTTATACACAAGTGCAAACAAGTGTTGTTCCTGACAAGATACAATCTGTGGGGGTGCGCAATCAACTTCAAGCATATTTCCAAGCAAACAGATTGTGGAATAAGATTAAGTATCAGAACATTACTGTAGAGTTTGTAGCTACACAAGAAGCTGATATTTTGATAAACAATGATAGAATTCTTGTAGCAGATTCCACTAGGTCAGGAGTACAAGATGGGCAAGTGCTATACCAGACAGGATTAATTCTCGGACTCTCTCAAATAGTTAATTGGACAACATCTATAGTAGGTTATACAATATTCTTACAGCATTATGATGGCTCTGTGGAGAGCATTCCAATTTCAAACAGAGGGACTGGCTCTTATGAGGTGTTATTGGCTCAACCTCCGAACTTACCTCTTGTATTGCAAGATGATGCGTACGCTAATACAACATATATGATTGTAGCAAATGACGATACTATTTCTAAAGCTTTCCTCGTAACTGAGAGAAGTTCTAATGGTGACCTTACTACAAAAATTACAGCCACTAATTATGACGCAAGATACTATCAAAATGATACTGATTTCAAAACAGGCTCAGTTTCTATAAATGGCAACACATCTCAAGTTCTTCTCACAGACTTTGGAATAACTTTGACAGATGATACAGGTAATCTTTTGATAAATCCAGCTATATAAGGATAGACATGACAACCACAACAACTTTTACAACATTCATACAAACAGCCCCTGTAGCTGGAACTCTTGTAGGGACTGAACAAATTCCAATTATACAAAATTCTGTTACTAAATTCGTTAACCCTGCTACGCTTGCACCAACAGTGACAAAAGTTACAGTAGGTTTAGGTAATGTTGACAACACATCAGATGCTACAAAGAACGCTGCTACAGCTACGCTGACAAATAAGACGATTAATGCACCTATTGTTACGGGAGGTATGACGGTATCTGGGTCAGCTTCATTTGCTAACAATACCTCATTCAATGCTCCTGTGTACGTCAATGGCACATTATCTTTCACAACACCCCTAGCTCAGAATGCGGCACCTGTTATTGCATCAGGCTCAGGCTTCGGTACAGGAGCTTCTATTGGAGCTTACAATGGTAGTTTTGCATTCTTAGTTTTTGTGGGGAGTAGTCCTAGTAATGGTGGAAGCATTACTATGCCATTCACAGCAGCTAATAAGTGGATTTGTTTTGTAAGTAATTTAACAAATCCTGCTGGCTCTTTACCTACTTGTACAACATCTAGCACAAGCAGTGTATCCATTAGTAATTATGCTCGAAATACAGGCTCCTTGATTAATTTTACGTCGGGGGATGTACTTCAATTCATGTGTTGTGCTGTATGATTTATCTATTGATAGCTTTAGCTATTTTGATAAATATAAAGGAAGATAATGCATTATTGTTGAGCTTGTTGGTTTCACTTACTATTTTATTACCAATGCAATATGTTCACAGTTTTAACATTTGGTATTTTATCTGTGTAGCATGTGAGACAGCAATAGCATTATCTGCACTATCTCTTAACACAACCACATCACTTCCTGTGTGCTTCTGCTGCACATTAATGAACATCTGTCATCTAAATGGTTGGGTATTCAATGGGTATAAAGATAATAGTCCATACCATGTAGTACTACCTTATCTGGAGCATATAGAGATAGCATCATGTATATTATTTTCTAAACCAATTATAAATAAAATTAAAGGGAAAGTCAAATGCCTTCTGTAGAAACGCTAGTGTGGATATTAACAGGGGCATTTTCCTTGTTAGGATTATTGTTTGGGGTAGTTTGGAAGATGCTCAGAGATGAGTCTAAAGAGCAAGCTGAACAGATCAAAAAGAAAGCTGACACAGAGCGCCTTAAAGAATCTGAAGTGCGTCAGAAAGAAGCTGAACAAAGATTTGTAAAAGAGCTTGATGACATGAAGTCTGACCATGAAAAGCTCATTAATAAAATAGAAGACAGGCATCAAAAAGATTTAGATTCGATGGAAAACCGAATCACAGACCGTATAGAAAAGACGGAAGAAAACATTATGAGGCAGATGCAATTGCTTATGGAACTCATAACAAATAAGTTAAATCATAAATAAAGGAATACTCTCATGGCAGTTTTACCAACAGACCAAGCAATTGCACGCTTTGATGCAAACGAATCTTTGATCAATAATTGGGTTAATTCCACAGGCACTTACACACCTAACAGCGGATTAGCTAATGTTGAGACAATTCCCAGCTTTATGGCGAGACAAAGTTTCAACTTATCTTTAATTGGGGCTACAAACAATAGGGGGGCTTGGACGGCTTCCACAGTTTATAACTTATCTGATATTGTTAGCAACTCAGGGACATGGTATCAGTGTGTAGTTGCAAATACTTCAAGTTCAAGCTTTACTACTGATATGCCATTGTATTGGAGAATAGCACAAGGAATTACTCCTGCGCAAATGCAGACAAGTTATGGCGCTTCAGTAGTAGGATTTTCACTTCCCTCTACTGGCGCAGTTACAAGGTTGTTATCGGACAAGTTAAAAGATGTTGTTTACGTCAATGATTTTGGATTATCTTCTTCTGCAACAGCGACAGCAAATAAAGCTGCGTTTGTTGCAGCAATTGCATCCCTTACGCGTCCTAGTAGGCTTGTCGTAGCACAAGGTTTTTACAACATAGCCCCAGATATTAATTTAGGAGGTAATGTTGTAGGCATAGAAGGAGCAGGTAAATACGCAACCTATTTTAGTTGTGCAGCGGGTGGTGCGTTATTTAGTGAAAGTGACACAACCTCTGTAGATTCTTTTAACTATTGTAATTTTGGTATCGATGGTGCAGGTGTATTATCCGAGGGCATACGGACTCTAAAAACAAATCACTCCAGATTTGAAAATCTACTTATTACAAACACAACTAGTAGCGGCCTTCACATAGGTGGGTACTCTGATGATATTATTGGTTGTGACATATTTAGTAACGGCGGTAATGGTATCTATTTAGAGGGAACTTTAAATAATGTCAACGTATTCAGGAATAAAATTTATGCAAATGGTGCTACAGGCGTTCTCGTAGCAAGCTCTGATAACACAGCAGGGTTGAGTATTAATATCATGTTCAATGATATTGAACAAAATGCTCAAGCAGGTATCATAGCATTCAATACAAAAGCTCTGAATATCTTTGGCAACTATTTTGAAAGAAATGCTGCAAATGGTTATACATACTCTTCTCCAGAATCTATCCTGATTCGGGCAGATATACATTTGCTTGCAAGTAATGCTATAGCAATAGATAGGTCAACTTCTTATTCTAATAAGTGTGCTACAGTGATGGGCAATCATCAGACAGCTATTGGGGTTGGAACTTCTCAGCCGAATCTCGATGGATTTATATTTACGTCTTATGCAAATAATTTAAGGGTTGAAAATAATCAATTATATGATACTACAAAAGTAAATGGATTAGTGGCAATATATATGAATAATGTATATTCAGCTATTGATACACAATGTAAGATTTCTGGAAATAGTACAAATGCAATTAACATGATAGGTACTTACAATGCTGGACAGCAAGTTTTTGATTCAAGTCATTTATTGCAAATTTCTCCATCCGTGTTACCAAGTAATTATGCAGATAGTAATTACTTTGATTGGGGAATTCTTGGAGGTTCTACAGGTATTTTGTCAAAGACTTCAAACCATTGGAGAAACACTGATACTTGGCAGATGACAGATGGTGATGCTATTCAAGGATTTGCAATTGACCTGACAGTATTTCAAGAATTAAGGGGACAATGGATTTGGTTTGGTATCTGGAGTAATGATCAAGGCTCCAACACAAATGCTAAGTTATATTGTGGGGGTACATCTAATAGGTCTTCTACTCCAGCAGGCGGTACAGCAGCATGGCAAATGAACTCAGTTCTGTACTATGTACCTACATCGGCTACAACACTATACTGCGCTGTCCAGAAAGTTGGTACAGGTTCTCCTTTGTTGATTAACAGTCCTGTTGTAGCAATTGTCGGTAACCCGTATAGTTCGTTTACACCTACACCTATTACATACTTGAAGGGTGCTGCACCAACTACAGGTACATGGAATGTTGGAGACAGGGTTAAAAACATAACACCAACAGTAGGACAACCTAAAGCTTGGGTGTGTACAGTAGCAGGAACTCCGGGAACATGGGTATCTGAAGGCAATCTATAATTAATTTAGGAGAATATATGAACTTAACTTTACTAGAACAAGAGCTTCGCAGAGATGAAGGTGTCAGATATTCTCCTTATAAAGATACTAAAGGTATTCTGACAGTGGGTATTGGACATAATCTGCAAGCCAAGCCTCTACATAATGTAACATACCCACTCACTCCTGAGCAAGTGTCTGCAATCTTCCAATATGATGTGAAGGGGGTTGTAGACAATCTTAATCAACATCTCCCTTGGTGGGGAAAGATGGATGAAGTGAGGCAGCGAGTGTTGTGCAATATGTGCTTTAATTTAGGAATGGATAAGCTACTGACATTTAAGAACACTCTGATGTTTATGTCTTTAGGAAACTATTCACAAGCAGCTACAAACATGCAGCAGAGTGCTTGGTACATACAAGTAGGAGATAGGGCTAAGCGCTTAACATCTGCTATGAAAACAGGCGTGATGCCTAATTGAAAGGAAATTATTATGTTTGGTAAACTAGGTAAATTTTGGGATTTACTACAATATGGAAAGCAAGTAGGCGATATAGCTTTCTGGAAGCAAGCCCAAGCTGTAGGGCAACCTGTCATTGCAGGATTGTTGATTACAATTGTAGGATTGTTAAAAGGGACAAAATATGAAGTTCCATTGGATGATGCCACAGCGTCTATGCTTGGTGGTACTGTGTTTTTTATTGTTAATGCTATTCTCACCCTCATTACAAGCAAGCACGTTGGGATTGGAGCTAAACCTGTGGAACAAGCCTCAGTTGATGCTGTGTCAACAGAACAACCAATCGTTGCAGAACAAGCTGTGCCAGTCGTACAACCAGAGTCTCCTGCTCCGCAAGTCGAGCAAGTCTACAAAGGTGTCGTGCAGCATTTCGATATCTCCAAGATTGAAGAAGCAAAGCGATATTTGGAACGCGATATGGGAAGACAGTAAGTCAGAAGACTTAAAGAGTTTGGAAGAAGTTCTCATCAATGACATTGACGGAATGGAAACTAAGATTACTTGCAATTATTAAAATTGATTTACTAGCCCATGAGAGGCTATTTAGGAGCTACTTCTTAATTGAGGTAGCTCCTGTTTTTATTTAATAACTAATATGAGAATTATTAGTTTGGTGGGGGCGGTTGACCATTACCTGTATCTACATGCACTGGAGCAGTAGCAATAGTTGGAGGTGGAGGATTTCCATTTCCAGTTTTGATAGCTTTCAGGCCATCGGCAATTGTAGTAATCATTGGTGAAATCATTGGAATCAGAGTTGTCAAGAAGTGCTCAGCATTCTCAATAGTTGTCAAACCCTTCTCAACCATCTGCACAGCAATAGCCAGCTTTGTAGAGCCTGTACCAGCTTCAGGGAAGATTGCATTCATCTGATCTACCACTTTACGACACAATGTAATGAAAGCTTCAAACACTTGGATGTACATCAAAATATTACCCATATTATTTCCTTTAAGAATATTCCTCATTTTATTAAATAGGCTTGCTTGAGGCAGGACAAGCCTTTGTTACATGTCTAATTATTCAGCAGCTTGAGAAGCCATGTGTTCCAAATAAGCCGCTTCAAGTTCGGATGGAAGCATGTTTGTTCCTACAAATGTCTGCTCAGCTTGAGCTTCTTGCACAACAGGAGTATCTACAACAGGTTCAAACGTTTCTTTCTCTAATACTATTTCTTCCAGCCCACCTACTTCCACTTCTTTATCAGCCTTAGCCATAATTTCCTTTCAATTAAATATTGTTGTCTAGGAATGCAAATGCATGTCCTTTGTCTTTCACTTTTGCTACTTCTTCGTCAGATTTCACTTTAGCCTTGATGAATGCTTTTGTGATTGCTGGCTTGAATGTAACACCTTTCGTAGCTGTCTTAACAGCTTTTGTAAGCTCTTTGTTTAGAGCTTTAATTTCTTCGTTAAGAGCATAGCATTCCACATCTGCAAGAATTGCAGCTTTGCGTTTTTCTTGCAACTCTTTAATTTCCTCATCAATTTCTTGCACAGCTTCAATTTGTGCTGCCAAGTCTTTCAGAAGCTCTTGCTTCTTGAGGATTGTAGATGTACGATCTTTCAAATCCTGTGCTGCTGCTTTCAGTGCTGTTGTCATTTATTCTCCTTTAATTAATCACTTTCACGACATCCATATTTCTCTCGTTTCTTATAACGCTTAAGCTTTCCACTCTTGCGCATAAGATAAAAGACATTCTCAGGAATTACATGCTTTATCATATCTTCCTGATAGTACAATATAACATATTCCCCACAAGATGACAACTCCCATGTGTAAACTGTATGAGGGGAAAACTTATGAACCTTGTCTTCCTCTGTGCTATACATTTTACCCTTAAATGGGAAGGTTGTCATTAACTGTTTAAGCCACTCTTTCATTTTACTTCGGTATACGTGCGTAACTGAAACATCCGTCCGCTAGCCATCCCAATGCAAAATCTTCATCACCTGCATCATCGATAAACACCGGAGTGCCATCAAAACTAATAAATGTGATTTTATAGGGCTTGCCTATAGTGATATCCGCAAATTCATCGCCAGTACCGCTAGTTATAGTATGAAATACAACTGCGTCACCTATTTCAAATTCACCAGATTCTCCTTCAATGTTATCAGATACTTTCAAATCATCAAGAACCGATAAGAAATATGGAGTAGCATCTGCCCCATAATCTTCTTCAGTTGTGAACAACAGATGATATGCTTCACTCACAAATGACTCAGGGTCTTCACGATAACGCCTATCCCACTCTGTGAAAGCAGCTTGAATTTGACCTACTGTCACAGTTAAAGTTGTTTCTTTAGTAATCATATAGTTCTCCTTTGTTAATTGTCCTTCTTGACGCGATACACATTACCACAACGGAACTCTGGTGGAGGGTCACAATCAAGCCATCCAATACAGCTTGCAATTTGGATTGTTTGCCCGTTATGAAAGGCGTCAAGAAGTTCTTGTGGAATTTGGTCTGTATCTATTATTTCATACTCCATATAGTTCTCCTTATTATCCAATCCAACCCATAAGAGCACCTAATGGAGCAGCAAACACACCAATCAATTTAATGATAAGCTTAGCTGTAACACCCCCATCAGACATATGAACAATCTGAATGATGTTCATCACCCAACCTATCACTGCTGCCAAGATTAGCGCAATATACAATAAAACACCTGCAAGGCCAAAACTATTACTTATTTTACTCATGATTCTCTCCTTAGTTAAGTTATGCTGCTTCTTTGTAATTAGAGAGGCTCCCAGATCGCCAAGCTTCTAACAATCCTTTATAGCCTCCTTGTACAAACATCTTACCATCTTTATAGATTTGAGGAAAACTTCTAAGTCCTTCAGATACAATGAAATCGAATGCTTCAAAGTCTTCATCAACATTGTGAACTATAAACGGTATCTTTTCTCGTGTCAATAACTCTTTTGCTTGCACGCACGCCGAACAATTATTTTTGCTGTATATGGTTAACATTTAATTCCTTTCACATGCAACTTTCACACTCTTCAATTTTTGTTTCTGGTTCACTATTTCCAACTTCACGCAAAGAATACACATAATATAAGCTATGAATATTTTCATTCTCAAAAGCAAGCTGATGAACTTCTGCAATGTCTTTTTCTTTACTATTACCTCTGAAAAATAGATTCAAGCTTTGGCCTTGATCTAATTTCTTCTGGCGATTAGCTGCCATACGAATAATAGCTTTTTGGTCAATCTCAAATGCTGTTTTGAATACAGCTCTCTCTTTCTCAGTAAGCCAATCTACATTTTGAACGCTTCCTTTAGCTTTGTCAACATCACTGATACATTTTTCTACATCCAATCCTTTATCCTTGATTAGCTGCAACAAAGTTGGATTAACTCGTGCTACTTCACCTGCTGCTGTAGCTTGTGTAAAGCTGAAGGCTGTGTCAGGGTTGATTCCTTCGCTAACACCTCCGTAAATCAATGCAGTGCTCTTTGTAGGGGCTACTGCGCGCCTGTGTGTATTGCGATAACCGTACCCTTTACACCACTCAGGTTCTCCTAGATGTTTTGCCATCCATTTAGAAGCTCTATCAGATTCTTCTTTAATATGTTTAAAGATTTCATCATCAACTAAATATGCGTCAATAGAATCAAACGGTAAGCCTTTCTGTTGAAAGTATGTTGCTAATCCTCCAGCACCGAGTCCAATTGCACGTCCTTTTTCAGTAGATCGTACAGCTTTCTCAAGACCCTCTATTCCTTTAGCTTGCTCTAAGAATTCTGATACAACACAATCTAGGAAAACAGTAGCTACAAACACAGCATCAGTATCTTTCCATTCATCATACTTTGACAAATTCATCCAACCAAGTACACAAGTATAAGTATGTTCTAAATCCGAATACAAGAAGATTTCAGTGCAAAGCTGACTGGCTTTCACCATCAAGCCTAGATCCTTGTACATTTCGGGGCGGTTACGATTTACTTTATCAACAAAAAAGAAATAGCCCTTACCTGTAACCATCTTAACTTTCATAGCCCGTTGATAACGCTTAGTAGCTTCTTTATTACCTTTCTTCAACTTATTAATAAACTTGTCATGAACAATCCAGCCAATGTTACAGTCATCTGGAAACTCTTCCAAGTATTGAACTACTTCCCAAAAATCTCCATGTTCGATATCAAGATAAGAAGCAAATGCTCCACGTCTTGTGCTACCTTGAGCCACATCGCGCATATCTTGGATGAAGTGCTTAATTACTGGCAATACTCCAGAAGCCGTTCCACCTTTGCTAATCTTACTTCCACGAGGGCGAATATTAGACAAGTCAGCAGCCGTCCCAAAGCCTTCTTTGGTAAGTAAAGCAATTTCACGGTAGGAATCATAGAAACCCTTAACAGAATCGTCTACAACAGCTCCTGCACAGCTTACAGGGCATCCACGAGTAGTTCCCATGTTAGCTAATACCGGAGTAGAACAAGCGAACCAACCCTTCCACATAATCTCAAAGAAAGCTTGTTCCCAAGGATTGCATTCAGTTGTGAGATTACTGTAATTAATTCCTAATAAATATGGATGATTTTCTGGTGCATGTTTGGAAGCAGTTTTGGCAATACGTCGAAGCTGTTCTTTTGGACTAGCAGCATCGTACAAATACTTCTGTTTAAACATCTGCCAGCCAGAAGTACTCATCCACTCAGGAATAGTTCCGTCAATTTGACCTTGTTTACGTTCAATACTTAATTGCTCATATAGGTTATCGCTCATGCCTTCTCCCCAACATTCCATTCAAACCCTTTTTCATTCCAAGATTTCTGATATTCTCTACCGATACCGAAAAAGAAATCGTTCATCACATATCCACTAATCATCTTCTCTTGGAACCAGTCAGCAACAACGTCTACTTCATTAAGTATAAACATAGGTGAAAATCCGAAGTTCTTCAGACAATGATTAATACGTCCTTGAACAAAAATCTTGAATTGTTTTTTAGAGATGCCTCGTATATTACCCTTCTCATGGAACTTCTCGATAATTAAATCCTCATGCTCATAAAGTTTATTCGCAGCTACTTTAATCTTATTTTCTAGAAGTTCCAAAGCTTCACCTTTGATCTTTAATTCTTTAACAGCTTGCTTGAATAATGCCGCACCGGCCTCATGATGTAAGTTTTCATCTAATACAGATTGGGAGATTCCACGTCCAACATTGCTTATCATATTATGACCATTACTTTGAAAGCTCTTAAACAAAGCAAAGCTACTAAATAAAATAGCACCCTCCATCATACTAAACACTGCAAGAGCTAGTAAATCATCGTCCGATTGTGCTAAGTCATTTAAGAAATTAACACGAGACAACATTTCAGGGTCATCAACATAACTTGTATAGAATTCGTCAGTACTCAATCCTAATACAACATTTACTTTATCATAGAATGGTGCATGTACACAAAGCTCTGTCATCGTAAAAGCTGCTGCCATGCGTTCAATTTCAGGGCGTGGGAACATCTTAGCAATTCGATTCTTCCAAAACTCTTCCCCAATAAAAATCTCATACTTCACAAATAGCTTAGCTGCTGTGCTTACCGCATGTCGTTCTGCATCTGTCAGATTTATTAAGAAATCTTGCTTATCTTTATCAACTTCAATCTCAGCCTGTGTCCAATAAAACTTACCTAGTTGTTTCTCTGCAAACTCTACAAATTGAGGATAATGTGTTTTGTAACTTTCAGTTGGTGTGAATATCCTTGGCTTTTTACTCATCTCATCCTTTCTTATTTACTTTAGAGGAAGCCATAATTATATCACAACATCCTCTAAATTTCAACTATTATTTTGCTGTATATTCCAAATATGTCTTACGATTGCCAGATTCATTATAAGGATTGCCCCTTACAAATTTAACAATAGATTCTAATGCTGTAATTTGCTTAGTAGTTTGTTCCCAGTTATCCTCTACGTATTCTTGTGTAAGCAAGTCTTCAGGGTCTTTATCTTCCTCTTCCCTCTCAACCATGCTAGAACCGCCTCCAGCGAGTTTTGACAGCTCTTTGGTGAGAGATATGTCCTTGCTTCCTGTCATGATTATACGGTCTTCTAGTGAGCAGAAAGGGCTATTCTTAAACTCTTCACACGTTCGCATTTCTCCGATATAAGAATAGCCCACAACAATCTTATTCTGCAAGTTACGATGTTGGTCTGCAATAACCTCATAACCTAGAAGCTTATTAATTCCTAGCATATGCAGATATGGCAATACTTTATTATCCATCTCCACAGGAAGCAAATCAAACTCCTTCAATCCTTTAAATTCATCAATTGCCAAAATATCACTCATGCTAACTCGTTTGCTCATAAACCCTACTCCTTATTGTTATTTCTAGTTGTTTCCTGTGCTTCCAAATCCACTGGTACCTCGCTCTGTGCTGCTTAATTCGGACACTTCCTCGAAGAATACTTTATCTACAGGAATAACCATACCCTGTGCAATTCTATCTCCCTCACAAACAACAAGTTCACCGACATCGTCATAAGAATCTCTTGTTAGCTTAATTTTTAATTCTCCCCGATAATCACTATCAATAATTCCTACACAATTAGCAAGTCTCACATCGTTCTTAAATCCATGTCCACTACGAGAATAAATCATCATGACATAACCTTCAGGAATTTCAAATTGTAAGCCTGTATCGAATACGTGGCATTCTCCAGCGCCAATCCAAACGCTATCAAATCCTACCTGAATTCTAGCGTGAATGTCGAAACAACCACTTCCATCTGTCGCATATTTTGGAAGAATCGAATTTTCATATATTTTCTTAACTTTTACAAGCATCAATCCTCCAAATAATGTGTAATATTTCCAATTGTGAAATCATCAATAATATCCTCATCCACAAGCCTTGTAAGAGCTTCCCACACTTGCTGATTAGCAATTCCTTCATCTCGCATTTGTGAGACAATAATATCTACGTTCAATTCATACGTGTTCATATAATTCCTATTCTAAAACAAAGCTAAAAGCCAAACCCAAAAGGATTCTTGCTAATTGTGGGCATCTCTAATTTCTGTGCTTGCAGCCATTGTAGCATATTAGGAGATTCCTTGTAAGAAATAAGCTCATTATATTCAAAAGATTCTCCATTGATTGTAATTCCTGTTGTGTCTATAATGGCTGTTATTCCTTCACATTGGTCTATAATGGTTTTAAATTGCTGTGTAGGGATTAGAGCTATTTGTCCTGTTTCTGCACAGATTAAGTTGAGAGGAAGGTTATTCATTCTTATGCTTATTTGTTGCATTAGTCAGTTATCTCCACTTGATAGTTCATTAATGCTTCATAGGCTCATAGCTTCTAATTGTGGAATGCCGTCGATTATCACACCACAACCTATAATAGGCCTATGAACTGTAAGCTTGTTATAACTCATCGCCAGACTCTTATCATCTATCAAGCAACCTACTTGCATGCTCCAATAAAGTTGTCGGGGTGAACTCCAATATTGAATATTGAAAGAATTGTGATAATGCCCTTGTACACAATTCATACCCATATTCTGAGATAGTTTCAAACCGTTTTGAGCTTTGCCGTGACAGAAATAAACATCTTCTCCTGTAGGCAGTGTAATAACTAAATCATTATGCCACTTCCAGCCCTCACCAACACCTAGTACATCATTGTAGGATTTTATCACATGCAATGGAATTCCATGAGATTTAGCTTTTCGATAGAACAAATCCCCATGATTACTGCTCATAATATCCATCACAGGAAAACGAGCTTCCAGTTCCTTCATGAACAGTTGCGTAGCTTTCAGTTCATGTCCTGCACTCATCAAGTCGGGGTCGTAGTCATGAAAAGAACTTGCTGAAATATCTTGCTCATCTCCAACTGAAATAATACGAGTAAATTCATAACGGCGTTGAAGCATATCTATGAAATCTAATGTATTAGGATGATGATATGGGGCATGAATATCTGACAGTACAAGTATGCGAGAATTATCTTCTACCATGCCCATGTTATCTACCATGTCCATGCTATAGCTACTACCATCCTCAACAAACCCCTCATAAGCCTGTAGTAGGTCTTGACACGTACTACGTGCAACTCCCAACATCCTTGCAATCCCTCGGTTACTAAACAATCCAGTTTTCTTCATAGCTACGGCTTGGATTTTCCAAGAATCATCTTGTACACTCATTTGTTCCCTTTCAATGTAAACATATCAGCTTCAGTAGGTTTCTCATATACAATCGCCACAACAGCTTGCTTCTCTTTCAAACCCATTTCCTGCTTGACAAAGTTAATAGCTTCCTCTGTGGACATTGTATTTTCTCCAATTTCTACAATTCGTAGCTTGTTGTCTTGTTTGTAGCACAATTTCATTTCAAGCCTTCTGCATAAGTTTTAGCTGCTTCAAGGGCTTTAATGAGCTTTGGAATGTCTTCTATATAAATCTCTGGATTGTTGTGAAAGTCTATGATACTCCCATAATCACTTTCAAGTTGTACATATTCAACCACTCCCTCTTTATTTGTATAACCAAACTTATTATCAAATTCATTATATTCTTCATCTACCATGATCATATTAGTTCTCCTTTAAATAACAATCTATAAGAAATACCATCCCTATAAAGTTCTGTGTAAACATCATCATCCCAAACACCTATACACATTTTATGTTCTCCATCACAAGATTCTTTGTAGTCTAAGACTTTAACAGTGGGTGTAGGAGGTACTGGTATATTGCTTTTAATTCTCTGTAAGCATTCTTCTGGGGTTTCTCTCCAAGCCCAATACAATTTCTCATCAGTGTAATATCCCATATTTCCCTATTAAATTAAGCACTCCTAAGAATTTCCTCAACATTAGCTTTTCTCTTAGCTGCATTTGAGCAATCCCAATAACCCCAACTATAACAGAAATCTGTAACATCTGCAACAGGGTTTTTACATATTGCAATTACTTCTTTTAACAATGCTGCTTCGTCGAAGCTTGTTCCTGTGCGTTGACTGTGCGAGACAATCTTGTGGCAGGGCTTGCACAGGCATCTCATTTTATCTGGTGTGAGCATAAATAAATGTCTAGCATACACTTCAATGTCTTCAATAGTCCTAAATGTTCCAGAATCTCCAATATGATCTACTTCAACGGAGTTTTGTTGAAATGGTTTGCCGCATATTTCACAATCAATTACCCAAGACAGTGGAAATCTTTTCATTGATCTTGAATTCGTATTAGGAATCTGGTAACGTACAGAATTCTTATAATTAATCTTTAGTGGAAATCTACTCCACCCTTTACGAAGAACTCCTCGGATATAAGCTATAAACTTAGCTTCAGTATTCCAAGGGTTCCCTTCGACTTCCCAAGGTTTTACTTCAGCCATGAAGCTCCTTCAACAATTCAATAACACGCAGAATACGCTGTTCATCTCCTATGAATTCATAATGGTCAAAATTTAAAGTTAAACTGCTGCTATCATCCATTATAAAACAAATATCAGACATTTTAGAATACTCTGCAACAAACTCTTTCACAACATCATAGAAAGCTTTCGGCTTGGAAGCTTCAATGTCTTCTTTAATTTCTGCAATAAGCTGCGAAGGAGAGATTATCTTCAACGGCCTTTGTACCAATCTTAAACCAGATTCACCCATAATATAGTCCTGATTATTAATCTTTACACCATAAAGTGTACCATAACCAGTGTCTTCAGGGCTGTGTTGAGCGCACACAGTAACGACTCCGACATCCCCTTTGTTAACCCATACGCCACTTATAAAGTTTTTTAATCCATTTAGTGAAGCCCAACTCTCATATGTTGAGAAACCCTTACCAACATCTATAATTTCAACTGTGTCATGTAGTTCGAATTTTCCTATTTTATGTTCTACCATTTTATTCTCCTTTAAGTTTATTCAAAACATCTGAAGCCACTACAACATCACCTTCCCATCGAAGCATTCTTGCCATGTCAAAGCATTCATTCATAACATACTCCCAATCTATTAAAATACTATTCCCTTTCCAGCCTATAATCTTTTTAGGCTCTGGATAGAGTTTCTTAAAGACTTGTTCCATTGCAAGCCACGCCTCTTTGTCATTTGTAGCATCACATAGAGCATTATACGCAGAAATATCAGCCCATTTCAAGTGTGAAAAACAATTGGCAGCATAATTATCACTTTTGTCATTGCAGCAAGTCTGGAACAGGAGCCATTGTCTACCTATACCTCTTACATCTCCTTTAGAGTCTTTCCAAAGCTTCCCAAAACAATTTCCATTAACAATACCTTCAGACTCTCTATTGACATTAAAGAAGTTCACAGGACTGCCATAAAAATCTTTATCAACCCCTACTACGACATTCTTAGGTTGTTTATAGCATTCTATCACAACTCTATCATCATTTTCAATACCTGTAACAATCTCTGCATCGTATTTCTTTGCTAAATACTCAGATACGTCTTGCAAATATAGTGGCTTGATTAATTCTGTTCGATTGTCTTTGTATTTTAACAATGTAGAGCGCTCAACACGAAAACTATCTCCTTGGCCTACAAATCCTTTATACTTTGTCGTGCCTAGCTTTGCAAGAGCCGATTCTACCATTGTTTTAGCCACTTGTAGGACGTTTTCTAAAGGCTCTGGTGTCTGTATGTCAGTTATTGTAAACTCGTCCCAAAGACGCTTAAAATCCCTTCCAGCGTTATATTCGCTAAGCCAACCTTCATCACGAGATTTCTTACGCCCATAAAACTCTGTGCGAGTCTTAAATTCATATTCATCACCAGATTGATTATGGACTACTTTAATAGTTCTTTTTTCTCCAATAGAAGCTGCTGTATATTTTACCCAATCTAAATCTAAAATTGCTGTTAAATGCTTTGTCATCACCCAATCCCCACTCCAGCACATTCTAGTTGTCGTTCAAATTCTTCCTTAGCCTCTAAGAACTCTTGTGCAGCTTCCTTCAGATTTGTACAATCTGTCACTTTCTCCGCAAGCTCTGCAAACTCTTCTAAAAGGAAAGGTGCCCCATCAAAGTCTTTCTTAAATTTACTCAGTTTCACAAATCTTCTCCTTAAACAATAAATCCCCATGCTCCCTTTCGAGAACACAGGGAAGGTGTTATGCTAGATTAAAACGGTGCTGTGTCAGAATCCTCGTCTACAGGAGGTGCTTTAACTGTTTTAGACTTCTCTGGACGAGCTTTCAACACTTCTTCACGAGGAGCTTCTGTTTTCACAGGTTTAGCTCCAAATTCATCTCCCGCTTTACCGCCACCCGAAGACTGATATTCAATAAACTTATCTTCTTCCATCAAAACATTCTGCAAGCGGGCAAATGTTCCAAAATCTGACATAGAGATATAATAAGAAACCTTGCCGTAGCTTCCATTAGCAATCAAACGACTCTGACCAATTTCTGTACGATTACCTTCAGAATCATCAACAAACACTTTAGGACGGAAAGAATCATCTACTGCAACACCATCCTTACTAGCTTGACGTTTCAATTTAATCCCGTACACATTCTTCACACCTTCAATAGGACATGGGATTTTATATTTGGCCTCAAAATCACTTACTTTAATCTTCTTTGCTGCCTGCTTCTTGAATTGATCGTCCCAAGCTTCAGCAGTGTCTTCATCAACAATAACTTCAATAGACCATTCTTTATCTGTCGATTGATATTTATTATCCGGTTGACCAACTTTAGCATAGATGAATGTACCTTCGATTGTACCAAATTGAGATTTTTGTTTAGTTGCCATTTAGTTTCCTTTGTAGAATTTACTTTAATTTACAGAGCACTTGCCTGAAGACACTGTATTGCCTATATCCCATGGCTTGTTGTATATCCAGCACCTTCAGATATCAACTTAGCCACTTCTTTATTTCTTTTATCACAAGCCATCTTAAAAGCTACATCATATCCGTATTTATTTGTGTTGAAATATGCAGCTTTTCTTTTACAATTTATAGTAGCCCAAGTCGCACAAAAATATAAAACCCCTCCCATAACTATTTTTCTAACTCCCGTAACTCCAGTTTTATTGTTAGAGTATTTTCCAGAATTTCTTTTATTTTCCGTGTTAGTCACTAATCTTAGATTTTCTATAGAGTTATTAGATTTATTTCTGTCTATATGGTCTACTTGCATACCGATAGGTATTTCTCCCATCAACATTTCCCAGACTACTCTGTGGCATGTGTATTGTCTCTTTTTGTGCAGAACTTTCCAATATCCTTTAATAGTTTTATTGGTTCCAGCTCTATCACCTTTCTTTATGCGAAGAACTTTATAATGCCCACCAGACCAAATATCGATCTTCCAAATCAAGCCACTAGGAGACTTAGGGTAATACTCAAACACATCGTTAAAATTCATGTAAAGCACCTTTCAAATAAATTATAAAATTATTATTTGTTAGCCATGCTTTTGCACTAATCCACTTGGAGTTGTCTTTTGAGGCTTGCAAATGAGAATGCATTTGCTACATTAAACGAAACAGAATTATACACTACTTCACTCAGATTTGTCAAGCATTTCTAACAAATAACTATTAATTTCTTGTAAGTCATATTGTGTAAGCTCAGGATAACACTCTTCTCCTTCCTCATCTTTCAGGCTTACAACTTCTGGAACTACAGACTCGCCAGAGGCTGAATCCCTAACGCCATACCGAAGAATGTATTCTCTGTAGCTTCCATCAAATTGTTCCACTTTGTATTCTATTGTGCGAATTTCCATTAATTCTCCAATGCAATATTATAAGTTAATGTACCTTTAGCACGATCAATATTGAAGAATTTTAGGTCAAGTTTTCTTAATATATCTTCAATCATACTGACAAAGCCGCCTTCGTTCCAAATATAGTGACGAGCATGTGTAGAATCTTCACCCCTGATTTCATATAAGTCTACAGGAACTTCTGGTTGTGTCATAGCATTAGATATTGCAAGTAATGCATAACCAGTAGATTTACCAGTTCCATTCTCAGGTTTCAGTCGTTCAGCAAAATCTACAGGATACAAATAAGGCTGTAATTTATTCTTGAATTGTTTCTCCTTTGAAGCTCTTTTATAGACAATACCATCTACTACTGTGTAATCATTCATCATTCCCTCACATATGCTTTTCATTATAAACTATCAAATATTCTCCAACATTCTTGTTGAATACTTCCCAAACAACATTAAGCTTTTCAGCATTTAACACTCCGTTGTCGTCTACAGAATACATCACAAAAGCACAAGCTATAGCTTTCTGTAAAGCATTCAAGGCTGTTCCTACAGAACTTCCATCTCCCTCTAGCAGCCAATCTAGGATTGCTACAGACTCTTCGCCTGCTCTGTCTAGGCGTTCCATTGTTGTCATTTATTCTCCTCTGGAAATTCGCACAATAGAATATCATTTAAATTAGGAACACTGTCAAGTAAGTATTCTAGCTTTTCGTGTGCTAATACCCATTCATCTATAATCTCAATAGCATCTACTGTAGAAATCTGAATCTTATCAAATCCACTTTCTTTTGCTAACAAAGCCATTCCTAGCATTTCTTGTATATCCATGTAGTTCATTATTTCTCTCCAATCATTTTATCATGCACCCAAATTCCAATACAACTTCCAAGTCCAGCGCCAAGCCCTATATAAAGTACTAGCCAACTAATTCCATGTTTAGCCATTACAGAAACTGTATATACGTCTAGTAATGTCATCATAAGACTGATGGGTGGAATCAATAAATAGAGTTTCTTTTGGACATTATTTTGCTGAAATGTCTTCAAAAATACATTACAAAGTGAAGCTAGAAATGCTAGAAGATATAAGTCAGCTTCGCCCATCATTTGCTCCAAAACTTAACTTCGTTAGCAAAATATACAATCTTGTTGGCATCATATTCTACACTAGCTCCAGCTTTGCCACGCCCTTGCTTAGCTTCTGAAATACGACGACAAGCTTTCATGATATTTCCCAGATCAAAATCATTTGCAACACAAGCTCGGATAATATCACCCATTTCAACTTTAATAGATTCTCCAGCTTTGTTTGTGACAGTTATTTCGTAATACTTAGAGCTTCCGCCGTCTGAGACGATTGGCTTGTCATCCTGTTTTTGTAGTGGATAGAGAGCCTCTACCATCCCTCGTGTAGTGGATAAGCCTATAAACAACTTGCTAAATTCGTCATAGCTAATTACTTCAAGATCCCTGTCTACACAATATTCTAAATCAGAGTCACATACGTTTGAACAGGAATGTTTGGAATGAATTATGCTTCTTCCGTCAGAGGAATCAAACCACTCACTCAACATCCCTGTATCACCTTGTCCAACATCTTCAAGAATCTTAATCACAGCGTCCCACTGTTCTTGTGTTTCGCAATGAATATTCAAGTTTGCTATATCTTCATATTTTACTGTCATTCTTCATCTCCTGTAGCAACTTCCGCATAATAATCAAGCCAGCAACCCCGTTCATCTCTAAATATTTCATTAGCCTCATCTTCATCACACTCTTCCTCGTCCATAATATCGCTTATGTCACGAAGACCGTGTAAGCCTACATAGGATTCATAAGTCTCGCAAGCCATCTCAAATGCGATATCTTCTGCGGCTTCTTGCGTAGCACATTCTTCAGTAGATTGATATCGCGCTCCTCCAAACCCTCCGCCAAGTCCTGCATAAATTGCGTATTGTGTCATTTGTTTTCTCCTTTTAATTTTACCAAACATTCTCTTCCACCAAGGAAGCCTATTAAACTTTGCCACACGTTCTACAAGAGCATTGTGTGCTGTATTGAGATTGTCGTACAAAGATAATCGTACACGCATTATCGCACCTATAGCGCAGAATGTCAAGAGTTTTTAATATGTTGTCTTGGGTTGTCATGTTATTCCTCAATGGCAGGTTGCCCAATTAGTCCCTATCATGTAGCCAGCAGTTAATTCTACATTTAACTTGTAGTATTGTCCAGCCAATTTTACAGCTTGTGTAGCCAGTTCTCCGGCACGATTATAAGCTCTAAACCATCCTTTGTCATTGTGGATTACATCGCTCCATGTCTTGCCTTCTGGGTCGATATAATCTTTAGCTTCTTGCTCTGTTTCAAACTTCTTAAATTTCACAGCAGAGCGTCTTACTTCGTATTGTGCTTCATCGTGATAAGCGATAAGTTGTTGACAGAAATCTTTATTCCTCCAGTCATCTGTAAAGAAGTCTACACTCAAACCTTCTTCTTTCAACATTCTATCATGAATTACCATTGCTCTTTTAGCTGCAATAACACCACAACTTTGAAACTGACTATTCACTACATTACCTTTAGACCTGATAGGTAATTTACGGTTATCAATACCCCGTAAAAACTTCTTCTGTCCTGTAGTTTCCCAATACTTCTGCATATTCTCTTTAAGCTGTTTCAGAGGATAAGCTTGAGTCCAGAAAGCATCAAAAATAATCTGCCCAGTATCTAAATCACACCCTACAGTTTTTGCAACACGTTTAGCTTGAGCATTATAGCTACAGCCGTACTTAACATTTTTAGCAGTACCGCGTGGAAAAGGTCTACCTAGCAACTCAGTGATACTGGAAGCTAATACAGAATGACAGTCATTAGGTTTCTCTGCTGTCAAACTATAGCCATATTCCTTACCCCCTTCGTACTTATATACAAAGCTTGCTTCAACTTTAGCCTCGAGGCTATCAAAATCGAAGGCCATTTGCAAGAAGCCATCTTTTACATCAACACCAAACAAGCCGCGCATTTGCTTGCCATAAGTACTTGTCACTCTGCTAATGTTTGCGACTTTACGATGTTTGAACCTCGAAGTCCCTGCTCCGCATGTATCTGCTGGTGTTGGAATCCTATGGTCAATATCTAAACGAGGCTCACTTAAAAATCCTTTCTCAGGTTCTTCATCTTCTGCATCAGGGTCAACACCTCCTCCAAGAATACTATTACGTCTGTGTGTATAAGTAAAATAGTCTGACACTAACTTAGCATGTGGAAACTTATCTGCAATCTCTACAAGCTTTGGGTCAATCTCTTTTTCCTGTCCAACTGTCAAAGTAGGGTTTGTATAAACTTTTAAAGGGCGTGATATGTCGTGTTTTAATAATTTCTCACGTAGCTTAGAAGGTTTAACTTCTAGCTCATCACACCTATCTTTACAGAAAGGACTTGCTAGAGTTTGCTCCACATATTTCTCCACTGCCTTTTCAAATTGCTCACGAGAGATTTTCTTCTTTTTTGAATCGCAAGTTAAATCTCGTTCCTTGTATTGTGTAGGACTCCATCCAAAATCTTTAACAAGCCATCCCTTAATATGAGAGCTATCTGCTGCACTACTACTTAATCTTCCTGCTTCTGTTTTAATTAAAGGCTCTACTGGAATTGGAAGTTTTAATTCTTGTCCAAACAGTATAGCATACCAACCATCTTCACGTTCTACTAACTCTCCCTTATGTTTGTTAACAAAGTTTTTTAAATGTGTACTTGGTAAGCCGCTTTTAAGAAATTGAGTGACGGGTGGCGTATATTCTTTTTGCTTGGTTTTTGGAAGAGATTTAGGTGGAATAAGGGGTTCTACTACATTCCTGATTTCCTCCATTTTACTATCCAAGTCACGCACGCAATCTTCAGCACTGTCCTTATCAAACCAGAAACCTCTGTGCTGTTGTCGTGTGATGATTTCAGCTACAGCTTGTTCTAGTTTAAAAGCATCAGTCCAATTCCAATCACCCCATTCCTTCACTAAAGCATTATAAACCTTATGATTCACTTCAACGTCACGAATGTTATATTCAAGCATAGCAGGATGATACACTTTAAATTCATCTCCTGTGTGGCTGTCTTTTGTAATCAATCCTACTTCAATAGCTTTGCTATGCCAGTCAATCTTTTCAAGTCCTAAAGTCTTACCCCAAGCCTCAATACTGTGTCCCCCATATCTGTCAGGATTTAAGACTTTAGATAAGACAAGTGTGTCAATAATTTCAACAGGGTTTCCATCTAATGTGTCAATATCCCCTATAGTGTAATCAATTCCAAGATAAAGCTTAATTGCAAGTAAGTCAAAATTGATCTGGTTGTGTGCAATAATAACTTTAGCTTTGCGTATGAAATCTGGAAACTTTGTTTTTACTTCTTCTTGTACAAATGTGTGTATCTCGCCTGTGTCGATATCTTTTGCAGCTATGCAATGGATTTTAAAAGAATCAAACAGCTTATAAGGACTACTTGTATAGTCTATTGCTGTGTGATCTAAAAATCCAGTACTCTCAATATCCCATACAATCCTCATCCTTACTCCTATCCTCTAATCAATCATCCTTAACCAAATTACCAATCTCTTCAAGAAATATTCCAGCTACTTGTTCTTTAGCTTCTTCCAAACTACAATCAGTTCCACAAATGAAATATTCTACGTCATTCCCTGTTATGAACGCATATTCATTCTCATCAACAGTGATGTAATTATACTCCAGCCCAAACATCTGTGCAATGTCCCATTTTGTCATACACCCTCCCCTTTGAAAATCCTGCTAATCTCAAACTTAATCATTGTCAGCACAAGTGCATGCACTTTCTCTTGTCCTTTAAACTCTTCCACAAGACTCTGCATATAACCTTCCACATGTGCAAGCTTCTCTCGCAGCACACGATTCTCATAAGAGAGCTTTAAAGCTTCAGAATAGGCTTCTAGCAAGTTCTCGTAAAGTTCTTTGCTTACAAGCTGTGTTTCGACAAGTTCTATCATATTATTTCCTTTCAATGCAGGCGGAGGCATTATTGGAGCACTTGGCCTTGGGTATGCTGGTAATGGATTTATATTCTTTTGTGTCATAATCATTCTCCTTTAATCTGTGTCTCCCGAACTTCATTATTAACTTTGAAAGTCATAGAGTTAATAAATGCACTATATTCTCGCAGAATCTTCAACTCTCGCTTCAAAGCCTTCTGAATTTCTACAAGCCGCTTAATCTGCTTAGAGAATTTGTTAGCTTCCGAGTAACAGTAATCAGTTAAATTCTCGGCCTTGAGTCGTTTGTAGTTTTTAGCAAAACCCTTAAAGTCATTCACATCTTTATGCAACTCTGCGATTTCCTTAGAGTTCCTTTTCAACATGCTTTGAATTAAGTTAATTGGTAATGTCATTTTATCACCTTTAGAAGTTCTATAATTGCACTGCCCGTCCATACTCCTGAAGCAAAAGCATTGTATATTACTTCCTGCTTTTTAGTCGTAATGGAAGACACGTACAATCCATAGGCAGCTAACATTGCATACAGAAAAACTATTCTCATGTTATTTCTCCGAGTAAAATAAGTCGAACATAAAAATATCAATATATTTAGCTATACATAAACCTAATGCAATACCACTCAATGCTGCAAGACAAGGATTGTTTTTATATACCCACAAGACTATGCTCAGTAAATTTATGATGATACTAATCAATACAAGATTTTTCATGTCATTTCTCCCCCGCAAACTCTTGTTTAGCTTCAAAATAAGCCTTCTGAGCAGATGCTATAGACTCTTTCCGATAGGCTCCAATTTTCCTTGTTGTCACTCTTGATAGATATTCTCCAAAAGCATCCACATAATTCTGCTCTCCTTTGACATACAATTCCCACTTGTTGAGGAAGTTTGTAGGAGAGTAAATTACTTTGAATTCGTCTTTCATTTAGGCACTCCAATCTTCTGTGATGCTTGTCCAATTTCCTTCTAGTTCTTCTTTCAGATAACTTCCCAAGTAAGAGTTACAGTCTTCACTCAGGAATTCGTAACTACCACCATAATAGCCATTACTACTATTCCGATAGATTATATCAATAGTCCTGTAATGTTGCAAGGTAATAGTTTCACCATATACTTGGTCATATTCTTGCCTACATCTTCCATCTTTTGAAGCCAGAGCATTTACGAAGTCTGGAACTTCGATAGACTCCACTTTTGTCACAGGATAACCGTCTTTCAGCATGTTATAACGGCTAAAAATAATATCTGCCCACCAAGTCTCTGAACAACAATCACCTTCAGTTGCATAGATGTATTCTACGCCTTCTGAGTCTGTAAATCGCAACAATAAGTTATTTTCAGAAATTTCTAGTTTTACAATAACCTTACCAATCAATCTTTGCATATTAGTTCCTCTCATTTATAAAATTAGCAGCATAAATACGACCGTCACAGAGACAATCATCCATATCTAATGCATAAAAATCTTCCAAGCTCCTGTCAGCAATCCTGTTCAAAGCTTCTTGTTCCAGCACATCTGCCATAAGCTTCTTCATAGCTTTCTGAACTTTCACCATAGAAGCTATATCTTTCTTACGTTTTTTAATTTTAATTCTATTCTGTGCCCAGCTACTAGGACGTACAGTGCTCATGTAGTAGAGGAATTTTATAGACTCCTCTAAATTACGTATCCCTGCGCTATTCTTAGCAATTTGGGATTGCAGGATTGGGATGCTAATCATGAATTCTCCTTTAATGTTTGAGTTGACAGAAGCTATTATGGAGGAAGTGGGAGCTTCTGTCAAGGGATTTGTTTTAGAAACTTACTTCATTAGGGTTATCTAGAAGAACTTCCCAAGTATCTGCGTCGAGTGTAAACACATCAGCAATCCCTAAGCTATCGCCAAATCGAGTCTTCAAAACTTTCAATCTCACTCTTCCTCTTGAAAAATCTGGGAGAATCTCAGGTTCAAGTGCAATAATATTCCAACTAAACTGTTCTAGGGTAGCACTACCACGTGCCGATTCTTTGCGAACATTAACCCAAAATGGTTCACCTTCTTTTCCTTTAGGAGGCAAGAACTGCTGACTATCAGTACGGTTAATATGACTAACCACTAATAAATGAACATCGTTAGCTGAGCAAAAAGCGGCAAGATGCGTCATAGCAACGTCCAAATCCTTGCGTTCGTTATCCGTTTGTAGTCCACTAATGACCCCGCTTATATGGTCAAGAATAATATACTTACATCCTTCAGCAACAACCATGTATTTTATCTTATTCAAAAGATCAGCAACAGGAATGCTTCCGAAATGGTCTAACATGAACATTTTATCTTTTGAGGTTATATCGTCATAAACAGCACGTATTTCCTCTTTAGATGCAACACTTAAAGGGTCACGCATGAACTTCAGATAGTTGACTTTAAGTTCTGCTGCAATAATGCGCTGTAGAGATTCCTTGTTGTTTTCTTCAAGAAATATCATACCAATTTTATACCCAGCTTTCATAAACCTGTGTGCCAGAATACTACATAAAGTTGATTTTCCGGCGTTCGAAGGTGCAAGAATCAGCGATAATTCTTTAAGTCGGAACCCATTTAGTTTCCTCATAAGTTCAGGAAAACAGTCAGTATAAACTCCTTGTTCTCTTGGTGTAATTAATTCTTCAAATGAAATGCTAGAAGCTCCCACAACCATTTCTGGAGAATATGGAAGTTTTCCAAACTGCACAAGCTTGGCGAGTTCATCAGACTTACCATCTTGCAACATATCTGAAGCATCTTTGTACTCAACTGGCGGTGTTACAACAAACAAAGATTGACCATTTCCTGTGAGAATTCCTGCCACATTATGCCTAGCATCTACTCCTTTGATAATTCCCCGTTGTTTTTCTTCTGGTGTAGACTCATCAGAATCAAAAAAGAATGTAAAGGACTCGTAAAGTTCACAAAATGATCGGTTATGTTCTATGCTCTCAGAAGCATTTGCTGTTCCCATAGGAATTGAACAAACAAAAGGTTCCATACCTTCATATTTTGTCCCTTTAACCTGATCTGTCATCGCTTGACTAACAGATAAGCAATCCCATTCTCCTTCTGTGACGATAAGATTATTTTTCTTACGCTCAATTTCTTCTGCTTGTGTTTGTGCAAATAACTTATTACTTATTTTAACAGACCCGACAGTAGACCAGTGATACTTCTCACTCTTATCCTTCAGCAAATCCTGACGTTTATAGCCAGTGATTTTGCCCTTCTGATTATATGAAGGAAAGAAAACAGCAATAGGTGTCTTCCCATCTGTAGGAGACACAGCCACTTTCACACCAAACTTTTTAAGAGTTTCTTTCCTGATCTTACGCTCAGGAATGTCAACATATCCGTATTCCTCAATATCCTTCATTGTTTCTTTTGGGTCAAACTTCTCTCCAACCATGCTATCTCCTTTTCCAGCTTTAAAATATCCCATTAACCCTCCTCAAAAGCAATTCTACCGGCAGCATGATAAGCTTCCAGAAGTGCATCACTCAAAACCAAAATCTCTTTGTGTATAAGACTAGATGAAGGATGGTTACAAATCAATTCTTCAAACATCACATAATTACACCAAAGTCTATCCATCAATTCTGATTTATGTCCTTCATTTATTTGTAGCATTTATCAACTCTCCATAAATTTTAGCTTGCCAACTATCCTTGTGTAAATTTTGAATATAATGCCAACATCCTCCTGATATAGCAGGGTAATTCAAAATATAAACATCGAGATAAGGGTCACGAAATGTAATTCGCAGATTTTTATTTTCAAATAGTGTCTTAGGCTTCATCTGTTTCGCTTTCAATAATTTTCTACTTAGTTCATATTCATCGTCAGGCTGTTCATAATAGAAATAATTAGCACTTCGGATATTGTGATTTTCATTGAAATGCCCAATTTCTATCATGTTACCTAAGCTGTCATCTTGATATAAATTAGGGAGAGTTGTCATTAAACATACTTCCTCTGCCAGCTATGCTGATATTCTTCTTCAAGCTGTTTAAGACGTTCAATCAAATCTCTATTAATTTGAGGAAGAATTGTATCTTTCTGGTCATCCCAAATCTTCTGACGAATATCCCTTGCGGAGAAATTATAAGTGTCAACATTTATTGACAAATCATCTTCTGTCAATTTATCTGCCATGAATCTTTCAATCCAAGACTCTGCCAAGTTCCTTACATTATAATACATATCATTCTCTACATGAGGAAGATAATCATTATAAACTTGAGTCATCACTTTATCCATTGCTTCTCTGGCTTGTTCTTCAAATATAGCTTTAGTATCTTCTAGAATTTGTTCAATTGTTTTCATTTACATTTCTCCAAGTTTAGCAGCTTCAAACTGAGCCACACAATGTTCATAAGTATCTGCCACTTTCTTATCTTCTCGTGTTTCTATGTACACTGGCAAGAACAAGCTAGTATCTCCTGAACGATTAGAAATAATTTCGTTAGCTTCAATTGTAATAATCTTTCCAATATATTCTTCAGAATTAAGCCAAAAGTCTTGCCTGTCATTATCTGTAAGACCTGTGCCTACTTCTCCTGTAATGATGCCATCAATAGACTTGTAGCTAACAGCTCCAGCCATTCCTGTATATTTACCTTTGCCTTCAATTACACCAATAACTTCATAGTCAGCTTGAAACTTTACTTTCAGCTTAATACAATCTTTCGATGTGCCGTCTTTCCAATTGAAATCGAGTGTTTTTGCAATACTCCCTTCATACCCTTTAGCTAAATGTTGCAGATATATCTTATTGGCTTCTGTAATTGAATGAACAATTGTTGTTTCAGCTATGTCTACAAACTCCACTTTGTTAGCTGTGAGTAATTCCCTTAGTTGTCCCAACCTCAAAGAATACCATGTTTTACTAATTCCCATCTTGAACTCTTCTGGTAATATCATATCCCATGCCGTCATTCGTACATTGTAACCCTCTTCAAGCCCTCCGCCTTTCAAAATGCTGTTCAACATCCCATTGCCCGTTTTACGATCAAGCATCCTACCATCTTTGTCATAGACTAATAGTTCACCCATCAATACAAACCCATCAGGAAGCCCTGTAGCAAGTTTTTCTGTGAAGGTGATAGGGTACTTACTACCTGCTCGTGTGATCGCTTCTGGAGCCTTTCCATCCTCTTTGACAAGATAACAAAAGCTGCCGTCATACTTGATCTGCACAGCAAATTTATTTAGCTTTTTAAAATTTGCCTTGATTTTGTCATCCATCAAGCTGCATCTTTGGTACGGAGGAATAAAGTACAAATCAGGAAACACTTTCAAAATCATTGTGTCACCAACACCTGCACCAATAGAGCGTTTAATAAGGAGAGACATTAGTTCTCTACCTTCAGAGTTCAAAGCACTCGCCCACCCACCTAAACAAGCAATAGCCTCGTATCCTGTAACTTTTCTAGTAGAAAGATTTTCAATAGCAAAATCAATATCTTTTTCACAAAATTCTTGATAGTTGTTATCTTTCCATCCAGATACATCAGGAAGTTTAGTTTGGTAGTAATTGATAGCAGGGTCATAAACAGCCTTCAAATACTTCTTCAACAACTCATCATCCTTGTGCTGCTCAAGAATAACCTGTTTAGCATTACTTCCCGACGCAGCTTGTAATGCTTTAATAATTCCGTATAAACTCATTCTCTTCCCTTTCCCTCAAATAATCCACAGCAGCCCTATATTGTTCATCAAACTGATAAGTGGATTGCCAACTACTCCAATATGTGTTTTCAAGAGCTTCCACAAGCTCTTTTAGAAGCTGTTCGGATTGTGTCATTTAATCTCTTCCATAAACATAATGCCTTATCTCGTTGTTAAGTTGCTCAATCTCTTCTTCCAAACTTTCAATGTGTCGCTCTAAATTTAAGATATGATATTGAGCTTCTTCTAGTTCGATTAGAATTGATTCTCTTTCATGCAAAGCACATTCTTCTTTAGTCATTTCTACTTTATCCATTTTGTTTCTCCTCTTGAGTCAAATTGTACATATCTTTAACACATTCCTTGCACAACAGAATATGCTGACCTCTGTTTCTAATGCTATAAGTTTTAATAGCTTTCTCAGAGTTACGCTGCATTAGCTTATCGCATCCTCTGCAATATCCGTCTCTTTGCATTAATGTGTATTCAAGTTTGTTGGACATAATATTGTCCTTATTTCACTTTCCGCAATCCAACATAATCAGCAATAATATACCAATCTGGAACAACACTGGAAGAATTGTGTTTAAGATTATATTCTACCTCAAACTTACGAGCTTCCTCTTCAGTATCGAAGTATTTCACTTCATCAATCTTAGAACCCCATCCACGTTCAGATTCTATCATGTTTACGGCATATTTGTTCATAATGTTCTCCTTTAAGTAACTTTAAACACGCTATTAATTTGCTCAGCAATCAATCCTGCTAGAATAACATGCTCTTTCTGTGTCACACCTTCTTCCATACGCACTTGCAAGTAATGAATCCAAGAACGAATTGTGCCATTTACATAGAGTCGTGACATTGTAAGTCCTTCTGGAAGAATAACACGAGCCACTTCTTTAGCAATACCAAATCCAAGAGCTTGTTGATAGCGCTCTTTTACAAGTTCCAATACTTCATTTTGAATATCTTCCCAAACTCTGCAAAGAGTCTCGTCTTCAGTGTCAATACTATTCTGTCGATTCTTTGTATCTTGCATTCGTAAATCACGAATACAGAAAGCTTCTTCTAATTGTGTCACATCGGCATAACGTTGTGAGAATTCCTGAAAAGCAAAGCTGCGATGACGCAATAGTTGTCGTGCAATATCACGAGGGCAATTCACCTCAACAACACAATTAGCCATCTCTAGAGGGCTCCAGTGCTTATGTCGAATTAAGTAATCAATTAATTTGTTTGCTGTCTCAAAATTCATCTGATTTGAAGGATTTGAAACTCTTGCGCAAAAAGATATTAGATCATGCATAGATTCCATCTCTGAAACTACTGGTTTCGTTACCGCAATTAATTTTGCTTCAAATGTCATTCTTCCTCCTTATTCAATCCATAAATAAACATCCCAAAAGCCTTACTCTTAATCCTATTAATTGTCTGCCGATCTTCTCGTGAAAGCATTTGAAACAATTCTGGAGAAATATAATTTTCTGTTATTGTCACTTCCAACCCTTTCCGTTCCATCTCACATGGACACCAAGGGTCATTTCCAATTCTTCCCATGCAGGCGCAAACGTTCATAGTTTCTCCTTTAGCTTCAAAACTTCTTCTAACAAATAAAAACAAATATCAATTCCTCCAGCATCTGGGAAAAGAGAATAGCCGCAATTTGAACTTGTTGCTTCTTCTAAAGATTCCCTAATGAATACAATATCTTCATCTGTAAGCTCTCGTTGTCTAACAATAGAGTGATAATCAGCTACTTCATTATACCCTACATGCATTTTATCCACAATTTCTTTTAAGGTTTTCATCCCAATTTCTCCATAGCCTGAAGATACAACAAACAATAATTAAACTCTTCCAAATTCAATACAACATCCTCTCGAAGATTCTTTAACGCGCCTACGGCAATAGCAAAATTAGGGACAGCACAAATCCCTCCCACATATTGCCAGCCTTCTATACGTTTCTGGTTGACAATTTCACAGAGGGCTTCTTCAGAGGAGGCTGAGAATGTTTTGTACATTAGCTAATCCTAACAGTTTTAATAACATCTGGAGCAACACTTGGAAACAACTGATTCCATTGTTTCATCCCTTCTTCAAAGCTCTTACGGAAGGTTTCTGGGTTACATACAGAGATATCAAAACCGATATAATAGTAATCGCCAGTATAACAGTTTAAGCATTCACCGTTAATCTTGCCATTATTATACAACCATTCTTCAAAGCCATCGACTTCGATTTCTTCAATATCTGTCTCAGATAAGATGTTGGCAGACATTAGATATTCTTGTGCTTCGTCTTTGTCATAGAAAGTTTTACCAATTGCAATTACAGCATTGTAATCTACACCCATGTTATTTCTCCTTAGGTTCATTTGGTTTATTAACTGCCACATAGTATTCACTCATAGGCCGTCCTTCTTCCACAGAAGGGCTTCCTTCAAGCGTGTAATTAAACATTCCTTGCATTTGTTCACGCTCTCTTTCAAGCTTCTCATCTTTCAAGCCATCATAATAAATACTGAGCATGACAAGAAATAAGATGAAGAACCCTGAAATAATTAAGATTGAGATTGTCATAATTTCTCCTTACATAATTTCTGACTCTACTTCTTCATATTCTTGTTGGTATAGAATATCATCTGGATTAATCTTCATACAAGTTCCTTTCCATTTAGCCTCCCCAAGCCCTTCAATATGTTGGTCATAATTATTGAAAAGCTGTTCGGCAGCATATTTGAATAAATCATCTTCATTTTCTACTTCAAACATAAAATTACTAAACTCTTTCATATACTCTGATGTAAGACATTCATCTGGGATACTTACTTCAATTTCTTTTTCAACAACCACTCTCACCATTTTAGTTTTCATAATTCTCTCCTCATTTACAAAACCACAATTTATCAATATGCTTACATTGCTTTCCAAACTTATGCCTTGTTGTATTGAAATACAAATAATTCTTATCCAACACAGCTTCCATATTATACACTTCTCTAAACCTTGTCAACCAATATAAAGGCACTTTGTATTTCTGTCCTTTAGATTTATGCCAAGGAAACTGATGAGGCTCAGAAAGCACTTTAAACACGTTTTGAGACGTTTTCTCTCGTCTGGCTAGGATTGTATCAACTGTAGCTCTTTGACAGCGTAGAGAGCATCCTGATGCTTCCCTGTAGACAGCGTGCCGAAGCATAACATATTCAGAAGCAGAAAGCTCTGCATTAGCTGCATAAGAAGAATTTAGGCAGAAGGCTAGGAATATAGCCACTCCTAGCTTCATTCTTTATTCTCTTTCTTCGTAAAAACAACACAGTCTTTATAAGCATCCATCCAATTACAAAAATATATCATTAAAGCAAGTATATTCAGAAATGGAATAACAGAAGTTATCACTGTAATACCAATATCCTCTACTGTGATTTTACCTCGTAGCTTCATATTACCATAATAAGATAATATCCAAATGACAATAATTACAACAAAGTGGATATACAGCATCACATTGTCCCTTTCAAAGCTTGCAACTTCTCTTGAGATGCCTTAATACTTTCTTCCAATTCCCTAATAGCTTTCTGTTGCTCTGTTTCTGCTATCTTGCGTTTCCACAGGAGCTTTCCGTTGAATTGATGACGAAGAAGGTAATAGGAATTTACAGGTTGTTCATAAACTTCTTTAAAATTACTTTCATGGAATCCACCATACCACCAATCTGTTCCCGCACTCAAAGCCACCAATTCACCGTCTGATGATGTTGCAACAATATATGTAATGTTATTATCATCAACAGCCCTCATAAACGGCTTCAAATCCTTCTTAAAATCAAAGAAGATTGGAGAGCCTTCTGCGTTTACGCCGTTGGAAGGCTGTACTTCTACGAGTTTAAAGTTACCTGAATCGTAAGTTTCACAATCACCTTCTAACTTGATATCAGTTCTGTTATGGTTAATCTCACTTACATATTTTACAATTCCAATATCTCCAGCATTCATATTGCCAAAGGAATAATTAATACGGACAACTTTATCACCAGCTTTAAATTTGCTCATTATAATCTCCTTAAACAGCAGAGGTTGTAGAAGCTGTGTCTTGCACAGTGGGAGCCGTGGCAGAGTTCAGAGCTTGCAAGGAAGCTTCCAGATTCTCAAGATGGTTGAGAATATCTGACACAATGTCGCATTGGAGGAAGTCTGCAAAGCCGTTCTGTACAATAAGGGCTTGCAATTCAGAGATTGTTTGTTTAGGGATTGCCATATTATTTCCTTTCAGATTTATTATTCAAAATTCGAGATTCGTTTTGTTTAGTTATCCTTGTAAGGACTAAATTTATTAAGAAATGGAGCTACACTTAATGCCTTCTGTTTGAATTCCTCCAACAATGCTTTCTGCCTAGCTCTGTATTCTGCCTCCATTACAGTTAATTGTTTCTTGATATGCTCTCCGTCTTCAACTTCAAGAAATTCATAATTGTTTTCTCCTGAAAGAGAAATTCGTCCATAGGATTTAGAAGTTACATGAATTCCATTGTCAGTGTTTGTCAAAATATTAGTAACTTCGCTTCCTACAACAAAAGGAAATCTATCATACTTCCAGAAGGCATATTTATTAGCCATTTCATTTCTCCTTGTTATTCAAAATTTGCGCTGCCTGTGCATTATAACGTAATTCATATTCTTGTAAAGCTTTTTCTTCAGAATATCTTGCTTTATACATCCCTATTGTCTTTAATGACAGATCATACTTCATTCCCACTTGAACTTGAGTTTTTCCAGAGTTTAAATCTTCTATGATTTTTCGTAAAACATCTGGAGGGGTTGAAAGGGGCTTACCAAGGATTGTGCCGTTTGCAGCAGTGCGTTTTAGCCCTTGACGCACATTCTCAGATAATTCTTCAAGATATGTTTCTGCCATGCCTGCTAACACCAATACTAAAATCTTTCCTGCTGGAGAGTTACAGTCTGCTCCTCCGATTTCGAGAATACGCAATACGACTTGTTTCTCTTTGAATTTCTTTATCATTCCAAGTGTATCTATCACATCTCGGCCTAGACGTGATACCGACTTCAGAACAACTGTGTCAAAGGGTTGAAGTTTGTCAAACATCCCCTTAAATGCTGGACGTTCTAACGCAGGAGTGGAGCCGGATACAGCATGTTCTACAACCCATTCATCAACATGAAATCCTGCTTGTTTTATTGCATGTTTCTGAGTGTCTGTAGTTTGACCTAAATCTGTGCTCACTCGCATATAACTGTAAATAGTCATAACAAAATCCCTTCAAAGTTTTTACTCAATGAAGGGATTATAGAGTGCATAAGTTACACTGTCAACTGCTTTTAAAGAAATCTTCCATCCTTTGTTACTTCTTCTAACTGCTTTGTCCATTTGTAAGGAAGAATAAAACAATTTCTTCCTTCTTGGTCGAGACGTTCCCAATCTTCATCGGACAAGTTAAAATGTCTCTTAATATCTTCATCGTTCATTTCAAGCCCTCCAAAGCCTTTAACACTCTAGCCTTATCATACTCTACACCATCAATTATAATCATCTCTGGAGGCGTTTCTACAGCTTCTAGAGAGTATGTTGTAGTGGCTTTGAGGGTGTATTCTTGTCGGCCATCTTTTTCAAAATATGAGTTATAACTACCATAGGTAATTTTTCCGTTGTCATTAGTATATAAGTATTCGCAGTTATACTCGTTCAGTTCATGTTGATCTCCACTTTGCCACCAACACCCTAATGAAAACAAATACGCTTGAATCTGCTTAGAATACCCAAGTGAAAACAAATACTCTTGAATCTGCTTAGAATGCTCAGGAGAGTTTACACGGAATTTCATGCTTTTGAATTCTTGTATTTCTGTTACCTTTACAGGTTCCTTGTAAACAACCCAAGTCCCGTCTTTTAAGAATTTGTCAACTGACTCTTCACCATACTCCATACAACCTTCCGACCCCCATCTTACAATGTAGCCATAAAATGACGAATATAAGCTATATACTTCTCCGTCACCGTCTACTACCCATACCCCATCACTCTCTATGTGAGCTACTTTGTATTTCTCACCAAGAGCCAAATCCCATTCAGTTTCACCTGTGTAAATAACGTAATCTCCTACGTTCAGTATTTTAATAC
>Ga0194135_10000113_pt1 | contig 45544 bp, 28 predicted proteins | sample LitLau_LLRF_2013_FD_134024 | JGI IMG/M metagenome (GOLD analysis project Ga0194135, IMG submission 134024) | Freshwater sediment microbial communities in response to fracking from North America - Little Laurel Run_MetaG_LLRF_2013 (version 2) | ecosystem: Environmental > Aquatic > Freshwater >...
CTTGAAAAATAATAGTGTTTTTTTATGTTACACGGTTGGCAATATGAATGGCAAGAAATGTCGTAAGCAAGCAAGCAACACCACGATTTAGAAGATTCTCACCACATGCAAGATTTACAAACAAAAAAAAAAAAAAAAAAAAAAAAACAGAAGAATATAATGCCGATGAGTATTTATAAATAAAAATTCCTGAAGTCTATTCTTTATTAAATAGTTACTATGAAGATAAATACAATTATTATGCACAGGAACTAAAGCTGATTTAATTGAAGTAATTCAAGCTGAAACTAACTCTAAAATTTTAAAAATTTTAAAAATTTTAAATACAAAATCTACTAACAGTAAGGCAATTATTATTGAGAACTAATTATAATGAATTTACAATAATGAAAAATATTTGCATCTATTTTATTCTTATATAATAGTGTTTTCAATACTCGCCATAATTGGATTTTTTCAATTTTAATGACACTTTTATATTGTTTTGTTATCTTTTCAATACCAAAAATTTTAAAAAAAAGTAATCTAAAGATCCATTAATTTCCTCGATTAGTAATATGCATATCTTTTCATTGTACTTCATTTTGAAGTAACCCGAAACAATAAACCCCGACAGGCTTCAAAACTGTTGGGGTTTATTGTTTTATCTTCATTTCATCTTTCAAATACTCTTTATAATAAAATATTCATATTATATAACATCTGCCTAAAATTGTATAACTCTTATTTACTGTTTTTAAAATAATTTCATAGAATGAAAAATACAGTAATTTTATTAGTCGATGATGACGAGGACGACTGCGAACTTTTTATTGCAGCCATCGCTTCATTAAACAAAAATATTCTCACTACAATTTCTAATAACTCTTTAGAAGCCTTAAACAATTTAAAGACCGCAACTGTCCTGCCCGATTTTATATTTCTCGATATGCAAATGCCTTATTTAAGCGGAGCAGAATTCATACACGAATTACGACAGATTCCTGAACTGAGTAAAATTCAGGTTGTAGTTTATTCGTCACACTCACACGAAACCCTGAAAAAATTAACCAACGAATTTAGTTCGGTACAAATCTTTACAAAACCCAATAGTTTTCATCAGTTGGTCAGTACTTTAGGTGCAATATTGACTTAAAAAACATTCTGTAACTGTATTAAAAACCTTAATCATAAAGCATAAAAAAAGCGCCAAATCATTAGACTTTGCGCTTTTTTATTATATCAAAATGTTTAATTTTTACCAGCCTTTAACAGCTCCGCCTTTAAACTCGCGAATCGCTGCCTGCTCAACTTCTGCTGACTGAAAAGCCTGCAAAAATTGTTTTACTTTTTCTTCATTCTTATTGTCCTCACGGCTTACCACCAAGTTTACATAGGGAGAATCTTTATCCTCAACAAACAAAGCATCACGTGAAGGAATTAATCCGGCTTGTGAGGCAAAAGTATTATTAATTATCGCAATCGATACATTTTCATCATCAAGTGCTCTTGGTAATTGAGGTGCTTCTAATTCTAAGATTTTTAGATTTTTAGGATTACTAATAATATCCGTTACTTTAGGCAATAATCCAATTCCGTCTTTTAGTTTTAGCAAACCGTTTTTTTCTAAAAGTAATAACGAACGACCGCCATTAGTTGGATCATTTGGAATAATAATAGTACTTTCATTTTTAAGCTCCGAAAGGTTTTTAATCTTTTTAGAATATGCTGCTATCGGATAAATAAAGGTTTTCCCAATGATTGCCAGTTTATATCCGCGTTGTTTAGCCTGTTCGTCCAAATAAGGTTTATGCTGAAAAGCATTTACATCAATATCGCCCTGACTCAAAGCTTCATTTGGAATCACATAATCATTAAAAGAAACCAATTCTACTTCAAGTCCGTATTTCTCTTTTGCTACTTTTTTAGCTGCTTCTGCAACTTTATATTCCGGTCCGGTGGCAACGCCTACTTTAATATGATGCGGATCGTTTTCTTTACTTTTTCCGCAATTTGCCACAACAAATGCTAATGCAATAATTCCGGCCGTTTTAAAAAAATTCAATTTCGTATTCATTCTTCTATATTTTAATTTTTAATTCTTAATTGATAACTATCTATGATCAAATCGTTTTGATAAAGCATCTCCTGCAAACTGAATTAGAAATACCAAAATAACCAGCAAGCCTAATACAGAATTCATCGTAACGGCATCATAACCAATGTAACCGTATTGATATCCAACCTGACCTAAACCACCTGCTCCAACAGCTCCGCCCATTGCAGAATATCCCACAAGCGTAATTAACGTAATCGATGCCGCATTGATTAACGATGGTAAAGCTTCCGGAAGCAATACTTTATACACAATCTGAAAAGGCGTTGCGCCCAAAGCTCTTGCTGCTTCGATTAATCCCGAAGGCAATCCTAAAAGACTATTCTCTACAAGTCGTGCTATAAACGGTGCCGCACCAATGCTCAACGGAACCAATGCAGCGCTAACGCCAATCGAAGTTCCTACCAAAGCACGTGTAAACGGAATCATCCATACAATTAAAATGATGAATGGAATAGAACGGAAAATATTAACCAAAACCGATAACGTTCTGTTTAAAACCGGCTGTTCTAATATTTGATTTTTTCGGGTAAGAAAAAGTAAAATACCTGTTGGAAGCCCTAATACAAAACCAAAAAAGCCCGACACAAATGTCATCACTATCGTTTCCCAGGTTCCTTTTAATAATAAATCAATAATGGATTCAGACATAACCTATAATTTCTGTTTTAATATGTTTAGAAATAAAATACTGTATTGCAGCTTCGTAATTTTCACGTTTTCCGGACAATTCGATCAGCATCACACCAAAATTCACATCTCCAGCCTGATCCATTTGCGCACTTACAATTTTAAAATTCGTATCAAACAATCTCGAAACTTCAGAAATTACAGGTTCGTTTACCGATTTTCCTGTCATTTCCAATCGCAACAACGGACTCAAACCTTCGCCATCTTCCTTTTGCAAACGTTCCTGATACACTCTCGGAATGTCAAGATGTAAAGATGAAGCAATAAATTCTTTTGTTAATTCGTGTTTTGGATCCGCAAAAATTTCGCCTACACTTCCCTGCTCAATTAATTTTCCGTGACTAATTACCGCCACTTCATCACAAATCGATTTCACCACTTCCATCTGATGTGTAATCAATAAAACAGTAATATTTAAACGGCGGTTAATATCTTTCAGCAAATTCAAAATCGATCTCGTCGTAGCTGGATCAAGTGCGCTTGTCGCTTCATCACACAACAATACTTTCGGATTGTTTGCCAAAGTTCTCGCAATAGCAACCCTTTGTTTTTGTCCGCCCGAAAGACTTGCCGGATAATCATTTGCCTTTTCTTTTAACCCCACCAAATCGAGTAATTCTAAAACACGATTTTCTATATCTGATTTTGAAGTTCCAACAAGTTCCAGCGGAAAAGCCACATTCTCAAAAACAGTTCGTGACGAAAGCAAATTAAAATGCTGAAAAATCATCCCTATTTGTCTTCTTTCAATCGCCAGTTGTGCATTTGATAATTGCATCAAAGACTTTCCGTCTACAATAATTTCTCCCGAAGTAGGTCGTTCCAACAAATTTACACATCGAATCAAGGTGCTTTTTCCTGCTCCCGAAGTTCCAATTACACCAAAGATTTTTCCCGGCGGTACCTTCAGCGAAACATCCGACAAAGCAGCAACAATCCTGTCTTTCTGATGAAAAGTTTTAGTAACATTTTTTAATTCAATCATTCCGTAATTCAAGTTTAAAAACAAAAAAGCCCTTCAGTTAATTATGAAAGGCTCTTCGAAAAAAATAGTATCATTTTATAAATAAGCCAGTTCCATACATCTCATTACAGCATCACAACACATCATCATGTTGCAGCTATCATAATTTGTATTCTGGTCATTGTTTCTCATTGTTGCGGCAAATTTAATGAGATATTTTTAATTTCAATGCAAAAAACACTAAAACTTTTATTAACCTATCAATATAATAGACTAATGTTAAAATTTAGGAGCTGTTTCCTGCTGTCCTTCCAATCTTTTGTGCCGAACACCGGCACAAAAGGATTTTCCCTCCCATCAGGGCTAGGGCACTTGTTTTCATAAGAGCTTATTTCTAATCCTAAATTTTATTGGAAAGCAACAGATTAAAATCCATAGAAATTCTAAAAACCTTCCATAGAAACAAATATATTGTAGAAATCGATTTTAATTCATCTAAAAAAACCAGACAAAGTTCTCAATTAACCTTACTTTCTGGCATCCAATAAAATAGCCAACTGAATACAAGGCATATCAGATCGATTACTCCAGGCGTGATTTGTACCTCTTTGCACCACAATATCTCCGGCTTGCAATAGAGTTTCACCTTCATCAACAATAAGATAAATCTCTCCCGAAAGAATCACGATATAATCCAGCGTATCCGTTTGATGCATTAACGGATGCGGCTGACCTTCCGGCGCTATAATACCTAAATCTACATCTGGCGGAATCTGTACATATCTAAAATAGCTGCCATTTTTAGGAGTATGAGGAAAGGCGGTGTTTTCGATCACTTTTTCTTCTTTAAGTTGAACCGGCATAGTATCAGTAGACCAGATATCAGAAATAATCAAACCCGGAAAATGTTCCGAAACATTTGTAACTATTGTATCCTGCTCAATTATAGATTTTCCATTTTGTAAACCTGTAACGATCCTTCTCGGAATTGTTTTCATAAACTATTGTATTTGCATGATTAATTTCTTTCCATTTGTTTTATTCTCACGAAGCATAGCATGTGCTTTTAAAACCGAATCAACTTCTAAATTCCCCACAATTTGAATCTCCGGCGGCGTAATCAATTGCTTTTTTAGTAAAGAAGCTATTACTTCCAGTCCGTTTTTATAATAATCATATTTCTTTTCCAGTCCGTATGCGTAATTAGAAATATTAAGTATCGTTGCACCTTTATTAAAAAGTACTTCCCGGGAATCTGGTGTTAAAAAATTGGTTACATCTGCATAAGTTCCGTTTGCTTTTAAAAGTCTGGCTGCCACAACAGCGATCTCATTTCCCACCAAATCCACAACAAAATCAAAACGTTCGTTATTATTTAGCGTCAAAGCAGCTTCATACACATCATCCTTTCTGTAATTTATAATCTGTTTGTGTTTAATACCAATATGATACAATGCTGCAATACTGCTTTCATTTCCGGCAGTTACAACAAGCTGCTCATAGCCTTTTACCAGCAATAATTTAAGCAGCACATTCCCTACTCCGCCCGCTGCGCCTGTTATAAAAATGCTATCGTTTAAATTCGCTTTCATTCGGTTTACAATCTGCAATGCTGTTAATCCAACAGAAGATATTGCCGCCGCCTGATGTAAAGAAATACTCTCCGGTATATGCATTACAATTGCAGCCGGAACACAAATATATTCGGCATAAGTTCCATTTGATCCCATACTTCCGGAGCCACAAAAAACAGCATCTCCCATTTTAAAATTGGTTACGTTGCTGCCAACAGCCGAAACTATCCCCGAAAATTCCCGACCCAATATTGGCGAATGCAGTAACTTACGTTCTATTGCATTTTCGGTCATTTGATAATCGATCGGATTAAAACCTGCTGCGCTTATTTTTACCTGAACCTGATCGTTTTCAGGCTGAGGTGTTTTTACCTCTTCCAGATAAAATTTTCTATTTTGATGCAAAACAACTGCTTTCATTTTTATTCTTTTATAGATACGAAATTAGAGCAGAAATGCTTTATTTTTGCTATAGGTTAACCCGAGGTAACCGGTTACCTAAGAGAAACTATTATGGCAAAAATTAACGATAACGGAACAATTCGCGAAGCCAATTGCTCAGAAGAATTAATGGCAATGCGCGATAGTCTGGATGTTTTGGGCGGAAAATGGAAGCTAATGATTTTACGTTTCCTGACCAACAGAACCCATCAGATTATTAATTTCAAAAAAATGCAACGTGAGATCGACGGCATTTCTGCCAAGATGCTAAGCAAGGAATTAAAAGAACTGGAAATCAATTTACTTATTTCCAGAACAGAACAGCAAACACGTCCCGTTACGGTAGTGTATGCTATTACTGAATATGGAAAATTAGTGCTTCCGGTTACAGAAACTTTGGTACAATGGGGTTTAAGCCATCGCGAAAAAATCATCAAAAAAATTGGTAAATAATTAATGAACTGATTTTTTAAAATAAATTAGTTTTGGATCTGTTTCATTTGCAAGAGGATCTTCAAAATTAAATTCTTTATAATCTAAAGATTGTAATACTTCGATTAAAACAGCATCAATTGCCAAAACTTTTACCCAGATCAAATCGTGTTTTCTTTGCAGTGCAACTTGCTCGGCACGATTAAAAAGCACCGTTATATCATCAGAACCGGAATACACTACATGTTCTACACCAATTGCCTTATTCGCTCCCAGATTTTGATTGGACAATCTCGAAGAATTCAGCTTCATAAAAGATAACGGATTGTCTCCATCATACGCCATCAGCATTTCGACCGAAAAATCGTTTTGTATTTTAAATAGTTTTTGATGCGACAGATTATCGGCAACAAATTTTTCGCCTGATTCCTTTTGTCCCAATAAGGCCGAATAGAATTCAAGCGCTTTGTTTTCCATCCAAACCACATTGTCATTAATGATTACTACAAATTGTGCAACTTTAGTCATGATTACTTTTTTTAACAAAATTGCGCTGATTTGTATTAACAGGAAAGAGCAAAATGTCAGCTCTTTTGTTCAAAAAGTCGGTTATTGATTTTAGATTGGTAAATTTTAAACATATAGAAACATAGATTTTACAGATTTGAAAAAGGCGTTTCACTTGTTTAAAATACACAAGTAACTTTGTATTAAAATTACTTATATTCAACAGCTAGCCATTCCCATAACTCAAAATTCACAACTCATAGTTCTAACTTCACTTCCGGTACTCCAGAGGCGAAACACCCACATGAATTTTAAAAAATCGTCCAAAAACAGACTGATTAGAAAAGTTCAGTATATCACTAACCTGACTAATACTTAAATCTTTGTTTTGTAATAATACTTTAGCTTCGAGAATTACCATATTATCGATCCAGTTACCGGCTGTTTTTCCGCTGTACTTTTTTACAACTTCTGAGAGATATTTGCGGGTAATATTTAATGAATTGGCATAATGCTGAACAGATCGCTGAGTTAAAAAATCTCTGAACAAGATCTCTTTAAATTTTTCGAAAATAGGATTTTGAACTTTGTCTATAGAATTATTTTTCTGAATATTGTCTATTTCATAAATCAATATATAAAGATAACTTCTTAGAATAACCGCCTGATTTTCATAATTACCCTTAAATGTTTGACTGATCAGATTAAATATTTGTTCAAATTTATTTTTAGTTTCTGTTTCCAGATGAAACACATGATCGTTCTCAAAAAACGCATATTGCAATAGAAAAAAAACATTGGTTTGAGTTTCCAGAAAAAACCGAGGCTTAAAAAAAATAATATCAATTAGAATTTCATCGCTGTCTTTGGCAAAACTCCTAATCACAGATGGACTTAAGGCAATAATTGCGGGCGCATGAATCTTAACTTTATCCAGTTGAGTTTGCATAATAATGCTTCCTTTTCTTAAAAACTCAATCGCATAACTTTCTGCCCGATACGGTTCACTTATATAAGGATGATCCTGTGCCTGTATATAAAAATAATCATCTTTATTGTTGGCATGTGTAAAAAAACTTTTGTGATGTTCCAGCGAGTATGTGGTAATCTTGTTATTCAATTGTTCTTCTTTTAATCGATATTCAAATATAGTCAATGCTTATTTATAAGTTCAGACAAAAATCTCATAAGAAAAAATGGCGCCATATAGCGCCATTAATTGTAATATTATGTATTTATAAATTATGATTTCTTATCAATTTTGTACAATTTCCCACCATCAGTAATGGCGTATAAAGCACCATCAGATCCTTGCGTGACATCTCTGAATCGTTGATTTTCTGAAACCAAAAGTCTTTCTTCACCCACTACTTTATTGTTTTCGATAGCTAGACGTACAATATGCATTCCGCTTAAAGCGCCAATAAAAAGATTATTCTGCCATTCCGGAACACGATTGCCTGTGTAGAAAGTCATTCCGCTTGGTGATACTACCGGATCCCAGTAATAAACCGGTTGTTCCATACCATCTTGTTGCTGAATTCCTGCGCCAATTTTTTCACCGCTATATTCTATACCATACGTGATTGTTGGCCATCCGTAGTTTGAACCTGCTTTTAAGCGATTGATTTCGTCACCGCCGCGAGGTCCGTGTTCTGCAAGCCATATATCACCTGTATTTGGGTTAAGAGCCAAACCTTGCGGATTTCGATGCCCGTAAGTATACAATTCAGGTAATGCTCCTGTTACACCAAAAGAAGGATTTCCGGTAGCCGGCTGGCCATCTTTTGTAATTCTGACCACTTTACCCAATCCGGAAGTAAGAGATTGTGCTAAAGGTCTTGTTTCAAGCACAGAACGTTCTCCGGTACTTACTACAAGATTTCCTGATTTATCAAAAAGAATTCTTCCGCCATAATGTAAAGTACTTGCATTGGCCGGATTTGCACGATAAATTACTGTTGCTCCTTCGATTGTTTTTTCGTCTGCTGATAATTTTCCTTTGGCTACAGCCGTATTATTGCCACCGCCTACAACTTCAGAGAAAACCCAATAAATCATACGATTGGATGCAAACTCAGGATCAAGGCATAAGCCTAACAAACCGCCCTGTCCTGCCGCATTAACAGCCGGAGCACCAGTAATAGGAGCACTAACGGCTCCTGCAGTTGTAACGATACGAAAAGTTCCTGATTTTTGAGTCACCAAAAGACGTCCATCAGGAAGACTTTTTATACCCCACGGAGCTGTTAATGCACTCGTAATCACATCTGCCTGATAGGGCGTGTTGGTAATAACACCATTAATACGGGTTTGTCCTGCAAAGGCAGGTTTATATGTAGTGTTTGCCGCGTTTCCTTCTACAGGATTTGTAACAGTACCAGGATTAGTTTCAACATCTTTGTCGTTCGAGCAGCTCAAAATGGTAAATAAGAGTCCCGAAAGAATCGTAATAGGTTTTAGATTTCTCATGTTGCGAATAGTTTTAAGTTAAATATGAATTAATTTGGGAGAACTGAACCCAAATATCTAAAATTGCATTTGAATATTCTTATATAATTTATCCGAAAAGTTATACAATTAAGAGATGTCTTAACAGAATTCGACTTAACGAATGATAATTACAAGTTTAAAAGGGTAGTTAAAATGATACTGTATAAAATTAATTTTTATTTTTACAATCATCAGATGATATGACAAATGAAAACATTAATACAGAAAAAGACACTACCTCAAGAAGTTGCCTCTAAGATAGAAGAGCAAATAAATCTGGGACATTATAAAGTCAATGAAAAATTACCTATCGAAGCAGAACTCATGAAAAGCTTTGGTGTAGGACGCTCCACAGTAAGAGAAGCCATGAAAATCCTCGCAAACTCAGGTTTACTTCGTATTCAGCAAGGTATAGGCACATTTGTACAAAGCCTTATCAGCACACGCGAACCAATGGATCAAAAGTTGATGCGTGCCAATGTTCAGGATCTGGACGAAGTAAGACAATTACTGGAAATGAAAATTGCCGAAAAAGCAGCCCTTAACAGAACTGAAGATGATATTGCCGCTATGAAAAAACATCTCGCCAACAGAATGATTGCGGCCAATGAAGGTAAGCTGGAAGAATGTATAGAAGCCGATATCCAATTTCATATTGCAATTGCTACAGCTTCTAAAAATGAAATTCTGGCCGATCTTTATAAATCAGTTTCGGTGTATCTTAAAAAAGGTTTTCTTCATCTTTATGAGGAAACTAAAGTATTTCAGGACACCTTTGCTATTCATGAGCAGCTTCTGGAGAGCATTATTGCAAAAGATTCTAAAAAAGCCTGGAACACTGTTGATAAAATTATAGGACATATTAATTACTGATTATTTTCCATATCAGTTAAAACAAGTCAGTTACCTTTTTTTGTAAGCACAAAATACAGTTCGTATTAAAATTAGATTAAAATTGGTCTTTATTCCCTAAATAAACTTGATTTACTAATATTAATTTTTACATTTGCGTTATTTTTAATTATTCTAAATAGAATCTTAAATAGATCCTTTTAGATTAAAACATCAAATCGTAACTAATTTAAAATAATAAATACCAAATATGAAAAAGAATATTTTTATCTCTTTTGCATTAGTCGCAACTTTATTTGTTAGTGCTCAACAAAAAAACATATTATTAGAACAGTCTTTCTGGAAAACAGTACCAGATGTAAATGCCGTTAAAGCTGAAATTTCAAAAGGAAACAATCCGGCTGAAGCCAATGCAAGCGCGTTTGATGTAACTACTCTTGCTATAAACAACGATGCACCGCTGGCCAGTATAAAATATCTTCTGGATCAACCCGGAAATCCAGTAAACAAATCAACACACGACAATCGTATTTACTTACACTGGGCGGCTTACAGAGGAAACACCGAACTAGTAGAATACCTTATTAGCAAAGGTTCTGATATTAATTTTGAAGACAGTCACGGAACAACTCCTATTGCTTTTGCTGCTGTAAACGGATTATTGAATTCAGGAGTTTGCGAAGCGTTTTTTAAAGCAGGTCTTGATCCTAAGAAAAAATATACAGACGGAGCCAATCTCTTACTTTTAGCGATTCCGTTTGATAAAGACCTTACACTTACAGACTACTTGATTACCAAAGGATTATACATAAAAGATACCGATAAAAACGGTGCTACCGCTTTTGATTATGCAGCAAGAATTGGAAACGTAAATCTTTTGAAAAAGATAGCGGGAAAAGGAATTAAAGCAACAGACAATGCTCTTCTTATTGCTACACAAGGAGCACGTAGAGAAACCACTCCCCTTGAAACCTATAAATATTTAGTTGAAGAGGTAAAACTAAAAGCAACTGCTACAAATAAATCAGGAGAAAATGTATTATACCTTATTGCCGGCAAACAAAACCAGTCCGAAATAATTGCTTATTTCTTAGCAAAAGGCGTTGAGGCAAACAAGGTAAATAATGATGGAAATACAGCCCTAATGATTGCAGCAGGTAGAGAAATCAGCGCATTAGAAAAGTTACTTCCGGTAACTAAAAATATTAATTTACAGAATTTAAAAGGAGAATCGGCTTTGACTTTTGCCGTTAGATCTGGTAATCCTGAAGCAGTTTCCCTTCTTTTAAATAAAGGAGCAGATGTAAATGTAAAAGATAAAGACGGAAATAATTTAGGTGTTTATTTAATACAATCATACCGACCAGCCGGACGTGGTGAAGCCGCTGCACAAGACCCTTTTGAGGCCAAAGTAAAGTTACTTCAGGAAAAAGGATTAAACCTTGCTGCCGCTCAAAAAGACGGAAGTACTTTATATCACTTTGCCATTGCTAAAAACGATTTAAATTTAGTAAAAAAATTAGCTGCTTTAAATATTGATATAAACGCTAAAAACAAAGATGGTTTAACCGCTTTACATAAAGCTGCAATGCTAGCAAAAGACGACAGTATTTTAAAATACTTAATTTCGATTGGTGCCAAAAAAGACATTAACACTGAGTTTGACGAAACAGCCTATGCTTTAGCCAAAGAAAATGAACTCCTGACAAAAAATAACGTCTCTATTGATTTTTTAAAGTAACATTTAAAAAGCTAAGAGTTATAGATTATGAATAAAAGTCTGAATCTACAAACAAACTCATCATCTGTAACTCTTAAATTATAACTTAATAACTCATAATTTTTAACTCGCAATTCGAATGAAATCTATATTAAAAATCGCTCTTACAAGCGCTTTAATCTGTTTAATCTCTTTTCAGGCAAATGCTCAGGCAAGCAAATACAAATGTATGTTACAAATGTCAAATTACATGGGAGAAGGAGCTTACATTGTAGTTTCGCTTATTAACCCAAAAGGGGCATACGAAAAGACACTTTACGTAATGGGTGATGATAAAAAATGGTACAAATCATTAAAAGAATGGAATAAATTTCACACTCAAAAATCAGAAGATATTAGTGCTAAAACCGGAGCATCTGTTACAGGAGGCGACCGAAGTGTAACCACATTCGAAATCGAAGATTCTAAAATCAATAAAGGTTACAAACTGCGTTTTGAATCTGCTGTTGAAGATCAGAAATATTTTGTAAGCGATCTTGAAATTCCGCTTACAACAGAAGGTCTTGCGGAGAAAACTGATGGCAAAGGTTACATCAAATACGTAAGACTTAATAAAATATAATTTTTAGTACATTATTTTTTAACATAATTATAAGCATAATTACTTTTTTTCTGCTTAAAATTGAATCGGGGCTTTGTCGAAGTTTAAAACTTTGACAAAGCTTATATATTTGATTACATTTCAATAGATTACATTCAATGACTCTTTCTTTTTGGCGTTACACACATTTGGCTTTGGCCTTATTTTCTTCGATATTTTTGCTTTTAGCTTCTGTTACCGGAATTATTCTGGCAGTCGATGCAATACAGGAAAAAACACTGCCTTTCAAAGCTCAAAATTTTGATAAAATCACTTTAGAACAAACACTGCCAATATTAAAAAAAGAGTACGCTGAAATCACAGAATTAAGTGTCGATTACAATCAATTTGTAACGCTTAAAGCTATTGATGCAGACGGGAACAACGTAAATGCCTACATCGATCCAAAAACCGGAAAAGCATTAGGAACCCCTGCAAAAAAGAGCGAATTTATTCAATGGATTACAAGTTTACATCGTTCGCTGTTTCTTCATGAAACCGGACGATTTTTTGTTGGCGTAATTTCTTTTTGCTTATTACTAATTTCAGTTTCGGGTTTTGTGCTGGTTCTAAAAAGACAAAGAGGAATCCGTAATTTCTTTTCGAAAGTCATTAAAGAATATTTTGCCCAATATTATCATGTGGTTTTAGGACGTCTGGCCTTAATTCCGATTTTAATTATTGCCCTTACAGGAACCTATTTGTCGCTCGAAAGATTCAACTTTTTTATGGGCGAAGAAAAAGCAAAACCTGTAAAAACAGAACTCCCGGCTGAAGCCAAAAAAACTTCTGTCTTTAAAACCATACTTCTGTCTGACGTAAAGAAAATCGAATTCCCTTTTACAGATGACCCCGAAGAATATTATATCATAGAACTTAAAGATCGTCAAATTGAAGTCAATCAGGTTAACGGAACCGTGCTTTCAGAAAAACTTTCACCATTTACAGTTCAGTTATCGGCTTTAAGCCTTGACCTTCATACGGGAAGAATAAACGGAATCTGGGCTGTAATTCTGGCCATCGCATGTCTTAATATTCTTTTCTTTATTTATTCAGGATTTGCGATTACTTTAAAGCGAAGATCGAGCCGAATTAAAAATAAATTCAAAGCCAGCGAAAGCAATTATATTCTTTTAATTGGTTCTGAAAACGGAAGCACTTTTCGATTTGCCAATGCAATCCTGAAGCAATTAATTGGTCATGGAAAAAAAGCTTTTATAGCCGAGTTAAACAGTTTTTCGTTTTACCCGAAAGCAGAACATATTATTGTTTTTTCTTCGACACACGGTTTAGGCGATGCACCATCTAACGGAACAAAATTTAAAACATTATTACAAAAACAAAATCAGGAACAAAAAATCAAATTCTCTGTAGTTGGTTTTGGTTCAAAATCATACCCTGATTTCTGCCAGTTTGCTGTTGAAATTGATCAGCTATTAGAAACTCAAAACTGGGCAGAACGCTTTTTAGATTTACATACAGTAAATGATAAATCGGCTGTTGAATTTACTGAATGGGTGAAATTGTGGAGTGCCAAAACAAAAATTCAATTAACCACTACTCCATCCTTATACAATCATGTTCCCAAAGGTTTACAAAAATTAATGGTTTTGGATAAAACGCCAATCTCAGAAACCGAACACACTTTTATCCTGACATTACGAGCCAGCAGCAGAACAAAATTTACTTCTGGTGATTTACTGGCAATTTATCCTGCCAACGATTCGAGAGAACGTCTTTACTCCATTGGAAACCATTCCGGAAATGTGCAATTGGTTGTAAAACTTCATTCGAACGGATTAGGTTCCGGCTTTTTAAATAATCTCGAACCGGGAAATACAATTAAAGCGAGAATTATCAATAATAAAACTTTTCATTTTCCAAAAAAAGCACCAAAAGTAGCTTTTATCTCAAACGGAACCGGAATTGCGCCTTTTCTGGGAATGATCGAACAAAATAAAATCAAGAAAGAAATACATCTTTATAGCGGATTTAGAATGGAAACGCCAACACTTTTGGCTTATAAAAAATTTGCCGGAATCATGATTCAAAAAGAGCATCTTGATCATTTTCACGTTGCCTTATCGCGCGAAGCTCAGCATATTTATGTAATGGATTTAATCAAAAGAGATGAAGACTTTTTTATTGATTTACTAAAACAAGATGGCGTGATTATGATTTGCGGATCACTTGCCATGCAGCAGGATGTTGAAATTATTCTGAATCAATTGTGTCTGGAAAATGGAACAAAAAGCTTATCAGAATATAAAAATAACGGGCAATTATTAACGGATTGCTACTAGATTTTAAATTTTGGATTTAAACTTAAATAATATAAATCCCAAAGGGATGACATATTTATAGATTTGATTTATTGAGCGACACATAATTCCGGAATATCGCTCCACCAAAGCCTGTTAAATTCCTTAAAAAAGATTTTTATGCATAAATTATTATCACATAAATATTTATTCCTGTTTACAATAATCTGTTGCTTTTCAGTACATTCACAGGTTTTAAGAAAAAGAACAACGCTGCTTATGGGCGGACGTTTTGACATTAGTATTGTGGCCAAAGATTCTTTAACTGCCGAACAAAATATCAACGAAATAATTGCCGAAATTACCCGAATTGAAAATCTAATTTCTGATTGGAAACCAACTTCTCAGGTATCTGAAATCAATCAAAATGCCGGAATTCAACCTGTAAAAGTAGACCGAGAAGTTTTTGAACTCACACAAAGAGCCCTAAAATTATCGGAAATAACAAAAGGCGGATTTGACGTGAGTTTTGCCGCAATGGACAGAATCTGGAAATTTGACGGATCGATGACCGAAATGCCTTCGGCGGAAGCCATAAAAAAATCGGTTGAGAAAGTAGGCTATAAAAATATCATTTTAGACTCAGTTCAATCGACGATTTTTCTGAAATTAAAAGGAATGAAGATTGGTTTTGGCGCTTTAGGAGAAGGTTATGCAACCGATAAATGCCGAGCCATGATGATCACAAAAGGAATTAAAGCCGGAATTATAAACGGTTCTGGAGATATGAGTACCTGGGGAAAACAACCCAATGGACAATCATGGAAAATTGGCATTACAAATCCGTTTAAACCTGAAAAAGTATTAGCCGTTGTGCCTCTAAGTGGAGGTGCTGTAACAACTTCGGGCAGTTATGAAAAATTTGTTGTTTTTAACGGCAAACGATACTCACATATTATAAATCCCGCAACAGGATATCCCGCAACAGGTTTATGCAGTGTAACAGTCTTTGGGCCTGATGCCGAAACTGCCAACGGATTAAGCACTTCAATGATGGTTTTAGGACAAAAAGAAGGTCTTCTTCTTCTAAAAGAATATCCAGAATATAATTGTTTGATGATTACTGATAATGGAAAAGTGATCAAGTCTAAAAATTTTGCCTACAAGTTATGAGTGAAAAGATTACCCAGATGCTATACTAGACTTCTAATAAATTAGCCAATATTTATAAAAAATAAAAGGATATTAATGTAAAAGCCCCAGCGGAGCGACATAACACATATAAATAAAACCAATTAATCTACTTTTATATCAATTGACGAAACGGGAATTTCATTTCCGGCCGAAGCCTTCAATTGAATATTTTCTTTCTTGCCATTCGACTGAATGATCACAATACATTTTCCGCTAAATAACTTACAGGAATTCGCTTTAAAAGAATCTAAATTGGCCTGATAACCATTGTCAACGCCAACGATTTTTCCTCCGCCAGTTACTTCAAAATTAATTAAATCTGTGGCGTTTGGCAATAAGTTTCCGTCATTATCAATCAAAGAAACTGTCACATAGACCAAATCGTAAGTATCATTTTTGATGATGGTTTTGTCTGCTTTTAAATCGATTTTAGAAGCTTCTCCAGCCGTATGAATTTCTTTTTCTAAAACTACTTTTCCGTTTTTTCTCGAAATTGCTTTTATAGATCCCGGTTCAAATTTTACACGCCATGAAATATGAAGATCATCATTTTGTTTTGATTTTTTCCCGAGAGATTTTCCGTTTAAAAATAATTCTACTTCATCGGCATTATTATAATACGCCCAAACTTCCACTTCCTGGTCTTTTTTCCAGTTCCAATGTGGTAAAATATGCAGAACAGGTTTTGTTGTCCATTCGCTTTGGTACATATAATACACGTCTTTTGGAAGTCCAGCCAAATCGATAATTCCGAAGTAAGAACTTCTTGCCGGAAACGGATACGGATCAGGTTCTCCAATATAATCAAAACCGGTCCAGATAAAAGTTCCCGCCATGAAATCCTGTTTTTTGATTGTTTTCCAGTTCTCTTCATGGGTTGCTCCCCAATACGATTTTACCTGATCGTAAGCCGAAACCGTCCAGTCTGCATTACCATCAAACGGAGCGCCGTGTTTGGTTGGCCAGGCTTTAATTCCCTCAGGAAAATCGTAATGTCCGCGAGTTTCTAAAGCCGAAACACTTTCAGACGCCAGTATTTTCTGCCCTTTAAAACGTTCCGGAAAATCTTTATACTCTTGGTGTTTGTAATTGAATCCTAAAAGATCCAAAGCACCCGACTGGTAAATAAAATTTTTCTCAATTATATTTTCCGTCAAAGCAGAGGTTACAGGACGGGTTGTATCTAGTGATTTTACAATTTTAGCCAACTCTCTGGTAATGGCAATTCCTGTAGAGTCAAATTGTTCCCTAATCTCGTTACCAATACTCCACATCATTACCGATGGGTGATTTCGGTCTCTTTTAATAAAATCTTCTAAATCCTGTTTGTGCCACGCATCCCAGTCTTTGTGGTAATCGTTGGTTACTTTTTTCTTTTTCCAAACGTCAAAAGCTTCGTCCTGAACAATAAATCCCATTTCGTCGCACAGTTGCATCATTTCTAAAGAATGCGGATTATGTGACATCCTAATAGCGTTTGCTCCCATTTCTTTCAACAAAGTCAGTTTTCTTCGAACAGCATGGATATTTTCAACCGCGCCCAAAGCACCGTTATCATGATGCAGACAAACTCCTAATATTTTCGTTGGTTTTCCGTTTAACGAAAACCCTTTTTCAGCATCAAAACTAAAAAATCTAAAACCAAGCGGTGTTTCATAATTGTCAACTAATTTTGATTTCTCAAAAATTTTGGTCACGACTTTATACAAATACGGATTCTCTGTACTCCACAATTTTGGCTGATTTAAAACCAAATCGTGAATCTTTTTCTCTGAAGTTTTAGCCGATATTTTTTCTGTTGAAGTAAAATTAGCTACTTCTTTATTTTCAGCATTTAAAACTGAAGTAACGAGTTTAAATTCTTTCGAAGTTTCATTCTCATTATCAATCGTAACTTCTATATGTATTTTTGATTTTGCTGCAGAAACTTCAGGCGTAGTTACAAAAGTTCCCCACTTCCCTACATGCAGTTTTTCAGTTGCAACTAAACGTACATTTCTGTAAATTCCAGATCCGGTGTACCATCTCGAATTGGGCTGTGCATCGTTATCGACTTTTACAGCAATAATATTTTCTTTTCCAAAGTTTAAATGTTGAGATAAATCATAACCAAAAGAGATATACCCATTTGGTCGAATTCCTAAAGAATATCCATTGATAAAAACTTCACTGTTTTTAAAAACACCATCAAATTCAACCGAAACCGCTTTCTTTTTCCAGCTATTCGGAACTATAAAAACTTTACGATACCAGCCTTTTCCAGCCGGTAAAAATCCCTGTGCTTGTTTGGTTTTAGCATCTTTGTCAAAAGCTCCTTCGATACTCCAATCGTGAGGCAATTGAATTGTTCTCCAATCCTTTGCACTGAAATTTGCATTCATTGCAGTGGGATAATCTCCTAATTTGAAGTTCCAGTTTTTATTGAAATCTTCAACGATTCTGGCATGTTTTCCTTGGGAGAAAGCAATTGTTGAAAACAAAAGCATCATTGCAATTATTGCTGTTTTTTGTAAAATATTTTTATGCTTAATCATAAATATGTTTTTTATTGTAATCTTATTTTTTACACAAAGTTTGTCATTCCGACCGAAGGGAGAAATCACACTAGTTGATCCGTACCTAATTGTCGCTAATCTTTGTCGAGTTTCGTGTGCGATCCCTCGGTATGACAAACTGAATGTGTAAACCTGACGCGGCCTTCGACTTCGCTCAGCCTGACAAACTAAACAAGCCTCTGAACCTCTGCCCCTTTGAACCTCCAAAAAAACTATTGAAATTCAAAATTATCCAGCATCAATCCTTTTAAATTATCGCCTTCTAATGTAATTTTATAGGTTCCGGCATTAATATAACCACCGGAAGTTGTATTTAAAATCTTCCATTTTTCTGGTGCTGTAAAAAACTCAATGGTATCATTTCGCATTAAAATTCCGTATGCATCTTCCATTTTAAATTTGACTTTTAATGGCGTTTCGTTTCGATTCATAAATTTAAAACGCATCAAATAAATTCCCGCAACGCCAGGTTTTACTTCAAACTGAATACTGTTTGCTGTTTTTTTGGTAAACTCAATATAATCAGCTTTTTTGAAATTTCCTTTTTCGATTCCTATTCCTGTCGATTTGGCGTTTTCAGCTTCAATGATTACAACAGGCCTTGAATCGTCTTTTTCGCCCATATCATAAACCGGAACAACCGCAATTGTATTTATCAATTCAGCATTATCAAAAAGAATTTTTTCTCCTTTTTTTACTTTTTTGTTGAAGATGGTAAACGAAACTCCATTGCTGTTTTTCGCTTTTTCGTCTATTTTTTTATAATCAGAAAACGAAGCCGATTCTTTGATTTTACTATCAACTAAAACATAAATATTCGAATCTTCTTTGGCAGTAAACGAACCTTTATTTTTAGAAGCAACTGAAAACTGTAAATAATCGGCACCAAATAATTCTGAAGGCAATTCGGTAAAAACAACATCAGAATCTAAATATTGCTTTGAATTAATATCCAGCCACGAAGCCACTCTGTTGGTTTTATCATAAGAATCTAAAACCAGATTTTGAATGTTTTTTGGAGATGCTTCTGCTGGTCTGGCGTGAAGATCTTTTGTTGCAATTGCAATTGCTGAAATTATGGCTTGTCCTGCTTTTACATTTGGAAACGAAATCACAATTTTTCCGTCTTTGCTTTTTACTGTAAAAGTTTTTTTCAGAGCCTGATCGTGCCCCGCTTCTGCCCAAATATCAAAATCTTTTAAAACGACATTTTCGTTGATAGCCACATCAAACAAACGCCAGCCTTTACAATCCATTCCGCCTCCCGTTCCGTACCACGGTTCTGTAAAATATAATTCTACTAAATATTCTCCGTCGGGAACAGGAAATTCATAATGCAATTTGTCAATACCATATCTAAAACTCTGAAATAATTCAGGATCTTTTGTTCCGTTTATTGGATCAAAAGTTTTTCTCTGGCTGGCGAAAAACTCTGGCAATTTTTCGAAATGATCGGTCCAGGATAAAGAACCCCAAGTATGCTGTCCGCTTTTGTGAGTATCTGTAAACCAAGTACTTCCAGATGAATCTATCAGTTCAGAGCCACCGCAATTTACTCTGTAAATATAGTTGTAGCTTTTTTTAGCCTGTAAAATATTTGCTTTATCAGAAATTAAAGCATCTAAATTTGGTGCTTTTGGAAGTGTATTTAAAACGATATAATCTTTGGCAACCGCTTTTCCGTTTACATATCCAACAGCGTACAAAACATTGTATTGAATATTGACATTATTGAACTGAAAATGCTGTCCGATTCCCGGATTTTTTAATTTTTCTAAAGAAGATTTATTCACGTCATTAAACAATTCTACTTCGTCACAATTAGAATAAATATCGATTCCGTTTTTGATGCCCGGTTTATCCCAACGGCTTGGCCAGGTATGCGAAACGATATAGACCATCGGATTGTTTTTGTTCGAAACGTAATTGGCGCGGTACATATAAAAGGCATCCAAAGGTTCGCCCCAAATCGTAAAAAGTCCTTTGTAATTTACCGGACCGACTTTGTCAATATCTCGAAATCCTTCTCCGTTTTGCACACGGCCCGGATTTTCATGCGAAGCAAAAAGCCAGTTAAACTGCCCCGCAATTTTATCTTTTACCAATTCGGCTTCCCGGACTTTAATTTCCATTAATTGAGAAAAACGGTTTTCGCTCAAAGTTCCTTTTTGGTCAAACTCGCCTTCGGTATGTAAATCGGCCGAACGCCAAGCGCCGTATTCACCGTTTAATAACTGCGTGCTCATTTCTAAATGATATTTTAACGGATCTCCGCCATAGGTTCCTGACCAGTTTTGAACGACATTCCAGTCTGTACCTTCTCCTCCGTTGCAAGTCGTCACTATTCGTTGAGAAGCTGATAACGGATCCATTTCACGGATAATCTGAGTACATTCTTCTGCAAATTCCTTCGGAATGGTACTTTCGTTCTGCAAGCCCCACATAACAATGGACGGACTGTTTCTGCGTTCCTTAATCCACTCGCGTAAAAGTGTTTTAAAATTTTCTTTGAATTCTGGCGTATCATACCAAATATGTGCCGAAAACTGACTCCAAAACAGGATTCCGTTTTCGTCTAATTCTTTTTGGTACAATAAATTATGTGGCTGATGCGCTTCTCTAAAAGCATTAAATCCGCCTGCTTTGATCTGTTCAATTCTGGAATGAATCATCTCGTCTGAAAAAGAATGACTGTTCCCGATTAGGTGCTCGTATTCGCAGGTTCCATTGATAAATAAAGGTTCATCGTTGATAAAAAAACGATTGTCTTTTCCGTCACGGCTAACCGGCCAGCTCACCCAGCGAATTCCGTAAGGTGTGGTTAACTGATCAATTATTTTTCCGTTTTCATAAATCGAAGTGACCAATTTATACAAATACGGATTGGATGGCGACCACAACTCTGGATTTATAATTTCAGGAAGTGTTTGTGTTATTTCTTTTGTTTCTCCTGAAACGTATTTGACATCACTTTTTGTTATAACGACTTTCTTTCCCGAGGCATCAAGAAGGATATTTTCAATCGTTAAATTTCGGTTTGAAGTGCCGTAATTCTTGATTTCTGTAGTCGTTTGCAGAATCGCTTTTTGTTTTGAAATGGATTTATCATTCCAGATATGAACGCCAAAAGGTTCGATTCGGACATCATGGGTAACGATTAAAGAAACAGGTCTGAAAATCCCCATTGGCTGAGAACCTTCTGAAAATCCCCATTCTCCGGAACAGCCCCCGCAAACCCAAGGAAGATCTGCAATAAAAGAGGGATGCGCAGCTTTTACCAAAATCTGGTTTTCTTTATCGAAAGAAACGGCTTTTGTTATGTTTAATGTGAAAGTGGTTCTGCCGCCTTTGTGTTCGCCGACTTTTTTACCGTTTACCCAAACTGTCGCATACGAACTTACACCTTCAAAATATAGAAAAAGCTGTTTTGAAATGTCTTTTTTATCCAGTTTTAATGTTTTTTTGTACCAGGCTGTTCCGTGTAGATTGCCGTGTTTTGTTCTTCTGAATCCATAATACTGATCCCAGTTATGGGGCACATTTACGTTTAACCATTTATCCGATTTTGGGTTCTCTGTAAAAGATTTTTCTTCTTTCGGGTTATCCAAAATAATGGTTTCCCAAGATGAGTTCAGCGAAACTTCTTTACGGAATTTCGCTGGCCTCTTTGTGCTTTGACTCCAAACAAAGCATAAACTTGAAAAAAAACAAAAAATAAAAAAAACTATTCTGTTCATATTTTTAAACCGTATAAGTGATTATAAGGTAATTTAAGTTTTGATTTTATTCAGCCATAATTGGCTCTTTTGTCATTTCGACCTAAGGAGAAATGACACACGGAACTCTACAAAGACTGGCGAAATTACTTTACGGAATTTCGAGTGTAATTTCTCTTTCCTCGAAATGGCAATCTTTGTCGGGCTACTTGCAGAGATCCCTAATTCCTCGGGATGACAGGATTGTGTTTATGCTTGGATTGCGTGAGGGATTGAGGCGGTATCCTTTTATGTAGCTTTAGCGAAATAAAAGATATAGCCGAAAGCCCGACCCGGAGGGACACGCCCAAATTATTAATAAAACAACCAGTCAATAGCCGCTTTTTCTCCTGCATCGATATACCCAACATCGCGCGGTGTGATGGTTTGATCTGCGTCGATGAAACCTAAAATCAATACTTTACCTTTTCCTAAATCTAGTTTATTTTGGCCCGGCTGAAAAGTATAGGTATGAATGTTTACTCTTGGAAGCTCTTTTAAATTCATGGCGCTTGCCAGAATAACTTCGGCCTGACCGTGCGCGTTTCCTGCTGCATCTGTTTCTAAACTTGGCGGCAATAAAAAGCGCTTTTGATCTGAATTGAAATAACCAACTACTAATTTAACGGCTTTTGTGTTTTTAAACTTCAAATGTGTTCCTTTTTCGTTTTGATCGTTTTCTACGAACGAGAATCCGCGTAGATTTTGAAGTTCAGGAGCTATTTTGGTCAATTCAGAAATATCTGTTCCGTATACTTTTGTTCCCGTTTTAACTGCATAAGTTGCTGGTTTTTCATCAATAAAAATTACTTCTGCCGTTTTCCACGGTTTTCCTTCTTTGGTTTCTATTTTACCATCTTTTGAAGATTTTAACTTCTCTAAATTTCTTTTAAAATTAGCTAATTCACGTTCGTAATGGGGTAATAATTCTGCCCAGGTTTTGTTATTTCCGTCATCACCTCCAATTGGGATTCGACGCTGTGCAGTCTGCATACTGTTGGCATAATAATAGGTATCTTTCGTTAGATTTACCAATAATTCGTAATGGTTGATGCTTTTCTCTAAATGAGGAAGGGCTTTTTCTAAATCGGTAATATCGTTTGAATAACTGTATCTTAAAACCAACAACGCTGCTTTTACTTTTTCTGAAAAGAAATCGGCAAAAGCTTTATACGCATGAATATCGTTTTTAAGGCGTGCAAATTCTTCTTTGTCTTTGGTTACGCTTGCTTCGGCTTTGTCGATGGCTTCAACTGCCAATCTTCCGTGTTCTGTGATTTCAGCAATAATCTGTGTTGGAAGTTCGCCTGAATGCGGTTCTTTATTCCATTCTTTTTTGGCATATTCCAAAAGCAATTCGCCTGCAGGACCACACGATTCGTGGAATCCAGGATAAACACGCCATTTCGACGGATTGACCAATTGGCTTTCGAACATTCCTAATAATAAGGTTTGTCGGTTTCCTTCGGTGATTCCGAAACGTCTTAGCGTTTTTGGAGCAATTTCTCCTGTTTCTTCGTAGGCTTTTAAAATGTTATTGGCTGCTTCTTGGTTGGTTCCGTATTTTGAAGCTAAATCTTTGTCCCAGAATTTAACTTCTTCGTTTCGGTCTCTTTTGCTGTTCCAGGCATATCTTGCCCAGGCTTTGTACCAAATCCAGTCACGATCCATTTCTAGTAAACGTTCGCCTGTTTTAGTTTTATCTGCCGAATAAGGCCAATCCCAATAGGAAGCCTGAGGATATAAGTGTAGTGCATTGGCGCCGTGAACGCTGTGCATGGCTTTTACCGTTTTTTGGATAAAATCTGGCGAACCGTATCTAAAGGGTTCTAAGTTGGCCAAAATATGAACGTTCTCAATATGAATTGATTTTAAAGCGCTCAATTGTTTATGCGTTTCGCCCCAAGGTCCGCCCGGCGTGTAAGTCGTTAAAGATTCTCCGGTATATTTACTTTCTGTATAAAGATTTTTATATAACGGAAGTGATTTTTCCATTACCAAAGGCCCGTCTGTATCATGAGAGCGCAAAATAATTGGCGGCTCATCTGTTCTTCCTAAAGCTTTTAATCCGTCCTGAACGCCTGGAATAATCGTTTTGGTAAACCATTCTACGTCATCATCAATGGTGTTGATCGCTTCTCCTAAACAAACTAATAATCCAACATTAGGATATTTTTCGATAAAAGCGGCAATAGATTTTCTGGTATAATCTGAAAGTAATGGCGTAATTGGACGCGAACGATCCTGTGTTTTGATGTTGTAATGTTCTGCAAATGGCTTAGAAACTATAATATTGTAAAACATTTGAATTACCCAAATTCCTCGTTTGTTGGCTTCTACGGTTAAGAATTTATAGATTTCTTCGTTCTTTTTGAAATCTTCATCGCTAACTTCGACAGCAAAAGGATATTCTTTTAGTTTTACTAAAGAAGCAAAAGGATGTCCGTTCCATAAATACAATGAATTCATTCTGTTTTCAACCAGCATATCCAAATACTTTACCCACAGTTTTTTATCGTAAAACCAGGGAAAAGTTTCTGGTGTATATGGATATTCGTAGACATCACGCCCTGGAAGGTAAACTGGTTTTTGCATTCCGATGCAGGCCCCTCTTAAAACCATTTCGGGACTGTCCTCGATATTAATTTCTGACGGAAGTTTTCCTGAACTTTTAATGCGGTCTGTTAATTCTAATGCACCATATAAAGCTCCGGAAGCATCTGTTCCTTCGATGTAAATGATATTCTTTTGTGTGCGAATCTGAAAACTTTCTTTTTTAGTCAGTTTACTATCGTCGATTTTAGCGCTTTTGGCGTTCTGTTTCCAAAAATCGGTTCCTTTTTCTCCAATAACAATTACCTGATCTTTTGATTTTGAAATTTTATTGGAAGAAGTGATTTTTAAACCTTTAGAAGTAAGTGTTTCAGAAAGTTTTTCGGCTCCAAATTTTGCTCTCGGAGAACTGGCATCGCTAACAATAGTGATATTCTGCGCTGTCGCAAAAGTGACGTAGAAACCTAAAAAAAGTAAGCTTAAATATTTCATTATATTGTGTTTTATTCTTTGGGAATATGATTCGAAACCTAACAGGTTTTAAAAACCTGTTAGGTCTGATAGAAGTAAATATTAATTCTGAAAAATCTTTTTCAAATAAGCTACGTTAGCTCCGTAATTGGCTTTTACATTATGCACTTGTGTTACATCTCTAGAGCGCTCTACGATTAGCCATCCGCTCCATTTCATTTCATCCAGCGTTTGTTTGATTTTTGGCATATCGATCGCTTTGTCGTTTTCTAACCAAAATTGATCGGTATTAGAAGCATGAATCTGAGCTAAATATTTCTTTCCTAAAATTTTTAATTCTGATGAAATATCTCTGCCGTTATCAACCACATTAGCAAAGTTGAATGAACTTTTAATATATTTTGAACCCACTTCTTCTAAAAGTTTTTTCTCGTCTGTGGCGCTCAAAGAAGTTTCTATCGCAATGACACCGCCAATTTTACCTACTTGTTTTCCTGCCCATTGTAATCTTTTGATAACTTCTGGACGTAATTCCGGGTTTTTAACCAAATCACTTTGCGTTCCTAACGGAAGATAGGCCACCTTAACTTTCATGTTTTTCATGGCTTGAATACAATCCGTAATCATTGGCGTGATTTCTCTTGTAGCAAATGACTGTGCATAAAATCCAGACATAGCAATAGAACTGATTCCAACTCCGGTTTCTTTCGATTTATCCAAGAATTTTTGTCTTTCTACCGGATCACCTAGTTTACTGTCAAAAGTAGGACGGCTTCCTAAGCCTCCCATATCGAGTTCAATTCCATCTGCTTTGATTTCGGATGCCAAACCAAAAGCACCTAGTTTTTGTCTTTTTAAAATCATCCAGTCGCAAACCGCTACTTTATATCGCTGTTTTTTGTTAGATGACTGCGCAGTTGCACAACTATTGAAGGTTGCAGAGAAAGCAACAAGTATTGCAATAATTAAGTTTTTTTTGAAATGATATAACTTCATATTTATTAAGCTTTTTTTGCCAGGAATTACACAAATTTTCACGAATTGGTATTTTAAAAATTTATGGAAATTCGTGTAATTCATAGCAAACTTTCTTTTTACTCTTCTTCAGCTTTTACAGCCGTTACGACTTTGTTTTCTTCACCTGGCCAGATTCCGTTTTTAATTGGAAGTGCCACCAGTTTACTTGGGTCGATTTTTACGTATTTCAGTTTTTCCCTTCTCCAGGTATAAACGATATGCACCATTCCGTCAGAACTCTGAATTATGGATGGATACGAATACTGACTGATTTTTGAATCTTCTAAAACCAAAGCAGCTTTCCAGTTAATTCCGTCATCCGAAATCGAAACATTTAATGGTGTTCTTGGACCTTTGGCTTCTTTTCCAGGAGGTAAAACGTGATTGTAAACTAATAAATGTCTGCCATCTTTAAGGGTTACGGCATCGGTTCCTGAGTTGTTATTTGGAAGTCCGATTAATTCTACATCCGACCATGTTTTTCCGTTATCTTTTGAGAAAGTGCTGAAAATAGCTCTGTTTCTGGTTCTTCCGATAGCCTGAATGCTTCCGTCTTTATGAAATAAAATACTGGGTTGAATAGCATTGATTTTTTGTTTTCCTCTTGGAAGCGTGTCTCCCATTACCCATGTTTTTCCAAAATCAGGAGTTGATTCCATACGAAGTCTCCAGCCATCTCCTTCGATACTTGACGGACATAATAAAGTTCCGTTACTTAATAAAACAGGTTTATTTTTGATTGGCCCTAAAAAACCATCTGGCATTTTTTTAGCCTCAGACCATGTTTTTCCGCCATCAGATGAGGTTCTGATTACGCCCCACCATTCTGATGGTTTTGGTCCAATTTTGTAGAAAAGCATTAAATCACCACCCGGAATCTGATATAAAACCGGATTCCATGTTGGCATTCTCGGTCCTTCTTTCATCACGCCATCGGCCACTTTAACGCCTTCGCTCCATTTATCACTTCCTTTAGGTTTGATGCTTACATAAATACAAACGTCTGGATTCCTTTCGTGTGTACCTCCAAACCAGGATGAAACTAAATCACCATTTGTCGCCTCAACAATTGTAACAGCGTGGCAAGACGGATAAGGTGCTTTATCATAAATAAATTCATCTACCAGAATCCCTTCTTTCCATGTCTTTTTTTGTAAAACCGATTTACAACTTCCTAAAAGGAACAGTCCAAACAAAACAAATGTCAATTTTGCTATCTTCATTCTTAATTTTATTATGAATTAAAATTTTTGATTATAAATACAGTACTAATAATTTTTCGGACAAAATTATTTAATAAATTTAAAAATGACACTAAAATTTTAAAGATGTATCCTGTACTGTCCCGAATTATTAAAATTCCAGATTATTTAACATTCAAGACATAAGAACCTGATGAAAGCGTAAGCACAACACTGCTTTTTTCTGTTGTATAAGAATAAGAAGTTTTATCTAATTTTTGTTTGTTGATCGAAACAGCCGAAATATCATTTGCCGGAAGATAGACTACTGCCGAACTATTTGCCGGAATGGAAATATTCCATACCAACGCTTTTTTATCTTTTTTCCAGTCGCTTTTAATTGTGCCGTAAATCGATTCGTAAGAGGCATTTACATACGTTAATCCAGCATTAAAATCGGGTTTCATAATGATTTGTTTAAAACCTGGAGTTTCTGGATTACTCTTGATTCCAGCCATATTTTCGTAATACCAAATCAATAAATCACCTAAAAGCATTACGTGATTTTGCGAATTCATTGCAGGGTCTGCCGTATTTCCGTTCCAAAGTTCCCAGATTGTGGTTGCGCCATTTTCTACCATATAACCCCAGCTTGGATAGGTTTTGTTTGATGCTAATTTGAAAGCCAAATCCCCGCGTCCGAAATTGGTTAACGTTCGCATTAAAAATTGCGTTCCGATAACTCCTGTGCTTACATGACCGTTTTTAACAACTTCTACTTCATGCACTAAATTTTCAAAAACTTTTTGCTGTAATTCTTCCGGAACCATTCCAAAAGTCAAAGGAAGTAAATTAGCTGTTACAGTATTATTTGCGTAATTATTTTGGACTCTGTTTAAGTATTTAGCATTGAATGCTTTTTTGATTCTGGAAGCCAAATCGTCATAATGTGGAATGTCTTTTTCAGCATTGGCAATTACGGCAAACTTTTTCATGATATTTAAAAGCTGATAATAAAAAGCACTCGAAATCAGTTCTCCGTCTGTTAAACGAGCCGGATCTTTAGAACGAATTAATTCTAACGATTCTGGCGGAACACACCAGTCACCATATTTATCTTTGGTCATGATATCATCAACCAGATAGTTTTCTTCCATATAATCCATCCATTTTTTCATAGACGGATATTGTTTTTCGATTACTTTTTTATCACCAAATTGCTGATACAGCATATCGGCAACGGTAATATAGGTTCCCGGCCAGGTTACATTGTCTCCATAATAACGCCAAAATGCAGGCGCAACATCCGGAATCCCGCCATCACTAGTCTGCGCGTTTTTAATATCGTCCAGCCATTTTGCATACAAAGTCTGATTATCGAATAAGAAACTTTCGCCGTAAGCTCCCGTTGTTCTGTCACCCAACCATGGTTGGCGCTCGTTTCTTTGCGGACAATCGATTGGCATTCCTTTATAATTTCCACTGATTCCCCACCACGCATTCTTAAAAATCTGATTCATAATTGGATTTGAAGAATCAAATGTTCCTGTTGTGGCAATATCATCGTAAACGACTTTTCCAACAAAATTCTCTAAACTTGGTTTGGTTTTAAAGCCCGAAATTTCAACAAATCTAAATCCGTGAAAAATAAAACGAGGTTCCCAAACTTCATCTCCTTCGCCTTTTAAAGTATAAATATCAGTCGTTTTAGCATCACGCAGATTGGCAATATATAACGAACCGTCCGGCTGAAGCGATTCGGCAAACTTCATGGTAATTTTATCGCCTGCATTTCCTTTTACTTTCAATTGCAACCAGCCCACCATATTTTGTCCCATATCCAGAATGTAAGTTCCTTTGGATGTCTGGTTGATCGAAATAGGTTTTACTTCGCGTTTAACTTTCATATTCGCCGACATCTGTCCTTCATAAAATCCATCCGGTTCCTGAACGTATTCTGCTGAAAGCCATTTTTTATCATCAAAATTAATGGTATTCCAGCCTTTCATTTCTTTGCGGGCATCATATTCCTCGCCATCGTATTCGTTGTTTGATAAAATTGGTCCGTTGGTTGTAACTTTCCATGTATCGTCTGTGCGAATAACGTCCTTGCTTCCGTCTGTATATTCTACAAACAATTGCAAAGCCATTTTCGGAAATCCAAAAGTCTTTATTTTATAGGGTTTGTAATCCTGACGCATCGTAAAAAAACGTCCGTTTCCTAAAATCGTTCCCAATGCATTTTTGCCTTCTTTCAATTGCGAAGTCACATCAAAAACATTGTATTTTATATTTTTGGTATAATCAGTAGGAACGGGAGCCAAAACCTGATCGCCAATTTTATTTCCGTTAATGTACAGCTCGTACAATCCCATTCCCATGATATAGACTTTGGCACTTTTGACTTTCTTTTTTAAGTCAATTTCTTTTCGTAAATATCTGGCTGATAATCGGGAATACTGCGAAATACTATCGCCCGGAGAAGTTTTTTCATACCCAATCCAACGCGTCGATTTCCAGTCGGCATAAGTTAAAATCCCAATACTGAAATGAGCCGTTTCTACTGATTTTACTTCGCCTTTATTAGTAAAAACAATTACTTTCCAGTAAACATCTTGTCTGTCTTTTAGCTTTTTTCCGTTGTAAATTACGTTTACAGATTCATCGCTTTGTACTTTTCCACTATCCCATAAATCACCGTTTCCAGCGTTTAGTTTCTCTAAAGTTGAAGAAGCTAAAATTTGATAATGGGTTTGTATTACATCATTTACGTTTGCTTTTATTTTCCAGCTCAATCTTGGCTGTAAAACATCAATTCCTTCCGGATTGGTCAGCATTTCGCATTTTAAATCCACAACACTGATTTTATTTTGGGCTTTCGCCGAAATTGAAATCAACGTTATGATGAGTAATGTAAGATGTAAAAAAAACTTTTTCATAATTTTATTTTAACCAATGTAAAGTCCCAGAGGAACGATATATCTATAGATTTATAATAATCAAGTTTAATAAGCCCCAGCCGGGCAACATAATTTCGAACATGTATCGCTCCGCTGGAGCTTTAAATCATTCGCGGGTATATCTGGCTTTTATGTCTTCTATTTATAGACAAATTAGATTATTAGCCTTGAAGATTTACTCAGAAACCAACTTCTCCAATCTCTCAGAAACTGCAATTTCTTTCCCGTTTTTAAAGATCCTGAAGCCTTTTCCTTTTTTATACTTTTCTCCGGTTTTATCCCAAAGAATCGTAATAATATTGCCGTGATACAAAACATTATCCAGACAAAACCAATCCCATTTTTCCTGCGGAATCAACGGATTCACTTCTATCTTTTCATCTGCTCTAGGACGTAAACCAACCAATCCGGTAATCATCAAATCGTTAAAAGTCGAGTGATTATAGTAACGGCTTCTTTCTCTGTCGCCCATTAACCAATAACCTGTTGTTTCGTCTAAATATTCGCCAAGATAAGGTTTACCTCTGTAATATTGTGACTGGACGTATAAATCCATTTGTTTGAAATAATCAGTCTTAGCCACAAAATTTTGATCGTAATTGTTCAAAACATTCGCTAAAGCCGTTAAAGTCTGCGAACTTGCAAATGGCCAAATAGCTCCGTCCCACTCGCAGGTTCCGGTTCCGTGCGTTCTAAAACGCGGGCTTCTTCTTTCGGCCGTTGTCAAACCAAACGGCGCCGAAAATCCTTTTTCATCCTTAATTTGTTCCCAGGCTCTTTCAAAACCTTTTCCTTTTTCAGGAAGATTAAAATACCACGGAATAAATCCAATCGCTTCTCTAACCTGCGATAATGTATCTTTTTCTGTTAACGTTTCAAAAAACTCGCTTTTAGCATTCCATAATTTGGTTTCGACTAATTGCTGTAAAACATCTGCTTTCGCTTTGAATTTTGTTTCCGCTTCCTTATCGCCTTTCATAGCAGCCATTTTAGATATCGCCATAGCGTTCCCATACATATAACTGTTAATCGTTGGTCTTGCATTTTGTACTTTACGCCCGCCGCTTAAAGATTCTTCCATTCCATCTTTTACATCATGCTGCCAAAACAAACCATCCTTGCGCTGGCGGTCTTTTTCCCAAACGACATAATCTGTAACCATATCTGGATAGAGATCCAATAAGAATTTTTCACCCTTATTTACCAAATAACGATTGTACAAAGCATCGGCTGTCCAACTGCTGAATTTATACAATTTGTTCATCGGTTTTCCATCATTTCCCCGGTACCAAATTTTCACATCCTGCTCAATATACTGCGGATCATGAACCCAACGAAATTCATTAATATGATGTCCCAAAGCACAACTGATCATGTTGTATTTATCTGCATACGAACGATCTACTAAAAACTCGGTAATCGCAAATCCCTGTGGTGTTTTTTTAATATGCTTTCTAGCACTCCACCAACGAAAATAATAGATTTCCTCAAAATTTTGCTGCGGACATTCAAACAACGGAATATTTTTTTCCATCCACGCCCACGCACTGTCATTCGGAATAGCAAATTTCAGGTTTTCATCTTCCATCGTGTTGAAATAATCAACATAATGTTTGAAGTTTTTTTCTTTTAAAATAACGGCTGTACTTTTTTTAGAATTACTTATTCCCGATTTACAACTTATGTTTAAAGTTGAAATCAAGATTATAAAGGCTATTATTTTGTATTTAAAATGATGTAACATATTCAAATTATTATTTTTAAAATTCTTTGGGCGTGCCCCTCCGGGTCGTGCTGTCCGTTCCCGCTTTTTTTTATTCGGCAGAAGCCTCACAAAAAAAGAGCTCCACTTCCATCACTCACGCGAGAGCCCCCTTAGTTTTTGTAACTCCTGCAATCCCGAGGTTTCGGGACAAAAGCCTGCAGGTGTTTTTGATGTTCAATTGTATATTCTCAGAAACAAAAATCTCAAATATGAGCCATTCCTATAGAATTCATTACGCAACTTATATTTCAACAGATTAAAATCCGTTGCTACAATATAATTCATTCTTACGTAATTTAATCCCGAGTTTTCAAGTTCCATAGGGGATGGATTTCAATCCGTCCTTCGTAATCAAAATCCTCAATCCTTGTCGATCTAGCAACGGAGATTTCTCGTTTCTCGAAATGACAAACCAGACTTATATTATAATTTAAAATATTAATTACCATAAAAAGTAAAAGTCTGCCCCGCTTTAATATTTACATCATAAATATTATAATTCGGTAATTGCACTTTAGGCAATTTTGCTTCTTTAGCAATAATTGGCTTTTTAACTTCCACATCATAAAAGAGCGGATTTGGATTTTTGCCTTTTGCTTTTTTAAGCGAATTCCCTTTTAAAGTATTTTCTACTTTCAATCTACAGTTTCCTCCTATTTTTGAATAGATTTTCAACTCCGAAACTTTATTGTTTTTCCAGGTCATATCAATTACAAATCCGCCTCTGGCAACCAAACCTTTTATACTTCCGTCTTTCCAGACGTTTGGTAAAGCCGGCAGTAAATGAATAGCATCTTCCTGACTCTGCATAAGCATTTCGGCGAAACCGGCCGTGCATCCAAAATTCCCATCAATTTGAAAAGGCTGATGTGCATCTAACATATTGGGATACGTTCCTCCTCCTTTTCTTTGATCAGCAGTTACCAAATGCAGCTGATCCTGAATTAATTTATAGGCGTGATTTCCATCTAATAATCTGGCCCACAAATTCACTTTCCATCCCATTGACCATCCTGTAGATTCGTCTGTTCTGTAAATTAGAGATTGTTTGGCTGCTTCAAACAATTCGGGCGTTTTTGTTGCCGAAATCTGATTACTCGGATACAATCCGTATAAATGCGAAACATGTCGGTGATTGTCTTTCGGATTATCCCAATCGTCCTGCCATTCCTGCAACTGGCTGTATTTACCTACTTTCATTGGAGACATTTTTGCCAGAGCATCGCTTACTTTTTTAGTATATTCTGAATCTGGAGCCACTAATTTTGAAGCTTCAATAACATGCGTAAACAAATCAAAAATCAACTGATTGTCCATTGTCGTTCCCGAAGCAATTGTTGCTTTTCCAGTTCCGCCTGCATGTGTGTTTTCTGGCGAACTCGAAGGTACAACTACCAAATATTTTGTGTTCGGATCGATGACCATAAAATCAAGAAAAAAATCTGCTGCTCCTTTCATTATCGGATAAATTTCTGTCAGATACTTTTTATCACCTGTATACAAATATCTTTCCCATAAATCCTGACAAACCCATGCACCGCCTGTCGGCCACATTCCCGAGGCAGCAGAATCCACAGGAGCTGTTACACGCCAGATATCGGTATTGTGGTGCAAAACCCAACCGCTGGCATTGTACATCATTTTCGCAGTTTCTGCGCCCGTAACACTTAATTCTTTTGCCATCTGCACAAAAGGTTCGTGCATTTCCTGAAGATTGGTTACCTGTGCAGGCCAATAATTCATTTCGGCATTGATGTTTGTCGTGTATTTACTGTCCCAGGGCGGCGTCACCATATCGTTCCAAATTCCCTGTAAATTGGCAGGTTGACATCCCGGCTGTGAACTCGAAATCAAAAGATAACGTCCGAACTGGAAATATAAAGCGGCCAATTGCGGATCAAATTGTTTCGAGAAATCACGGATTCTTTCATTGGTTGGTTGCTGAACTAATTCATTCGAACCTAAATTTAAAGAAACTCTGTTGAAGAATTTTTGGTAAAAATCAACGTGGGCTTTCTTTATCGTTTCAAAATCTTTTACTTCGGCTTTTGCCAAATACTCTTTACTTTTGGCAATTTCATCGCCCGATATATCTTTATAATTTTTAAAATTGGTAGCAATCGAAATATATAAAGTCACTTCATCGGCTTTGTTAATGCTTAAGATTCCGTTGCTGGCATCAATTTCTCCGCCTTTATTTTTAGCGGTAAGCCTTCCCTGAAATTTTACTTTCCCTTTTACACCTTCAAAATTAGTTCCCAAACCCGAAAGTACAATTTGGTTCCCTTCTGTTGAAGCGACCGTTTTATCAATCGGACTGCTCATAAAAACATTACAGGTTATTTGTCCCGGCTGGCTCGCAGAAAGTTTTACCGCAATAACCTGATCTGAAAATGCCGTTAGAATTTCTCTTGTAAACTCAACACCGTTTACCTTGTATTTTACTTTCGCTGTAGCGTTGCTGATATCTAAATCCCGATAATAATCAGTATATTTTTGATGACCTGCGAAAGAAATGTAAACGCTTCCAAAAGTCTGATACGGCATTCCATCATTGGTTTGTGACATGATCTCCTGCGTTGCCAATTCCTGCGCTTCGTCAAATTTTCCGTCAAAAATTAACTGACGCACAATTGGAAGTGCTTTGATAGATTTTGAATGCGCATTGCTGTTTGGAGAACCTGCCCAAATTGTTTCTTCGTTCAATTGTAAACGCTCCACCGCAGGATCACCAAAAACCATGGCGCCCAAACGTCCGTTGCCTAATGGCAATGCTTCGTTCCAGATTGCAGCCGGTTTATCGTACCATAATTTGAGATCGCTCTGTGCTGTTGCTGTAAGCGAAAAAATTCCAAGACAAATCGCTGTTATTTTAATTTTTAACTTCATAGTATATGGTTGATGGTTAATAGTTGATTGTTGTTGGTTATTCTCATCAGAGTATAACTTTCGATTTCAACAGATCAATTATTAAATTTATATTTTTTATTTCTTAAATTTTTAATCAAAAGACAATTGCTCTCTAATTACAAGTGCGTGAAGGATAGAAGCTAGCTACCGAAGTAGCGCGGATAGCCCGACCCGATTTGAAAAAGGGGGCGAATTGAGCGGTTTTTAGATTGCCCCCTTTTTCAAATTGGGTCACGCCCTAATATTACTTCTTAACCTCGTAAACTTTTAGATTTTTTTCTCCAAACATTTCATATAATTTGTTGATGTCTTTCAAAGCATTTTTAGGCAGATTTTCGCCTTTATCTCCAAAGACAAACAACTTTTCTTTTGGCTCAATCACGCAAGTCGATTCGTCGATTTCGCCTTTTTTGTTCTTTACCCTATTCAAATCTAAACCTGAATATTTCGCCATAAACGGATACAAAGCCATACGTTTTGAAATTCCAAAATCGTGTCCTTCTTTGGCAAAATGAGCATTTTCGACTAAATCTTTCTTTCCGTACAGTTCATACGTTCTTTGGATAAAAGGAAATTCCAATTCCGGAACTGCCAACGTCCAGTCTTTTCCGTCAGAAACGATTAATTGTGGTTTTGGTGCCATCATTGCCGAGATTTCAGCATTATTGGTTCCGTTACCACAAAGGTGAATGCCGCGCCCACTTTCGCACGGACAACCTCCTGAAAAATGAGACGAAACCATTACAACAGGAGCCGAAACTTTGATTCTATCATCTAACGCTGCTAAAAACATAGTATGCGAACCTCCGCCAGAACCTCCCGTAACGCCAACTCTCGACATATCTGCATTTTTTACAGTCGCTAAATAATCCAAAAAGCGTATTCCGGTTAAAACCTGAACTGTTGAGGCAATGCTGTTTCTATGCGTTTCTTCCGGAAACTGTAATAACGATTCTCCCCACGCAAACAAATCGTAACCCACCACAATTGCCCCCATTTTGGCCATCATGGCACAACGATACTGTTCATCTTTTCTATATCTTCCGTCGCCAAAATGCCCGTCAGGAGTTAAAATAACTGCTGCTTTTTTATTTAACGGATACGGTTTATAAATCGATCCCGTTGCATAAACACCCGGCAAGATTTCCAAAGCGATATTTTCTACGCTGTAATCTTTATAAATTCTCTTTGGAGTTAAAAGTGGTTTAGATTTTGGCGTAGGGGGCGCCTTGTCTAAACCAAATGACGCAATCATACAAGCTTTTAACTCCGTTTTACGTTTTTCCCATTCTTCTTTAGTCGAATACAGGTTTTCTAAGTAAAATAAACGTTCTTTTCCTTTATCAACCGAGACTTTATGGTTTTCATATTTTCTGATAATATACGTTCCATCCGGCTGTTTGAAATACATCAATTCAAACGGAGCCAGAATATTAGTCAGAGAAAGCGCCAGATTTCCGGGTTCAATTCTCCAGTCGGCATAATTGAGTTCTTTTCCTTTTAGTAAACCTCGGTCGTCATTAATCGTGACATTAAAAACGGTTTCGATTTTCTTTAAAGTTTCTGAAACCGGTTTTCTAAAATTAGTATCAGAAGTGCTTTGAGCATTGGCCAGTGTCAAAGCAAAAATGGAAACTGCAATTGTAATTATGTATTTGATATTCTTCATTTTATATTGTTGAGATTTTAGACGCTGATGAGACGGATTTACTTCGTAAAAACCCGGATTAAAACGGATCTTTTTAATGTTTCATCTGACAAAGCAAATAAAAAAAAACGTGCAAATCTGCGTCTTCGCGATAGCAAATCTGCTTCATCCGCGTTCTATATTTTGCATTCTATTGTATAAATTCCAGAACCTAATTCTAAAGTTGGCTTTTTATCTTTTTCATTAAAACCTGTACGTACCACTTTTTTACTCATTTTTATTTCCGAATTTTTAGAAACGGGCAGTTTTATCATTGCTGATGTGTTTACAGGAATTTCAACTTTCAAAATAAATTTTCCGTCTTTCTTTTCCCAAGACGAAGCAATTTTTCCATAAACCGATTGATAATCCGCTTTTGCGAAAGTCATATCGCCCACCACTTCCGGCTGAATAAAAAAATGTTTGAATCCTGTCTTTTCCGGATCGGCTACAATTCCGGCCAGACTTTGGTAAAACCATTCTTCAATCTGCCCCAGCATAAAATGATTCCATGAATTTCCTTTTCTTGGATCCCATTGTTCAGTTAAAGTGGTCAGACCAAATTTAATCTGAAAACCATAACCCGGCGCATCATAATGATTGTTCATTTTATACATCATTTCGTTTTCACCATTTCGTGCCAAAGCCTGAAATAAATAACGGTTTCCAACATCTCCAGTTGTCAGGCGATCGCCTTTTGCTTTAATATCAGCTATTAAATTCTGCATTACGGCTTGTTTATATTGTGGTTCTACAATATCCATAAAAACGGAAACTGCATTACTAAACTGACTATTCGTTCCGTATTGTTTAGTTTCTTCGTTGAAAAACTCTTTATTAAAAGCAGTTTTAATTTCAGATGACAATGTTTCGTATTTTTCAAAATCTTCGGTTTTACCCAACAATTTTGCTGTTTTTGCCACTAAATAAGCTCCGTAATAATAATGAGAAGTTGCAGAAAGCGCAATTGGACTGTTTTTTGAATATCCTGCTGCGTGTGTTCCGTAGTCGTACCAATCGCCTAATCCGTGTGACACAATATGATTGGCAGCTTTTGTTCCTAAATAATCGACATACTTTTTCATTACAGGAAAATATTTTTCTAATAACGAAGCGTCGCCATAATATTCATAATACATCCAGGGCAAAATCACGCCTGTAACTCCCCATTCAGGAGAATCTGTAAAGTCGCCTCCAAAAACTACATATTCAGGAACAATGGTCGGAATTAAACCATTATCTCTTTGTGAATCAGAAATATTCTGCATCGTTGCAGGAATGAAAGTCTGGAGATTATAATTGAACATTAAACCCGGGCCATTCAAATGAACTTCTTCTAACCAGCCTAATTTTTCACGCTGCGGACAATCGGTAAAAACACTTTGGAAATTACTTTTTATCGAATTATTGATCAGCTCGTGTGTTTTATTGAAAATCTCGTTAGAGCATTCAAAACTTCCCGCTTCTCCAGCCGAATTGTAAATGAAATTCGATTTTAAATCAACAACCGTTGGAAACTCTGGATTCTTAGCTTCTTTGTAATTAATATTTTCAATCTGAATATATTGAAATCCGTAAAAACTAAATCTTGGTGTCCATTCTTCGGTTCCTTTTCCTTTTAAAGTATAATCGTAATAGTATGGTTTTCCAGATCTTCCCTGCGCAATAGTTCCGTCTTCATTTAAACCTTCGGCTACCCAAACCCGAACGGTCTGTCCTTTTTTTCCTTTTACTTTGATAGTTGGAAATCCAGAAAGATTCTGTCCCATATCAAAAACATAGAAATTAGGTTTTAACTCTTTTACTGTTTTTACTTCGTATTGCTTCTGAATTGTAACCGGTGGTGCAGTCTGTGGTCTTAGAACTCCTTTTGGTGCTTCCTGAATCACAACTTTTTTCCAGCCTGAATCATTGAATCTTCTTGTATTCCAGCCTTTTTGCTCTAAATTGGCGTCGTAATCTTCACCTCCAAAAATACTGTTGTAGGTAATCGGGCTCTTACTGTATTTCCAGCTTTCATCTGATTTTATAATTTCCTGAGAACCGTCTTTGTACGTGATTTTCATTTTGAAGAACAACGTTGGCGGACCAAAACTCACAAAAAACTTAGTATATCTTTCGGCAAGCGTATTGTACATTCCGTTTCCTAAAAGTACACCAATTACATTTTCGCCTTTCTCAAGTTCACTGACATTTAACTCGTAAATATTATAATTCACGCTTTTATCATAATCAGTCCACAAAGGTGCAAATTCGCTATTTCCAACTTTCTTACTGTTAATCGTTAATTCATAATGTCCTAAACCTGAAATATAAACGACCGCTTCTTTAATTTCTTTGTTTACCGAAAATGGTTTACGAAGCATTATACTTCTTCGCGATAACGAATCTGAAGCATTGATGATCGCATTCTTTTTTTCTCTGTTGAAAGTCGCTGAGTGATAATTTCTTCCTTCCGGCAAATGACTGTCAGCTTTGGTAATTGCACCAATCCAGACCGGATTCAATTCTGATTCTAACGAGGCTGTTCTAAAGGAAGCTGTTTTACTCCATTTAGAAACTTTGCCTGTTTCATTCCAAATTTTAACCTTCCAGAAATACTTAGTTTCGTTTTTTAAAGGATTTCCGCCATACGCAATATGTAAATTTTTATCTGAATTTACTCTTCCGCTGTTCCAGATATCACTTTCATCATTTTTTAGTTTTTCTTCAGAAGAAGCCACCAAAATCTGATAACCTATTTGGGATGTATTGGACTCTTTTGAAACCAACTGCCAGCTTAATCTAGGCTGATTCTGAACGACTGCTAATGGATTTTCGGCCATTTCTGTCGTTAAATGCACTGGCAGAATTTGTCCATTAGAAACCAGAGCTCCTAAAAGACAAATTGCTAATACTATATTTTTGAAATTCTTCATTTCTTATTGTTGAGATTTTGAACGCGGATAAAACGGATTCGCTATCGCGAAGACGCAGATTGAAGCGGATTTTAAATTCTAGCTATTAAACAATAAAAATCCGTTTTAATCCGTGTTTTTACGAAGTAAATCCGTGTCATCCATGTTCTATTTTTCGCCACTAATTACACAAATTTTCACTAATTTTTAAATCTATAATCAAAAATAATTCGTGACAATTCGTGTAATTCGTGGCTATATTTAATTTCTTTTCGTTATCAACGATTCAATATTGAATACCGCTTCCGGAATTAATTTTCCCGTTTGAGGCAGGTCATCGTAATCATCTGTGTCTGGCGCTGTATCGGGATTTGGCGTATATCTTTGTTCGCCTGTGCGGAACATAATTCGCTCAAAACCATCAACCGGGGCATAAAAAATTCTCGTTGATTCTTTTTCGTCGTTTACTTTTACAGTGTACGAACGGGTTTTTACGTTTAATTTTACCGTTACTTTATACTCTTTTCCGGCTTCGTATTTGGCAATCGTATTGAAACGCGCTCCCGTTTTTGTTTTCAACTGCCCATCCGAATCAAAAACCAATCTTACGGCTGGTAATCCTTGTTTGTTTTGAAATTCAACCTGCAATAAACCTTTATTGTTTTGTTCCGGTTTTACAACAAAAGTTACTTCCATTTTTTCGGCAAAAGGAACAACACGTTCTGCACGCGCATAATCAAAATTGTCCTGATCTCTTAAAGTCAGCCATTTTTTTCCATCGGCTTTCTTTTCTATTTTTGTTGATGCCCAGGCCAAATCGTAAGTATTCCATAATTTCAATTCTTGTCCATCTGGAAGATCATTAAAAATATCATTTACATTTTCAGTAACTATACTTGTAACCGGAACAGGAATCGACGCTACCCAAATATCTTCTTTGTTCATACTATAACTTATCCAAAGTTTTCCGTCAGGCGGAATTCCGTCACCTTCTGAGATTCCGCGAACGTATTGCGGACCTGCAGATTTGTAGTTTCCTCCATAACGCATCGGACTAATTTCGCCGTGAACCAATAACAAATCTTTGTAGTTTAAACCATCATCACTTGTTGAAATTGCCAAAGGCCAGCGGTATTCTGACGGATTATACACGGTTGCATAACGATTATCAGAGGTTTTTTGTCCCCAGATTTTAGCATTGCTGTTTACAAAACCGGGAGCACGAACAGGCGTGTATTCCCATGATTTCCCACCGTCTTTGCTGATAGAAGTCAAGGCATGTTTCCATAAACCTACAACATCGCCGTTTGGTAAATGATACGAACTTAAAGCTTTGTAAGGCTTTTTTAGCGGTATCAATTCGTCATCGCGATCGGCTTCTTCTACCCATTGCTGTAAAACCAACGGATCAGATAAAATTTCTTCACAGGCTTTTTTCAAACCTTTGTCTTTTGCCTGTGTATAAAATGGAAAGGCCGATTTCGATTTATCCCATGATTTGTTGTATCTGATGAAATAAATTTCGCCAAAACTTCCGTCTTTTTTGATTTCGCGAATAACACGTCCAATTCCTTTTCCATCGTTTGGATCGTCTTTTTCATCCATGGCAATTCCGTAATATGCCAAAGCAAAAAGTCGTTTATCTTTTGAGGTATAAAAGCCCATTCTTTGGTGCATAATCGCATCCAGATTTTTAGCAACGCCGTCAACGCCTTCTTTTTTCCATCCATCAGGAATATGATAAATCGGGAAAATCACTTTTGGCTTTTTCCAGCTTACACCGTCTTTTGAAGTCATAATCAAAGTCTGGCTCGGCGGAATATGCTCGCCCGCAGGATCGCTTAAATACTGCAGATAAAACGTATCGTTCCAGTACGCCATTGTAGGCTGGTGATTATAAGTCCATCCAAAACCGTCCGCTTTTTCGGGATGTTCACGGCTGGCACGCATAATCTGTGTAGCGTGAACTCCAACAGCCGGACTTAACTGCCCGTGATGGTAATCGACATTTGAAAGTGTTTTACCAACATAACGAACAGTATCATTTTGTGCATTCACAGCAGTACAAACCAGTAGAAATGTGGCTGTTGTTAAAAGGTTGGTTTTTATTTTTTGGAAAGTAATCATTTTATATTTTTTAAATCCTGATTAAACCTGACAGGTTTACGTTGAGAATAAATTCTTTATTTTTTATCAATTAATCCTTTTAAAACTTCTTCAGAAATTATTGTAATCGTTCCGTGTTTGTGTCCTTCGGGAAGACTTATTTTAGAGGAAACATCTTCAAAATGAACAAAATCTGAAGTACTTAATGCTTTATAATTTTTTGAACCGTAATTGTCATAATACAACAGCCATTTTTTACCGACTTTCACTACCGTTGGTCCTTCTGATAAATATTTTGTCAAAGGTTCTGAACTTTTGCTAAATGGCCCTAAAGGAGATTTTCCGAAAGCTACTTTTATGTTTCGCATGGGTCTGGTGTTGTCTTTTAGAACCAAAACGTACTCTTTTTTGCCTTTCTTTACAATCACACAATCAATTACGCTGAAACCTGGTTCGTAATATAATTTTGTATCAGAGAATGTTTTGAAATCTTTTGTGGTTACATAATACATTCTGTGATTGTTTTTCTCTTCTTCTACTCCTTTTTCAAATCGAAACGGAATGGTCGATGCCCAGATAATAATGTATTCTTTTTTGACATCATCATAAAAAATTTCTGGCGCCCAGACATTTACAACTTCCGGTTCGTTTTTCATTACCGGAATGTATTCTTGTTTCGACCAATGCATTAAATCTTTTGAACTGGCATATCCAAAACCGTTTCCGCCTTTCCAGTCGGTTGTCCAAACCATGTGGTACGTCCCGTCAGCTCCTTTTGTAATTGAGGGATCGCGCATGATTTTACTGGCTCCAATTTCAGGCTTTAAGAATGATCCGTCCAGACCTTTCCAGTTGTAACCATCTTCGCTGTAAGCGAGATACAAACCTTCTGTTGCTGGTTCACGAAATGACGTAAAAAGGTATAAATCTTTCTTTTTCTGCGAATAACTAATCGCAAAAAGGAAAAAGGTTACTATGATGACTATTTTTTTCATGTCTTGTTTTTCTTTTCCTGCAAGGTTTCTAAAACCTTACAGATATATTTTCTGTTTAATCTACAAACCTAATCATTCCAAAAAGGCCAAATTTTTCTCTTTAGCCCCGATTGCAGTGAAAATCCTTTTGTGTCTCGTTTCTTTAACGAGATACAAAAGATTGTAACGGAAAGCGGAACGATGTTTCCAAAAATGCCTATTGTTTCTGCTTCTAAATAAAACTATTAAATACCTACAAGGTTTTGGAAACCTTGCAGGATTGTGCTACGTTATTCTATAATTGCTTTTTTATCTAAATCTTTTCCTTTTTTAACCGATGTTGTTACATTGTTAAAAACATTGTTTTTCAGGAAAACATTCTTTGTGTCTTTTCCATTTGCTTCGATAAAAATATCGGTTGTATTAAAGGGAAAATTATTATTAATCATTGCATTTGAAACATTATCTAATTTAATAACCGGAACTCCTTTTATTGGTGTTGAAGATCCAACATTGTCTAAAATGATGTTTTTTGAATCTGATATTTTGAAAGAAGAACCAATCGTGGCATTTACTTTTACGTCATGAAATTCTACATCTGTTGTCGTGTTTATTGTAAAACCGTCTTTTCCGTCTATATTAATGTTGGAGAAAGTGATATTTTGAATTGGCATTTCTGTAATTCCTAAAATTTGTCCTGCTTTGTTTACATTCGAGCCTGTAATATTACTCATGTGAATGTTTCTGAAAATTGGCGTTTTCTCTGTCACAGGTTCTACTTTAGTATCTTTATCGTAGAAAAGGCTTAGTACAATAGCTTCTTCTTTGATGTTTTTCATGACGATATTATCCACGCGAATATCTTCTACAACACCGCCGCGCCCGCGTGCTGCTTTGATACGGATTCCGCGATCTGTTCCGTCGAAAACACAGTTTGAAATCGTGATTTTTTTGATTCCTCCCGACATTTCACTTCCAATAACAACGCCTCCATGACCGCTTAACATTGTACAGTTGGTAATCGTAACATTTTCTGTTGCAACGCCATATTTACGTCCGTCTTCGTCTCTTCCTGATTTGATGGTAATACAATCGTCTCCAACGCTGATATGAGAATTTGAAATATGAACATTTTTGCAAGAAGAAGGATTAATTCCGTCTGTATTTGGCGAATGCGGATTAAAAATGGAAATTCCGGTCACGGTTACATTATCACAGAATTCAGGATTTATCGTCCAAAAAGGTGAGTTTTGAAACGTTACGCCTTCGATTAAAATATTCTTACATCTATAAGCCTGAAAAAAAGAAGGCCTGAAAAACTTTTTATCGATTGTTCTTTTGTAATAATCAGAATATACGATTCCCTGATTTTGTTCATCCCACATTTTTTGGTATTTCGTAAGCGGAATTGGACCTTTTGCGGTTTCGATTCGGTAAACTTCATTCCACCATGCTTTTCCTTGTCCGTCAATTACGCCTCTTCCTTTGATTGTAATATTTTCGGCATCTTTAGCATAAAATAATGGCGAAAAAGATTTCATTACTAATCCTTCGTAACGCATTTCTACGTAAGGCAGATAATCATCAAAATTGTCTGAGAATTTTAAAAACGCTCCTGAATCTAAATGAATTGTAATATTACTTTTTAATTTTAAAGCTCCTGTTAAATATTCCCCGGCAGGAAAAAAAATCGTTCCGCCTCCGTTTTTAGACGCTTTTTCGATCGCGTTTTGAATGGCTTCTGTACATTTTATTCCTTTATTGTTTCCTCCTTCGTTTAGGATATTCAGCCAACCATCGTTTGCGAGAGCGGTGTTTAGTCCGGTTATGAAGCAGAGAAGTATTAGTATATTTTTAATTTTCATAGTTATGTTGTTTTCTCATTTTTTGTCATTTCGACGAAGGAGACCCGAGCGCTAGCGAACACAAGATTGTGGTTATTTACTTTGTCGTCAATCTTTGTCGATTTACTTTGCAGTGCTTCGACTTCGCTCAGCATGACAAAAATATGGTTACGCCTTAAATTGACTTCAAAATTAAAACCCAGTCATTACCATCTTCTTTTTTTCCTGCTGACTGAAAATTTTGAGTTCCTTTATTATCAAATGTTCCTATTTTAATTTTCTTGCCATTTCTTGGATTGTACCAAATCGCTTCGAATTTATCACCGGAAATTTTTCCTAGTTTAACTTCAATTATTCTTCCGTTGTAGGTGTATAATAAAGCGTATTTTTCTCCTCTTATCGCTGGAATGTAATCGTATTTTTCTCCTTGGTTAACTACTAATGAAACATCTGGAATTCCTTCTAAAAATGGAAATTCCTCTATTAATTTTTTAATATAAACCATCTGCTTTGCTCCTGGTGCATTAATCGCCGATGTCCATAATTCTTTGTTTCCGTATGCTGGTTTATCGCCTTTTCTAAACATCTGCATTACGGCATTGTGTCCGTACGTATAACCTGCTGCGCCTGATAAAACTGACCAATATCCGTAACGGCGAATATCATTTGCGGTCCACTTTGGTTGTAAAGTATCGTGGAGTCCGTGGGGAATTGCTTCGTAAGATGGTTCTCCGTCAAGCGTAGGTTTGGTTGGTTTTAATTCGAAATCTCTTAAAACGAATTTGTAATTGTCTTCTTTGAAATTCGTTTTTATTGAATCCTGATCGTATCTTCTGTGTCCTGACTGAAACATATTGAAATCCAGCCATTTTGCATTGTGAAAATTCTCTGATGAATCGGTTCTTCCAAACGGGTGAAAAGTCACTAATTGGTTTGGATTATTTGTTTTTAAAGTATTTCCGATGGCATTCCAGATATCCTGAAATTCATTTCCGTGTGTATCGCC
>Ga0194135_10000114_pt1 | contig 44807 bp, 48 predicted proteins | sample LitLau_LLRF_2013_FD_134024 | JGI IMG/M metagenome (GOLD analysis project Ga0194135, IMG submission 134024) | Freshwater sediment microbial communities in response to fracking from North America - Little Laurel Run_MetaG_LLRF_2013 (version 2) | ecosystem: Environmental > Aquatic > Freshwater >...
TACTAAACCACTACAACACAAGAATATCACTTTTACACTAAATTTTCGATTTCGAAACACTTTTTTCAATTTTTCTATCACTCCACTATTTATTTATTGCAAAATTACCCAGAGCAATGTCGTGGACTTATGTATGAACAGCCATTGTGGAAAATGGATGCTTATTATGGCGGATTGTACTTCCATATCCGTACAGAGGGTGGCTACACTAGACTTGCAACATCTCTCACTATGTGCAATGCATTACACAGGCCCATTCTCGCAGTCTTATGCACTATTTCTATTTGGAATCATGGCTCATTTTTTATCAATTCAGAATTGACTCTTTATAACTTTAATTCATAATAATAATCGCATGAGAAGTTGCGGAAAATTTTGAATGGTTATGATAGCTGAATGAACATTAGAAAACAGTTGAGTGTTGAGTGTTTTAATTATCAGACTAAATTACTAATGATATGACATGAATTTCATCTGAAATTAATATTATTAATATGACTTGGGGGCTCTGATAAGTATTTACAGAAATAATTAATATTGTGTGCCAACTCGTGTGAAAGACTAACTTATTAATTGTGATCCCGAGCAGCGATTAAAATTCAAGAGTTCTTAGAACATTCAATCTTTGGAACAACGTTGAGCTCGGAAGTTTCTCGTGATAAGAGTAAGTTACATTTTTTTGCACAAATACTTGCATGCTAAAATGTTATTTCCGAATCTCATATCGTAGTAATCATTATCATTAATTTGAAATGGATTTGACTTCAAAATTGGAGTCCAGGGCATTTGTGTCTAGGACATTGGAACCTCGCCACGGTCGGAGGAGCCCCATCGTGGGAGCCTATTGAACTATTGACAGAGCACCCTGGTAGAGGTGGTAGACACGGGAACCACGACGGGTTGTTGGATGTGACCTTTGTATATGACAGGACAAGTGTTGAGCAGGAGTTCCATTCTACCTGAAGTTTTAAGCTTCGGAAATCAGCTTTATTGTAGATTGTAGCTTCAATATCAAGTTTTAGGCTTTTGAAAAGATTTTTAACTAAAGTTCAGGAAAAATTGCGTACTTTTAATGAAAAGTGTAGCCGTTTAGCCTCATTTTAATTTTGCGATAAGCCTAAAGGAAGCTAGTAGACCGTAGAGGATGTCAAAATTACCAGGTGGTAAGTTCAGATGGGTTTTTTGGAGTCGTTAAACAAGATAGCATCAAAATATCTCGTTAGTAATCTTGAAAGTTTTTGGCTTCCAAACAATCCCAAGCGTAGCAGTAGACTTTGTTAGAAGTCCGAGTTATCACAGCTCAAAATGTGTTTTATTTGCCCACCTTTTATTGATATGGGTAACAGGTTGCAAATCTGTATCAATGTTTCAAGATAGTGTGATCACCCTCTTTACTTCTTTCGTCGTCCATTGCTCTTCCTCCATTGATTTCATCTCAGCAGCCGTGTGTGTATGAAATACCATCACCATCCATCTGTCTCTTAATAATTATATCTCACTTTCTCTTTCTGGATATCTTCGCCTTGGTCAGTTAAGTGTCAAGTGAATTTATCACCTGTCTCTCAGTGGCTAGTGTCTCTGAGTTGTTAGTAAGGATTGTATTAAGGATGTATTTTGAAATAAGAGAAATGTCAGCTGCTTCATTCATCATGGTGGTAAAAGTGGGTGTTGGTGTTTATAATACTCGCATCTTATGTCTAAGGTGAGATCGACTATTTTATGGTCATCATTCAGTTAAGTTAAGGTTTGCCGTTTGCTTAAATCTGCGATGCTACAAATCCTACTTATATTGTAAAATGAGTCTCAAAATGCAGATATTATCATAGTGTTTGTATTAAAATTTCAACATTTGATTAAGATTAAATCCATGAATATGTGAACAGTTTATGTGATTATCATAAAACTTCAAGCAGTTTGGATTTAACGAGAGATGAATTCTTTCTTTGTTAGTGGAGAGAAATGAAAGGACTGACTGAATAGTTTTTTGGTGAGCAATTTGAGTATACAAAATACAAAGTAAAACTTTGTTCATCTCCCAGCTCAACTTCGTCGTCCCTTAGATTCCTTTCCCAGGGCCTTAGGGGAAAAACACAGAGATGGTCGAGTAGGTTTAGTGTATTCAATTCTGTAGAAGGGGACTTGTTTTTCAAGCAGGTTTCTCCTTTTTAGCTGTATAGATGTAAGTGAATACATGGGAGCTTTGTGTAGGGACTATGAGGTGTATAGTTTCACGATGATCTTTTAACTTCCTTTGTTCGGATTTCTCTGTGAAGTCTATATAGATGTGAACCCTTCGAGAGTGGAAGGGCTAAAATAAAGGAAAGGGAGAGAGTTGTCGATTTGGATATGGTAAATGATATACTATCTGTATATGTTTGTATGTATAATTGTAAGCTTAGATATTGGTAGGGAAAGCAGATGTGTAGTTTCGTATGATAAGGGTGCTGAGATACATTACGGAATCCGACAATAGGGAAGAGGAACAAGGGAAAAAGTACAGCCTTGTCCATCTTTTAGTCGCATCGTGAAAGTATTCTGAATTGAATGTTTAATTATGAACACAAATGATCAAGAATTGAATGAGAATGAAATCGTGCAATGTTTAAAGGACAGCGATAACAATAATTGTATTAACTTTCAGATTCGTTGGTAGTGAAACAAGAGATGTCAGATGACATAATTCATGAAGAAGTGGGCGGTCAAGACCAGGATCCCGATTATACAGAGTACATGACCGGAAGAAAGATTCCGCCGCAAGGAATACCTGGGCTGGATTTATCCGATCCTAAGCAGCTAGCAGAATTTGCTCGTTTAAAGCCGAAGAAGCCTGTAGACGATGTTGCTCGAACTATCGCTTGTCCGCATAAAGTAGGTTTTAAAAATTCGCTTTTTCTTCTTGCAAAAACTGGTACTAACTCAATAAAACTTGTAGGGATGCACGAAGATGTTCCGAGACAATTCTGCCATGCGAAAGCACTTACACACTCATGGTCCTCGTGTTCACGTCTGTGCTGAATGTGGTAAAGCCTTTGTTGAAAGTTCAAAGCTTAAACGCCATCAATTAGTGCACACTGGAGAAAAGCCCTTTCAGGTATGTCATCAAATATAACACTGATAGAATGATAGGCATTATAAAAATAAGATAATAAAATTATTCTTGGTATTCCATAGTGCACTTTTGAAGGATGTGGAAAGCGATTTTCGTTGGATTTTAACCTACGAACTCATGTTAGAATACACACTGGGGATCGACCGTATGTTTGCCCATTTGATGGATGCAATAAGAAGTTCGCCCAGTCTACAAACCTTAAATCTCATATTTTGACCCATGCTAAAGCAAAGTAAGAATTGTGTTACCGAGTACTTGCACGAAGCGTAGATTAAGTTGTATTAACTAGCAAATGTTTCTTTTGTTACAGATCACGAAATAATTTCATCAGACACATGCAAAACATGCCGAGTGATGGAATCAATGAGCCTCAGTATGTGCAAGTAGAAGTTGGAGCAGACGATCAACAGTTTATCGTTTATACGGACTGATTGAATATATAAATGTACCTAGGAGGAAGACCACATCGGTCTTTTAGATATTAGTTTAATTTTGTGATTTACGAACGATTGCTATTTGCTGTAGTTATGTTGTAGAATCTAACTCATTTCATATTTTGTTCAATCGCCAGTTGTACTGCAAAGTTTTACTTGCATTCTACTCCAGTTTTCACAATCTTTTGGAATTAATTGCTGCCAGCCAGAATGGGACAGTGTAATATGCCACAAAACCCAATGGACAATTTAATTGGTTATGGGAAAGCTTACAAAAAAGTATAGACAGAGTTTTATAGGGACAGAAATGGAATTATTTGCTTTTCGTTGTAAAATATAGCAGATATTCAATTTTGTTGGACTTATCATGAATGAGAGACGTGTGAACTGAAAAGAAGGGTAAAAGTTAATATTGCAACTGTTTAAGTATGTCTCACACCTGAAATATGTGTATTTATTGTACTAATATGAACCAACTATGCAGGTTGTTTATTCTTGAGTAAAAGTAGATTGAGACTACATGATCACGATCACTGTGACTAATAATTAAGTCTTCATCTGAATAATATATTGGTCTGTGTAGATCAACCGAAGAGTTTCAAACTTTTATAATGGCACACTTAATACAAAATAAAATGTTATTCAGTAATTTATTACTTACTGATATATCTTGCTGGCTCCAGTACTATAAAAAATTTGGAGTAAAACTTAAAAACATAGGGTTGATTTTGAATGAGAATATTATTAAGTATTGTAGGTTAGAGGCTAGACGTATTGTGTGTACACTGTAATGTTGAATAAATAAGATGATGATATCGCTACATACAATATATCTCGTGGTAGTTCTTGTAGTTCTTGCACCCGATTTCTGACTTGAGCACATATTCACTTATACGAAGGATCACTGCATGTGAGACTCTAATTTAGCATTTAAGCCGTGGCATATATGAATCCTAACTTCTAACAATAAGTCTGCAACAGTAAGTGACATTACTGGGAATCTAGAAACGACAACTATACAAGCATACAATGCTTCTTTCACCAGACTCTTTCATACTTTCTTTCTTGCTTCAATTTCAATACATGTTTTATTACAGTAAAATAATTTAGTTAACACGATTCTTTTTCAATGGTGATGACCAGCAGTCAAAAACAGGGGGAGAATAGCACCTAGGACCAAGGCAAACAATTCTTTTCGAGAATAACCGTTGTGTGAGTCTTTCGTAACTTCCGGAAGTACATGAACTGTGGCCACGTACAAGAATGTTCCAGCGCTAAATAACATCGCCATTGCTGTCGCATGCATCGTTGACACGTTTTCTTTCCCTTCCTACAATTTATTTAATAGTTAGTACTATTTATGGAATTTTCAGTATTAATTTGTAAATACTCACAGGGCTGATTCCAAAATAAGTAATTATTGCCATAATAGGAGCCGCTAATGAGAATACTGCTAAATGTTTCCTAACACGATTTCTTTCTAGTCCTTCATGAAGTAGAAACGTCACCAGTCCAAACGCAGCTGGGGCCTACAAAATATATCAAAATCAATCATTTTCCAATACTTTTTTAATCTGTTAAGCTAATGACGTAAACGCAGAAACTCACTTTATGTAACATAATCGCGAAAAAGACTATCATCTCAACATCAGCACGAGTAGTAGCAGCGGCTCCTAATGCGATTCCGTCAGCTATACAATCAAAATATTAATATTAACCTTACGATACAAAGGGCCAGTTAACACAAAACCAACTAACCAGCTGCATGAACAACTAATCCCAAAGTAGCAGTGAAACTTCGTTTACTGGGATGATAGGAACTAGGAGACTCGACATCTCTAGACGACCCTCTTGAACGACTGCACTGGTCCACCAAGAGCATAAAAATGAACCCAAGGACAAGTGCCAACCCCACCGAAGAAAAGGCATCAGAAGCGTCCATTTGAAGTGAACCTCCTTCAGAATGACTGTGACTTCCATGGTCATGGTGGTCGGAATGGGACTGCGGCGAAGGAATGTACCCTGGAGGAATAACCACTCCTTGCGAAGAAGAAGGGGACACTCCACCCAATTTCACCTCCACTTGTGACTCTCCTTTCGACAGTGTCGAAAACTCTACAAACAAAATCCACATTGAATATCAAATATAATTCGTTAGACTTCTTCGCCAAGCGTACTTTTCCAATTGCAAACTCACTCTGCATTTGTGCGAGGTACAACGTATGCATCCCTTCAGGAATGATAACACTCAGGGCCGTTCCAACCAGCAGTCCGGCTCCTACAACCGAGATAAACTGGATCTTCTCCTGTAATTGTCGAATTAACAGTATTTTAAACGCAACTCTATGTAGTAAAAACTACATAACTTTAATCTATTCGTTTAACCTTACCTCTGACATGTGCATTATGATCGGAATGGACCCTGCGAGGAAACTGCCGATGAGCATAACCCCCGACAAAATGATAAGACCCAGTCCCTGATCCATCTTCAAATCGAGTATTCTTATTTCTATTACACACTATAAATAAATCTCTCTCAAGGTAAAAAAACAACAACTTTCTCTTTTCGAAAACACGAAACCTACCAAACTAATACTCCCTCGCTCCAACGTAACAACAAGACCAGGTACAAATTACAATTGTAATTATTACAATAAACACATTTTTTACAAAACTACCGAAATCGATTATTTTACTACGAGCCACAAAAATTTTCAGAATTTCCAGAAAAGATCAAGTCCAACAATTCAGGCAATAAATAATCTTACAAGAACTTCTTCTTCTTCCCGGACGATCAAAAACCATTTTTTACTATTTCAATTTTGATTCAAGTTCAATTTCTAAAATTAATTATACTCATAAAACCTCGAAATTTTGACTAGTTCTCTCGTTACGTAAATAAATTTCAGTAAATAATAATATTATTGCTCTTGTGGTTGAAATTTTGAAATGAGACCAGATAGTATGAGAACAATAATTCGTCCGTGACTATTCTTCTTCTTCTTCTTCTTCTGAAGACTATCGTCCTGGTGGTGACATTTTGAATGAATTGTCAATAATAATATTGTTATTGTAACATTTGTAAAAACAAGGACAGAGCGATAACAATGAAAGTGACACTTGTCACACGAACAGTCTCAAGAGTGACCGATAAGTCTTTATAGTAGCTTCTCGGGCTTTCACTTTGTTATTATTATTAATTGACAACAATGGAAATGTAGACTTGAGTTTTATTAGAGAGATGAACATATGTCAATAATATTGCCACAATGCGAATTTTGAGAGAGATCAAAAACTCACTCACCACCACAAACACCACCACCACCACCAAAGAATACACGAGTGATCTTCCTTTCCCTAAAAATCCCTTTTGATTCTACGGCATTCATAAAAAGTCATTTCATAGGATTCACGTGTCATGTAATTATGCCGATTGAATTAATCCATGTAATATTTGCTTGAGGATAATGCGAAAATGCGGACAGTAATTCAATTTATTAAGGGTAATTAAGAGATAAGATTAAAACTTATAAAACATTTGGTTTTATTTCACAAGGAATATCTATATTTGGATAATAGTCTTTGAAATCATTAATTTTAAAAGTTGAAACTTGTAGATAACATTAAAATGAGATGGTGGTCATGATAAGTATTCATTAATACATGAGATTGATCGCTTGCATTGCTAGTAATAAAATAGTATCACAGATAATACAGTTTCTTGGATAGTTCTGGGGATGGTTCTGTTCTTAAATGTTGACCCACGAGTCCGGCAAGCTTGTGTGCATACTGAAATAAAGATGGGATATTATTTTTTAAATGATTGTGTGTATTTTTAATGGAAATGAAAAAGTTTTAAAAATTTAAGGGGTGAAGACTCACTTGACACATAGCTGGAACACGGATAGAACCAGCCCAATTGTAATACATGTAGGACGTTGCATACGCAAACTTTTGCATTACATCAGGTTTGATTTCGGCATCGTCATAAAGAACAATGTAATGGGTTGGGTTTACTGTTCCCTATTTTTTTTAAAAAGAGTTGGATTTACTTCTAATTTAGAAGTTATGTGGTAAGATATTGTTGTAAAATAAATAACCTCGCGAATTAGTTGGGACACAAGGAAGAAGTCGAACAAATATCGACGGGTCACTGTGTGATCAAGGACAGTTCCTGGCTCAGGATTATAAAATTCAGCTCCTTCCTGTTAAGAGAATTCATAATATTTTATTTTGATAGAATGAATATGAGATCTTCACAAATTTCCAAATAGTTACTTGGACAAACATCCTAGCGTTGATTCGTTTCTGAACAACACAAAATGTGAACTTTGGTTTGGCATCCAGATATTTGCAGCCTTCTAAAATCTGGGCGACTTCGGTATTCTTGGCTAACTCTAGTTGCCCATCGCCAACACCATCACGAAACAAAATAATTCTATCAGGAAACGCTTGGTTTTCCTGAAATCGCAAGATAATCATAAATAATTCGGATTTCGCAAAGATGGTTCGTTGTCGTAAGGCTATTCATGTTACCTTAAAAAATTCTTTCATGCAGTCGATTATGACTGGACGCAGACTAGCAACTGATTCTTGTTGGGGCGACTGAAAAATTACTCTTGAATAGTATTTCGTATATGTTAGACTAATCGTTGCTACTACTCCAGTGACTGATGGATTCTTCCTAGCTGGATCATGATATACATCCATTCCAACGAACATGATCTTTTCCGGCTATAAAAAAATTATTCATAAAATTGCAGTGTTTAACTTTAACAAACTGGAGTATTTTTATTATAATACTGTTGTGTACCAAAGGAATGTTCAGAGTCCATAAAGCACCACCGAGTTTGCAATTAATTTGTAAGGCCACCTTTTGCATAATTGAACGAAGTCGTCTTTCGTCACCAAGTGTTTTAGATAGCACTACTTGAGACGGAATAGGAACTTCTCGGTTGCAGATTACTTTAATAACTTGGTACAGATCTTGTCTGGAAGATGGAATGATAACTACCACAAACTGGGTGACCTAAAACACAATATAACATAATGAAGATAAGACTGATAGGAATTTACTTTATAGCTTCACTTACATTTGGTTCAATATTTTCTATCAAAGTGCGTCTGTAGTCTTCAGGACGTCCTTTGCCACCAACATATGCAACTCTTCCATCACCTCTGTATTTGATACCTAATGGTGGAGCGACCATTCGGTACATTCGCATCAAATTTCGTGCTTTCAACTCTTCGTTCGACATGCAGACCAAAAGCCAGTCAGTTACATGCACCTATGATGATGAAAAATAATAAAACTTTCTTAATGCGTCGTCGGACATGAATCTTGATAATACAGGAATCTAAAAAAATACTCATACCGGGTCATAAATCGTATTTTTCGTCACGTCACGGCTGAAATCTCCGACAATAGACGGCTTCATATGCATATTTTTATTCAGAATTATTGTGGGGGGAGTCAACACCCGACCTTCAACTTGAACTGTCACAGAGTCCAACTCTAATCCCCAATCTTTCAAAACCGATTGAGCTTTAGGATTTTCTAAATCAGTGGACATACGCATCAATTATATACATTCAACACTTTCCAATTACTTTCTCTACGGAATAGTATTTTACCGTTAACATTCTGAACGAAATCTAACAATGCATTGTGTCGCTGCATAGGACTTATCCTTGTTTGCTGAGCGATATCTTTCATGATTCTGAAATCTGAAGTAATTTCTTCCGTCATTCCTGTTACGTAGCACAGTTCAGGCACTAATAAAATTACGGATGGAGCCTATAATTCGAAAAACAATTGTGGTTAATTAAGCCATCCCTTGTCCAAAGAATACAAATACAGTCTTTAGATTATCACAGGCTCATTAGATTGGCTCTTAATTTTTCCCCGAGAGACGAGCATCGGCTGGTTGTGGTCTTTGATAGTTACATTGTGACAGTTCTGATAATAATCGACGAAAGATATCTATAAATTAAAACGAATTCAATTGAGCATTATTACAAGAAGAGGTATAGTATAGTAGTAACCAGCATATTAGTAGATACGAATAAAAATGGGTAATTCGCACCCACCAATTTCTTACATTTACTAACATGCAAACTTGCTGACTACGGTTAACCAAAAGAAATATTTACCCAACCATATTTCTGTTCTGGCCAACCAATTTCTGTACCCGATCTGCCCCTAAATTTTTTGAAGTTTTTTGGCAAATGTTTGAACGCAGAACACATTGTAAGAAATTGGTTGGGTGCAATTGGCACCCAATAAAAATCAGTTACTTCTTGCTCCACTCCATTTCTACACTGCACAAATGTAGATTTTGGCGTTCTAGTCCAATCCACGTCATCAATTCGATAGTGTTTATTGTTATACCGCGTGAGAATCACTTTCCGTAATGCATAATTCCTAAACAGTTCTTGGTGCTTTGTAGGATTAGCATCGTAAAATCGTATCCTGAAACAAACAAAAAATTGTCAAATCCATTCGGACTTATGTAAATTTTTTGTAGTAATGTCAGAGATGAATTTACAATGCATCCAGCATAGTATCTGTGCGGAGAACCCTAAAGGATGAATCGCAGCACAACATTAATCCTCCTTCAAAAACGTCAACGGCAGTTACATAGCCTGGCCATATTTGCAACCTGTATACATAAATATCAAAAGTTAGTTCACGACTACGGAATTATTATACTGTTAATGTTTAATGGGATTATCATCCTACTTGTGTATCGGGAGATCATATATTTTGTCATAATCGAAAAAATTCCTGTTCATTTCCACCATTCCTAAAATATTCATGATCTTGCGGAAAAGAATATTATAAAATTGAACACTGGAATCCAACGAACTCTTCTTGACAAACTTGATAGAGACGTTGACCAAAATGTTGGAGTTTGTAGGATGGTAACATTGGATGTGGGTTATCTGTGAGTGAATAAGATTAAATATTAAACTTTTAAGTATACCTCGATCAGTTTTCAATAAAAATTGACCTTACTTTGTCTCCAAGCTTAATTGGTAAATACAATTTTACACCATCGAAATTCATAATTGATCCAATGTGATTACTACAGTTCCTCATTATATTATGCCGCAATCTTTTCGCTTCGATTTCAGGATCAAAGAAAACGTGATACTCACAAAGTCCAGTTTCTTCATCGCCCAGTCGACGTAGTTTGACGAAATTCGCACACAGTGCAACTCTTCATAAAAAATGCTTGTTTTAAACCTAGTTTTTATCTTTTGAAATCTAAAATAATTCTTCTTACTTCCTTCCTTGTTCTCCTCGTTTGACTACAACCTGTTTCTCTGTTTCAGAAGTAGAAGTTTCTTCCGTGCTGATCACTGAGCTGGTTCTGAAAATACAAGCCCTCTCAAATGAATAAAAATGAACGAGGCCAACATTAAAAATTTGCAATATTACAGAAACGCTAACCTGGAAGAAGTGCTTTTGGACGATAAAGGACTTATATTCTGAACATGTCTCACTAGAACAGCTTCAGGTTCACGAGGAAAGTTCTGTAAAACAGGAATATCAACAATGCCTGCAATTAACCCTCGACCTCGACCTCTACCACGGGGAGCCATGACTGAAGAAGAACTGCCACTACTGCTGATCCCTTCACTGTGAAATGGCTTCAATTGACTCAAAGATCCGGAAGCGGAAGCGGAAGAAGACCCTGCAGTAAGTTTTCTGAATCCAGAAATGAAGTCATCTTCTTCATCTTCCGTATCTGACGTTGCCACTGGACGTTCCAAACGTCTTAAGTGACCAACAGAAGGCTCAGACTGCGTTGGAACGAAAGCCGGAATTGTAGGAATTCCTCGACCTCTTCCACGTCCAACTCGGATGAGGCTGCTGGACGCCCCTACAGCTTCTGGTTCTTCGGTCGTCCCTTCACCTAACAATACGACCTTACGACCTCGTCCCCTCCCCCGCCCAAAACCTTCCATTCTTTCACAATTTACGGTTAAAACTATTAAAAAGGAAGTTAAAAACTCTTAAGAGTCAAACTTTAACTTTATGGAGTCAGATTTATATCGCTCATTGAAACAAAGCTCTTGACACTGAATTAAGTTGTTCAAAGTGATAAATATCTTTCAAAGCTTACAAATTGACTAATTAACTATTAATAAGTAATTGTTATTGCGAGTTAACAATGGAGTGGAGTAATAGGAGACGATGAAGTTGTAAGTGTCAAGGAAGGAGCATGACGATAAATGTTTACACGATTGCCTCTGCATTTTAAGCGATGGTTGTGATCTCTCTACCCCGTCAACTCAATGGAATCTCAATGGAATGTGGTACAAGTGTGGAATTTCAGGAATTTGCCTTTTAATCAACACGACTTTTTCACACCAATTATCCCTAATTGCCTAATAGTTGATCAACTGTCTAGCAATGAGAGTGAATGATAAGTCTTCGTTTATGTCAAAAGTAGCAACAGTAAATATATTTTATTTAGTTCAAATCAATTACAAAATTCATAGTTTTTGACATTAGTTAATATTATATAGATTGCCTAATTGTATTCCTCCCGAGTGTGAATCATCGTAAATTTGGCTATTTAATTATGAATGAGTCTTACGGATACCAATGCTATCGTAATTTATACTAAATTAGCGAGTTTTTATCTAATTAATTGAACTATTGAACATCTAAGCTAACTTATTATCAACGATGAGATGCAGTAATTACTTATACAAAACTCCGAAACTACACTTCAGGGCTAGTATGGTTATGAATATTTTTTTGGAGACTATTACATATTATAACGTACCTTATTTTATAGAATCGTATATTTAGCTAAACGTCTACACTCATTTTCTCATCTCCTTCGACCTTCTCCTGTTCTTCTGCGTCACTTTGACTTTCGATATCTTTTGGTGTGCTGTTAGCACTTGTTAACGGAGTGTTTGCTGGATTTGTAGGGGCATCCATGTAAGCGGTTGCGACTGCTTTTAAAGAGCTGACACCAGAAGAAGAAGAACCACCTTCTTCAACTAACTGAGCTTCAGATACACGTGGTGGAGTTTCTGATGAATTTAGAGATACTGAAGAACTTCCTGGTTGTTCTTCTGTTACACTTGATGTAGCTAAGTCTTCTAGTCCAGGCGGAGGCTTCAAGTTGTTCAGTTCTTTTTTCAAGAGAATCAGGTTGTTCTACACAAAACCAAATAAGATATTAGTACCGTTCCGTGCTAACCTAGTTTTAATTAAAGATACTTGTTAAACTAACTTTATAGACCGTCACTGGATCTGATGCTCCTGTAACATTTTTTCCTGCACGTTTGTCATTGCGACAAATGATAGTTATCTCCTCCAGCCACTTGTCACATTGTGCAATAATTTCAGCTTTCTTCACCCAGAAGTGACGCTGAATAATCTGAAATATCAACAGTTATTGTAGAAATTGATTTTTACAAGCCATCAACATTCTACATATTTAAACAAGTAACGTACATGAAATAAATTAAAGGAATTAAATACTTACATCCTTGAAGCAAGGCGAAGGATGGCGAAGTTGATCTAACATAGCCCATTCAACAGTTGCTATTTGAATACCGACATTGTACTCTCGGCTATTCCTTTCGCCTTGATCAGTTCCACGAGATTTTTCATATCCTGGTTCGTTGAAATAAGGCTCTGCATTTAAAATGAGGGACTGAATCGCTACAAGCACTGGCAGAAGACTTGAAGTCTGGGGGTTCCATTTCTCTTCTGGTCGTCCGTGCCAAGTATTCAAAATACTAAGGCACACTTTCCCGTCAGTGTAAAGATTTGGATTGAATCGAACTCTTTGTCTTCCATTCGTTTCCAAGTTAATCATCATTGGAGCATTCGGATAGTCGTTGGGGAAGAACACGTCGAACTCGAAACATCCATTAGAATAGGGAGTACCCGAGGGTCCAGTAATTAGCACCTTCATTACATCTAACCTATCATTATCACATCGAACGAATATTGTGCTTCCATAAGCGATAGGAAGTGACGTTGAGAGAGTAACACTCTCTTGAGCGAGTCGCTTTAGTCTAGCGGGAAAAGTTCGTCCCCAGTTGGTCCGCACTTGTGATTCATAATGGTAAGGAACTGTAAATCGAATGCCAGTTCCGTCATCGTCTTCTGATATCATCTCGTAGAAAGCTATAAAATTATAGCAATATTACATTAATATTTGGAAATTATACACTCATAAGTGCCTTGAATTGTTTAGAATAATTCGACCAAATATTTACCGAACTGAAGCTGCTTCATATCTTGAATATATCGTTCTTCAACAGTCTTTTTTATTGGAGCTTCTTGACGTGAATTGTCATCAGCCATTTCAATATCGCTGTTACCGTGTTTCTTAGCCAGCTCAGCGACAGATTTCTGAAACATAAATAGACCATTCAAATTCTGAAAGGCTTCTAAAACTATGTGTTTGGTAAACTTATTCTGCTACGACTTTTGCTCCTGGAACAAATCGGGAACAGATATAGAACAGATGGAGAACAGATGAAATACGAATGTTCAGTAAATTTTCTCATTTATCAATAAATAAAAATAAAATGGTCATTATATCAATTAGTAAAAGGTTGGGTAAACATATCAGTATTTAGTTGGATATCAAATTTTCAATTGGTCAGCCTCAGTCAGTATTTGCAAATTTCAGTGATTTTGGTTGGATAAATCCAGTTACTGGTAGGGGTCACTAATTACTAGTTTGTTTTTTGTTTTTTTAGTACCTCGCGATCAAATATCAGAAAAAGGACTAACCTCAACTAGACTAGCTGTGGATTGAATATCCGGTATTAATTGGGCGAGTCCTTCATCCTCCAGCTCCTCTAATGCTTTGCATGTTGTTTTTGCTTTTACTCCTCTTCCTTTACTACAACTGTTGAAAAAACGGTAAATTAGCGAAACGCAACCAACTAAGAGTTAAATATTCAATACAATAATGCGCTTACGTCAGTCTTCTTGAATAATTATCTACAACATCTTTCATTTTGCTTAGTAGAGATGAGATACACTGATCTTCAGACGATGGACCTGACCGCCTTTCCCATGGAGCTAAGAGTGGGATAAACTGCTGGTTCGAAACTAGAGATCTGAGGAACTTAAGTACTGACTTGTATAGAGGCACGTGCCTTGCCATGTCAAGAACTGCAGTGGATACAAACACAGAAGGTTAAAAGATCTTGAATGGTAATAAAATAGTATACTAACATGATGAATGCCCATACCTGAGTCGTTTCTTAAGTAGCCTGCGATCGCGGAAAACAAACAAGAGCTTCTCAGTAAGTCAAGAACTTCGGGCGGTAATGCACTGTCTTCTTCTGACGACGACCCATCTGATCGAGTTGCTATTGGGTTTATGAAGCTGGACAACAAGTGAAGCAAGCATGTTACATTCTCTTCCTCAGCGTTCTTTTTCTGCATGGCCATTTCCACATCCCAACTTTGGGCCGTACTTCCAGTGCCGAATCCAGTTCCTTTAGCCCAATATACATGAGACTTGTCATCTGATTTGGAGCCCTTATGCTCTGGATATCCTGATTGAGCTTTCGTAGCGGCGATTACAAGCTGAATTGGGTAATATAAAAAATAGAATCAAGAATTTTTAATATTGAAAAAAAAGAAAGGACAAATTGCCTCGTGATGAATTCCAGGAACTAAAGACGCGTCACAATTCTGATGAGTGAACACAGCCAAGCACGCCAAAATGAAGTGAACCGCTTTCACATCAACCATAGCTCTTCTTAGTTCTCGTCCTTCCACAATATTTAAAGACATCGCATCCAACAGACACCTCAAAACTACAAATGGTAGTGTAGGCAAAGTTTTTGCAATTTCAGAACCAAAAATGTCGTCTGTAAATTAAATTACGAGCGTTTTGGACTTAAAAAGTTGAACATAAAATAGTAATTCATATGGGTAATTCGCGAGTAACTTACTGCCGTCTGCGTCATCCGTAACTCCCATCACCAATCGCAACATGCATTGAGCACCAGTCCTTTCCCCAAGTAAGACTTCTGAAAATCTTGGTAAACTTAAGAAAAGTCCAAACGCTGCCATTGAATGAGGAGGTATTCCTGGGCCAGAACTCAACTGTTTAATACCAGGAGCTCTCTTAGCAATCGGAGTAGATGCAACCATCCCATCAAGCATATCCTGCATTTAATAACAATAAATGTTTAAAAAGTACACCGAAAAGCCATATTGTACAGACGACAACTACTTACATCGTAGAATTCATCCGGATTTTCTATTTTCACCCATTCATTATCACCCATTGGACTATCTTTGTCAAAATTCATGACAAGACCAACAGATCCAGTTAATTTATTACCAACTGCTATTTGTCTTAGCGTTTCTGGATAAACCACTGGCAAATGTTTCGCTAATAACCCAAGTCCCCCAAGTCTACTAAATACTTCTACAGTGGACGGTAGAGGCTCTATGTTTAGTATGTCCGGAATTTCTTCCTTAGGCTTCGTTGAACTAGACGCACAAGTGTCGAAGGACTCCTCCATATTCGTTGAAGATGATGACGGCGTAATTTGCGAACTTTCTGACGTCATTTCAGTGCGAATAGTAAAGACTAGAGTATCTAAAAACATTTCTGCTTTTTGATGACGAACTGCCGCCATTAAAGTAGCTATTGACACGTTAGTTGGAATGCTAACACCGGGAAATTCTTCTAGTTCTAGTATCATTGTCGGGCCTTTAATCTTGTCTTCTCCAGTAGGTTTCGCGTCACCTGCTCCATCAGGTTTTAACTTTTTAGACGCAAGCTTTATCGGACGTTTCAGATCAGTAGTTGATGCTCGTTTATCTTTTGCAGCAATACCAGTAAAGACCATTTGCATATGATCTATCATTTCTAATCCCGCGTCAATTAATCCTTGATCCTTCCCTAGCATTGACAAGAATTTATTACGCTCGACGATGCTGATGCCTAATTTCTCCAGTTTCACTCCATGAGGTTCTGCTCACAAAAAATACAATCAGTACTGCTTTAGCTTTAGATTGCAATAAACTGCCATACCTATGGATTTCATCAACTCGACAGCCAAGCTGTGGGTACTCATGAGGAATATTCTATCGCCACCGGTGACTCCCATGGATGGATGCTTGTCTTTTAATGGAAGAGAATTGCCCGGAGTTTTCAAGGGATATTTGGATTGACTTTTAACGTGTACAATAACTTTTTCATTCTCTAACAAAAGTTGAATTAGTAGTCTGCGACAGAAGGAAGACATTGAATGAAGGAAGACAGCTTCTGAAACAATGCAAACATAATTAGTTACTGTAGCCTTAGCCATGCACATCAGATAACGGCAAATATCACGCAGCCACAACTTACTATGAGGAGTAGATTTCTGTGAAATTATTATTTCTCTTAAGCAGGTTGCAATGATAGATTGATTTTCAGGGTGAGACCAGCAACATTTCGATAGATAGCTTATTACTACTGATTCCAAATCATAAACATCACTTCCAAACAAGTTGATCTTCACACTTCCAGGCAATGTCGATAGCAGAGTTAAAATTGGACGCCAGAAGATGGATCCATGAGAGCCAAACCAAGTCTTCAGGTCAGTGATTTTACAAAGCTCTCCATAAAATGACAGAATTGCAATTAGAAAACGAGGTGATATCACGTCTTTCTGTTCAGCGGACATTGCAACGTTCAACCATCTATTACTATGATGATTCCAGAAATCTGAAATTATCACAGAAATTCCACATTACTGTTGTTATTATTCACTATACATTACGCAGTATTCTAAAAAATTTACCCATAATAGACGCATTCAACTGTACTAGAAGCTGAGATTCTTGCAACATCCTACACGCCATAGGTGATTGTGCGGCTCTTCCTAAAGTCATCAACTTGCTCGACGTAAGAGAATTTCGGATTACAAATATATCTTCCAGTTGAACTCTTTCCCACATGCATCCATCGTCGTACCACTGATGGAGGAGATCTTCAATAGGCTGATCTTTTTCTACATTTAACAAAAAATTAGTTTAAAAAGTTTTCGATCTTTTTCAGCCTTTATATTAGCCGAAGTGTTCAGTCTTACCAGTCCAGTCCATTTGTTTCACCACTTGCATTCTTGTCAGCAGATAAATAAACAGCCACGGTCTACTATAGCAAATAGAGCACATGACATGATCTAGTGCAACCTTTAATTCAGACTCCCCGTCTAATTTGATTGACCACTTGTAAAGTTTCCTGAATAATATACACACATGATTGACATTAATGCTGGGAAATCACAATCATGCTAAATTGTCCACTCAGGAATTTTGACATACCACAGTAACTTAGCAGTACAAATCTCTGAAAGATCAGCCTTCCCAATAGCTGCGATTTCCCATAGTGCAGCTGCTACAGCTTGAAAATATTCAGGTGTGGCAGGAGAGGCGACCACGTTCTATGCAACATAATTTAGTTGTAAGACACGATACACAACATTAATTCTATGAAATTGGTTGTGTACAATTACTGGATCATTGTTGTCAACACAAGATTCCAACCATGTGACTACGGCCACCAGGTTATCAAAACCCCATTGAGGAACGTAACAGCAGAGTTTAAACAGCAATTCCACAACAATGCTCAACTGAGAAACACTTCCTCCTGTTTGTGGGTTGGAGCTTGCAACCATACCTGGTATAATAATATTATGTTTTTATTTTTGTAGCTACTGAAAAACTTTTCAGTGAAAGTCATGCTATTTATGCTTTGAGTTACCATGCGCGAAGCCCATTTGAACGGGACCCAACAAGGCACTTATTAATTGTTCACTGACGTCACGTCTTAGATTTCCGAAGTGGAATAAAACGGATGCAACATGTGGCAAATAAATATCTTGTGCTTTTCCGTTTACAACTGGAGCTATCAACATGGAATAACACGACTCCAGGACATCAGGAATATTGACAGCTGTTTCTATTATTCTGCGGCGAAGTGCTGGGTTAGATTCAGAGACAGAGATAGCTCGATCTAAGATGTACATCCAATGTGCACTGAATATTTTTTTTTAAATAAGGAAAAGCTATCAATAAATTATGTTCTTCGCTGCAATAGACCAAACCACTTAGATGAATAAGTTAAAACATATACCTAGACTCAAAGCTTCTAACACTTTCTACTGCTGACAACCCTTGTAAAGCTGCTTCACTGAAAGTGGTTGATCCCAACAGTCGAATTTGTGACAGTCCAAGATTGCTCGAATCCTTAGGTTTAAATAGCCTAAGTAACACTGTCTGTGCAACTTCAGGTTGAGTTAACTGAATTGTTATGTTCGACATGCCGCAACAGTTGACTGGAGGGCCCATTGGAAGGGTAAGATTACTTTTGTCACGAGAAATCTCAATCATGATTGCTGAAGGACAAGCTGATTTGTCAACAATATTATTGCAATTAAATTGTGATAGAGAATTCATTTTTATACAAATTAAGGAATACTTACTAGATAATGAAGTCATGTGAGGCACAACATGAACTTCACGGAGCAGTACGGCACAAGGCAGTGATATTACCAATTCTAGAAACGTTTCTTCAGGGAAAAAATGGTACGACCACACAGGTGTTCTAGCCCGTCTGTGAGGAGGAGTTGCTTGCAGAAGTACTTCCGACGGGTGAGCGGAAAAATTATTGGAAGTTATAGTTCCTGAAAAATGTCATCACGATTTAAATCTAAGTGGTACAAAGGTTTGGAAAGATGGCTGTTTGAAGTATTATGGTATATTCTTACCTAGAGGAGCAACATTAATTTGACCTTCTTGAAGCTCGATGGAATCATTCCCTATCTTTTTGTGACCCATTCCGAATAAAGCATTTGTATCTGTGCGACCGATGTACTGAGTTAGAATGGATACAAATGTAGGACAGCTACTGAAAAACTTGCGCGCACTTATCACAAACTTTTCGCAAACAGCCTACAACAAATTAAACAAAGTCAAGTATGTTGCTGCTAGGTTTGTCATTAATAGTTTAGAAATTGGGATACCTCGACACATTTTAGTTCTGCAAAATGAGAAAGATTTTCCTCTGTGCTGATTACTTTGAGTACCATCAAAACAAACGTTTCCGAAACGATCAAAGGACAGCAGAAGTCATCATACGGAGTTTCTAAACATAAAAATACCTAACTCAGTCTCATTAAAATTAAGGAATTTCATTAAAGGTAATAAATAAGTTACTGGTGAGGAATCGGAATATGGGTTCTATCAACCACTTTGAATGAGATGCGTTCGTCTGAATTTTGCTGAACAAATGGATCACAGAATCCACAACTGTTGTAGGAGTTGAATTTTCCATAATGCTAAATGCAGTAACCAAATCTCCGCTAACTAAGACATTAATGGAGTTGGGATTAGCTAATACGGAGAGCATCCTCATCATTGTGGAATCCATTTGCAAGACTGAAATAAAGAAAACACAATTCCTTTGCTGAGCTGTAATATGACACTAAATGTGGGATATAATTACACTTACCAATGTCAGCGATAGTTTTAGGTTGTGTATCTCCACACTTAGCTATATAATGTACCAACGCATTTTCGTACTCAGACAAATGGAAAGGTTTTGACATTTGACTAAGGAACTCTTGAATAACGCCATCCGACTAGTGTAATTAACAGCATGCGTTATAATTAACTAGTTTTTAAATATCAATAATATGTTACAATGCAAACATACCGACAAGACTGATTTAAAAGGTAGGCTGACAAACGAAGCCATAAATGACACGAGGCGGAAAATTGCATTGTCAAATGTTTGAGATTTCGATGATTTGTTATCACCCCCACCATTATTAGTACAATTTGCAGAAGTTGTCGGTTGATTTAGACACTTCAGATCGCCTCCAGGTTTTACCGTTAGTTTATTAGGGCAGAATATGTATTGATGAAGTATCTGTGCTGTAATTACAATTTGACACATGAGTTAATTGACATTACGTATTCTGAAAAACATTCTAGTTGAAATTCCATACCTATTTGTTGCATCAAACTTATAACTGTGGCAGGATTGACGTAAGATAAGTCTGGACAAGTGAGTCGGTCTAAAAATTTGTTAAACGCATCCAGAGGAAACTCAGCAGTAGTGAAGGGACCTGATAAGAATAAACTCAGTACTCGGAGAAGAATTTCTTTTAGACAAGGTGTCCAAGGAGTGTCAGAGCTGAGGTGTCTTAGCCGCAACAGAAAATTGTAAAAATGTTGGCAAACAGTAGGTCCGGCCTGGAAAACAAATTATCTATACATAGAATGGATTTTCACGGTAATATACAGTCAAAGTATCGCCTGTAATGTGAACGCTTAAGCGTCAGCGTCATCACTTCCAATACTTGCATATACATGGGCAATACATGTAGCGTTGTAACTGAGTACAAATTCTGTGTTTATGTAATTTGTATGTCAAGTGAAATAATTACTGAAGAAGAAAAGGATCATTTTGGCCTGTAAAGATAACATGGGGAACTTCTTAGGCTTGACCCTAATGACCTACAGTGCTCCTTTTTAACGTCCAAGTACTATTGAGTACCCAAAGCATTAGGGATAAAACAGAACTGAAAACTCGTGCTTGGTTCTAGAATTATGTCTTAAAAGTCTGTGTGGAGAGGAAGAGAACAAGCTGTGGTGGCGGAGATGGTGACGGAGGTGTTCTATAACATGAAAAGGAAAGTTCTGTGAGGGGCCCTGAGCTACCTTGAAAATCTAAAGGGACGATCTTCGAACTCAATCTGCAATACTATCTTCACATGGAATCCATTCTATGCTTCACGTTTTAGCGCAAGCAAAATTTAAAAAATTGAGATTCATTAATTTTAAAATCGTACGAGAAAATTCTTGAACATAGTTTTTGCGATTCTCAATAATAATCAGTTGCTTTTCAGATACAGTATTGCCACAAAGAACCCATACGATACTTACAGATGCAACATTATTTTTCTGAATATTCATCCCTGTCCCTGATATGAAACGTAGAATCATTTCTGGGAAGCACTTGTCGCTTAATATGTACAACCACATTCCGTTAGTAGAAGTCAGAGCTCTTTGGTTAGAAACCAAGTATAAGCATTGAAATACCAGTCCCCATTCTTGAACTCCAATTCCAGCATTTCTAACACAAAACAAAGACAGCAAATCTCCGTAAGAAATCATATAATAAGAGCCAATGAAGTCTATAAATGCTGGTTTTATACTTACTTCGTAAATGCTGCCATCAAATGTGAAACAGACGTAGGTGATAAAGGTACAAGAGGTTTGATATCATGAGTATCATCTATACCTGAAGTCTCGAGATTAATACTTATCCATAGCTGCAGAATTTTCTCAATGCTGACGGAGCAATTCTACATTTAAGGAAGAGAAAAGTTTACACCACTTGCACTTCATAATGCTACTTAAGAAGCAATAATATCCATACCTCGGAAGCCATCATCTGGAACATCTTTTCGAAACACTCTGACAGTAAGCTACACGATGGAGGTGACGAAGTCATTCCAGGAGTTTCAGGACTTGCCGGTTTAACTGTTGTAGCATTTTTCAAAACATCACTCGGTACTTCGATTGGCGCCTTAAGGGATTGACTTAGAACTTCACAATCAACAACTGCCATCATTCTTAATCTAATTTCTGTCGTGCTTTCAACTCCATTTTCAAGTCTAGCATCCAGGGCAGTAGAAATGCTGGTTATACAAGGAGACAACTTTCTTCCAAGAGAATTGGAATGCTTTTTCAGTGTACCGGCACTAGTTATTTTAGGATCGCCTGACCCGAAGGTAAACTGCACACCCAAGTCTTCAAAATCACTGTCTTCAGATTCACAACTCATGGTATTATCTTGTAGGTTAGTTCCTACAATGCCTCCAAGTAACTCATTGGCATTTCCTAATTCAGAGTCTACTTCATCAATAGCCATGGCTATGTCCTCCACAATGCTGCCACCACTGGTAGCAGTTGAGCTATCGTCAACTCCGGACAATATGTCGTCTGACGCAGCATTTGCTGCTTCTGGTTCTTGCTTATCATCAGTCTTTAATGGGAAAAGTTTCTCTGCTTCAAGTATATCTTGAATAAGGCACATAACAGAGTGAGAAACCCATGGGGAAGACCAATTTTTTTGCCTGACGTAATCGCTCCCTACTGCGTTCAAAATCAGACCGATGAGTTGTTTAGCAGTAAAAATTGATCCTAAAGAGATAACCGGTCTACATGCTGTAGCAATACGCGCTAGGGCCTTGCAGGTAATCAGGTAAACGTCAGAGTGGCAAGTTGAATCCATACGGAGCAATAACAACCCGAGACCTTTCGTAACGTTTGAGCATAACTTGGGATCAAGATTCAAATTGATTTCTATGTCAGCAGTTTGACAAGTTTCTTCTTTCCCATTTTTGCCGTTCAGATTCAACATTCCTCGCTTCAATAAAAGTTCATTTTTCCTAATCTGTAGCAGGTCCTTGAAATGCTTTGAAGACTGCAACTTAATACTTTTACCGATATTTGCTTGTTTTTGCTTTATAGCTTCTATTTTGTTTCCCAGAGCTGATAATTGCATTCCTATTCCTAAATCTGACGGCTAAAAGAGGAAGATTGACTTAGAAAATGAATATCGTGATGTAATTATTGAACATACCAAATGCGCCACTTGGCTTAATCCCGATGCTACATTGTCCAACTCTTCTAATTTCTGCTTGGTGACGAAGACTTTTTTCTGGATACGTCTTCTAATGCCACTTAAGTTTGTTGGTTTATTAGAGCCAGCTATTCTTCGAAACAAAGCACTTTCACCTTGAATAAAATCCCACCTTGATGATACGCAGCCAACTACATGTGGAAGGTAGCACCATGTGACATCAAAATCCATGAAAAAATCAATAATGCTCATTATGTGCTAAAAATTGCAATACCTTCTTTGGCGTCTCTGTCTTTTTGCTTCTTTGACCCATTATTAGACGAATTAGGGCAACTGTTTAAGTCTGACATCAATGTACAATTCACACCATCCAAACAAAGGCATAAATACATTACGACCCATCCCAATAGGGTCATATCGAGCTTCGAACTTAGAAAACCTTTGCTTTCTTCCATCGGTGAGAGTAACTCGACTAGCAATTCCAGAGCACTCTCCAAAACATTCGAATTTTGCCAACTTAGAACGGATTTTTGGCCAAGGTACACCAGCAGTATGAATACTCTGACAAAGGAATTGCAGATTCTTACATATCAAATCATTCCCAAGATCATATGCTTACAATGCTTACCGGTCTTGAGGAAACAACGAGTTGCTTCCCGAAGCAAACAATTTCCTTAACGTTGAGGCCAGAAATTTTCCCCACCATTGTTGAAATCCACATACTCTAAGCATTAACATGCATGTTGATAGTTGGCATTGACCATTTTCCAAGACACATATGTCTCGGAACAGATTTTCGCATACTTCTTGATTCATGTGAGAGTACATAGAGTACGGAATGGTCTACAGTTAATATCGATTGATTACAAATATTTTCCGCAGTTGTACAAATGAAATTAAGAGATATTTTTACTACCTTAGGTATTGACGGTGCGTTCGAAGCAAGGAAACTGATTCCGAGTAACGACTCAATCAGAAACTCTGACAGGAGATGCACTTTATCCGTACATATATCGTCTAAAGTTAATAAAGGCTTATCTTTAAATGCCCGTCCAATATTGGGCGTTAAAGACTTTTGTAATCGACGGACAACATTTTTAGCAACGTTCAATTGTTGTTGCAATATAATGCATTCCTAGAATCACATAAATAAAGTATAGAATTTAAGCAAAACGAAAAGCAGGTTGGATAAACAACTGAGTCGTAAAGTTTGATACAATAACATACTTGGTAGGACGACAAAATTACTTGATCCGAACTGTTATTTAGTCCGAGTTTGTTTCTCTCTTTTCCTTTGGGAAGATAATATGAAATATGATCGAGGGCTGAGATTTCTGGTTTCAGTAAAGGCTCTAACAGCTTTCTAAGCTTGGAGCAAGCTAGTTGGTACCTACATCCTATGTCTTCTACAAGGTAAGACAGGACGGACAAATGAGCTTGTATGTTTCCTGGACTTAAAACTGGAACGTAATCAGGAACTTTCGTTCCAACTCGAATGTCACTTGGTAAAACTGTTGTGTGGCCATAAAACATTCCTAGAGGAATTCTGCATTTGGTCGTTCCCATTCCGTAGCGTCCTATCACGGTTATCTAGAATTTGAAATTACACAATTAAAAGAGCTTTGCTTTGAAACCAAAAATTACATCAGTAAGGTTGAGTGCGCACCTTCAAATAGCGACACACGGCTGGAGGCTGCAAGTCACTGACGACTAGTGTTCGCGACCCAATGTCACTGGCCACAATAAGTCTTTGCCCATCAGTATCTTCTCGATGAACCCAGATATCAATAGAAAGTGACACAAGATCATTACACGAAGGAATAATCATATCTGTTAACAAAACTGGGGCCCCAAAGTCCAAAACAACAAATCTTCTCGCTCCCGAGTGCATTCTGTCAATCACAATGGCCTGTTGAGGAGGTGCATACATCATTTGCTGCCACGGAGAAAGTAACAAACGGAGTCCATCATTGTCAGCTTTTGAATGGCTGGTGGTGGAAGAAACGTCGGAAGATGATGACTGTGATTTCGTATCGATCAATTTTAGTGGTGCTACATACTTGAACTTCGAAGGCCCTGGGCCTTGAGACACTTGGGTGTATTCTATAATTGGCTGAAGTTTCGGAAGAGATTGATTTAGTCCGCCATACGATTGCAAAACAGGCACGTAAACATTTTTTGGTGCACCAGGTCCTGAACTTGAGCTCTGTAAACTTGGATTCATTACTACATTAAGTACATTCCCAGGCAATCCAGTTCCACTTCCAATGGCACTTGTTGCATGAGCTAATGCAGCTGCAATGTCCGGGTTGGAATAAGGTATATCCACCATCTTCAACTTGTTCTCCATAAACTTCAGATCGTTTATCATGTCATACATTATGTCTGTGTTGTCTAAGGCTTTATGAAGCATCATTATATGTTCTAATTTATCCGGTTCGGATTTTTTCGATCCTTCTCCAGTGGGCATATTGGTAAAATTTTCCCAAGGTTGAGGTAACGGTACTGTCGAAAATGACGACGAGCTGACCCCTGTAATAATAATAATAATTGGGATTATTTTAGGCATACTACTGTGTTTATAAAATTGTAATTAATTAATGCAAAAAATACATGTTAAGGAAAGTACTTCACCTAAATCAATTTTTTCTATCCTTGTGCCATCACTTGTAGCGTGACAGGTGAAATGCAATGGTTCAACTTCCAAAAGTCCTTGAATTTGCTGTTTAGGAGATAACATTCCCACTTTACCCCACCGCAAATTCAAAGGATTGCCTATCAGCAAATCTCTAAAGTCAACGTCTTTGAGTCCCCACAAATGGAATGTTCCAGATCCCAGGGAACTGGAAGAATGGTCACTTCCATACAGCCCAGCATAAGTTAACGGGTGGCTGTATGATTTGGTGACAGGTGGAAGTTCTATTTCAAATAACTCAGGCTCAAATGGTGTTCCGTACAAGCCAAATCTAATTAGAAAATTTGATGAAGAAACTGCTTTAAATCTCTTATTACTTCGGAAGGCTCATACTAATTACATACCTTGTTCGCAACAAAGCGTGCAGTGGAACTGTTCGTTTTCTAAGCTCGAATGAGACGTCTTTCAGTATGTTCAAGACTGCTTCGCTAGCTCGTCCAAGATTTTCACTTCTTACACGGTTTAGTAACAAGAAGTACCATTGAAGTGAACCAGCAGAAGTACATGACAAGGTATAAGGCAAAAGGTCAAGTAAGCTGTGCAAGACGTTAAGAAGAAAATTACTTCCATCTTCCAATTGAATACCATGTGTTTCAATAGCGCTAGAAAGAGAAGGTCGAATTTTTACTTATTGTTGTTAACAATTACGGGGATCGTTGATGCAAAAGTGACAATAACTTACTCAATACATAGAACAAGAAGTTTAGCACATTTGTGAGCAGTTGACCTGTCAGACATCAGAATACCATTCATTATCAGTTCGTCTAATTTGCTTTGAACCGCTGTAACGAATTGTGACTGAATATCACTGCTTCCGATAGGTGGACCACACAAGTTAACAGCAGCAATCCAAACCAGCAAATCTAAAGCAGCCACTTGCAGCATGGCTGAACAATCATCCCCTTCAAGAGCAGCTAACGTAAGTAGTTTATGAAACACAGCTTCAGATGTGAGCAGGGCCTTTCTTTCAATCCTGAAAAGACATTACAGTTATCATACACTAGTTTCCATTTATCGACTTGTCACGTTTTACAAAACCACATACTCTTCATGAGGATGAGAGGTCAGTTTAACTTGTCGGATGGTAATAGATATTTCGTTCAGCCAATCACATCCGTGGTAATCTTTCTTTTTCTCACACTCCGGCGGCTGAGTCTGTTGTTGAGAATTCACGCATGTAGAGGACAAAGTACCCATTAATTTCATATTGGATAGCGATGACGGTGAATGTGACGAAGATGTGAAGCTAGGTAGAAAATCCACAAACATCTCAGGCTTAGGATGCTTCGCCCATGGTTTGTACATGTGATGAGGTTTCAGGCCGTCGTAAACGTTTGTTTTAATAGAAACTGGTGGTTTGGATTTAACGACAGTGGGCATTTGGATCGCAAACGAAGCTGATGTTGACGACGGGCAAAACTGAGTTGAAGATTGCGTGTAGTTAAAATTAGCAGGTCCAGAGGAGGCATTGGTAGCAATCTGAGTTTAAAACAGACAATAAAAACATAAGAATTTCTACTTCAAGAAATCAATGTTTAGCGATATCTTACCTCAGAGGAGACAGGAGTACTATTGTCCATTTGTACTACATTCTTAGCTCTGATGTGCAAATAGAAGTTTCTCCCCTTCTTTAAAATTAGTGTGGGACTAGTCATTACCACAGTTCCACCTTGAGCTGATAAGTCAACATGCGTACAAATATCCAACGGTCCACATACGATTTCTGCATTAATCGACTTCAGGAAATCATCAGAAATTGCTGCTGCAGAAGCACTTGGGTTTTTGAAAGCACAACTGGAAGAGCTTTGCGGTCGATTACTCGAGGATCGATATAATGTTACTTCTATTTCAGGAAGGTACGATGCAATACATCCAGTTTGGAGAATAAATTTGAGATCAATATGTCCAACACGTGTAGACTTAGGTAAGGTTATTTCGAATAAATGTTCTTGCCTTGAAAACCTGCAACAACAATGAAATTATATAATTTAGTGTTAGGATCAGGCATTAGGCATAAGCAGTTTTGCAAATTCCTATTACTTGGTTTTTTGGAGTCTCCAAGTTAATGTACTGGAGTTAAGTTCCACTTCATTATGTTGCAGATGCTGGGGATGTTTTCGTTCTTTCTGAGCCTGGATTACTTTTATCCAACATGAAGGAGCATTAGCACTAAACATCGGCTTCAAATTTTCAAACGTGGTGAGCGCCAGTAGCTCATTAAGAGACTCTAATGTGAATTGTTTATTCACAAGCAAATCTGGATGATCAATTGGAGGAAACAGGAGTTTCTGACTCTGGCCTAAGGTATCTGAAGTATTGCACTCCAGTTTTACACTATCCTCAAGTAAATCAGCTTCCGACGAAGCAGTTAAAGGGTATAGCTCCAAGGTGCCTTTGTCAGTACCACAGCATATCTTTTCAAGGCCTGAAAACAATTAAAATCGAGTGAGAATTATATTTTAATTAAGTAGGTTGAAAAATAAAAACCGAAAATACTTATGAAAACTTACTGGATACATATGATATCGATACAATACTGGCATTTTCGGGCCTTTCAATAGCACTTTTTGTTGAAAAATCCGTTACGTTGAAGATTTTGACGCTACCATTTTTCAGCACTGATGCTAAGAGCGAATCACCCGACTCTGACGAAGGAATGAAGCAAAATGACCCAGTAGGCAACTCTTCCATAGACTGAATTTTCTTCAGTGCTACGTAATCCTCGTTCAGAATGATATGCTTGACATCATATATTATTTCATAGCTTAGTAATACACCACTGAAACTGGAATCACTAGATTGATTGGACTTAGACTTCAAATAAACAACGATGTGAGTTCCTTCAGGATTAGGAAGTATCGCTTGCACAACACAGCAGTGTGCAAATTCAGTTGGAACCGTAAGCTTTTGTAACTGTATCACATAGTCTAGGGGTTCCCCACTGAAGGTAGGGATACTAACTTCTATTATCGGCGTTCGTTTGCTTTTACTACTGTCTGACTTCTTCGGGGTAGATGTAGCAGACCCTTTCTTTTTTTGCAGAAAGCTCGGCATTTCTCCTTCTATACCCACAGGATCCAGCACAAATGTGCTTCCGGACGCATCCGACACATTCATGTCACTGAATATGCTAACTGAATCCGATAAAAGCACGCCATCAGACACGTATGAGCCGAAAGCATCGTCATCAAATGTCTGGCTTTCTTGCTTGGTTCCTACCATAAGGTCAACCATAATTAACGTTAGTATGTTTTCAAACTTAGCGTGGCAGGAAAATTATCAAAATATAACTGCACTCACCAGTACTGCCCGTAGAGCTATAAAGCTCATCAGTATCACACGATTTTTGACTGCTTTGCACAACTGATGATGCTGATGTTAAACATTTACTCATTCCATAAACCAGCAGATAGGGCATATAGGAAGGTTCAGCATCAGGGCCTGCTGGAAGTGTGGTTACTGTACCGCCTGCCACAAATGTAGGTGGAAGATTCTCGTCCTCTTTGACTTTATCAGGTTGAGTTCCAATTACACAAACAGATTGCAGTTCAAATGTTTCCTCAGCTCTAACATTGTTCGCCAAACATTCTAAATATTACAGAAAATGAAAAATTTAACGTAGACTTTAAAAATACTAATAGGGCAGTACATAATACGTTTGTTTATTTAATATGGAACGTACGTTTAGCAAGCTTCATCACTTCTTGCAGAGATTCTGAAGTATCCATAACCCACGCTTCTTTGGGCTTCAGAGCTATATCGCAGTAGCTCGTAGTTGGACTAGGCTCCATCTCATTTTGAAAGGTACCTCTGGACGAAACTACAATTCGTGAGAATTCCTAAATTGTATGACAGAAAAATGGACACCGTGAAGACAATTAAATCTCATAGGATAATGAGAATTAGTCAGTACAGTACGACCTTAGTCTGCTTGCCGATTTCCCACACGACCACTAGACCCGTAGAGTAGCCCACAACCATGGCATTATGAACAGATGACCTTCCTAATATTGGAACACCTGGATGCTTGTATGGAACACCTGGATACGCGCTATGAAGATCAACCACGAAGGCCGGCAAAGTAGCACACGTCAGACTGAGAGGCACGTTGTGAGTGTGTTCCCCGCGTACAAATGGACAAAACGGAGAGTGTCGCTCATGCTCTGACCTGAGAAAAAATTTTGTTAGTTTTTGCATGTAAGTGGTTAATATAAATTGAAAGCTTTGATAATGTTTACCAGGGCTCATCGGTTGGTTCCCAGCTGACTAAGCAAACATTGCAAGTAAAACACATTGCCCGATCTTCTCCATTGGAACTTGGACTATGATAAAATCCCGCTTGAGCCATTTTTTCAGGTAAAGCCCATCTAGACAACAAGTATTTAGTTAATCTTCTGTAATAGGCGCAATTGCTTTTTCTTGAGACAATTTTTCAACTTAATATAAACGCTTACTTGTAATCCATGTGAGGCCATGTAGCAAATGTATTTAGACGAGCTGATTCACTAAACATTTGATTTTTGTCTAATGCTGAATCAGGATCGTTCTTAATCACATGAAGCAAATTCAATCGTTCAAGTATTGTTGAGGCTATGGATAGCTGAGGGATGTAAGCACTCTTTTTCCATAAGTCATGAACCATGGCAGTAAAAGTAGACCTGAGTACCGAAAGTGGAAGTTCTAGTTTGACTATGCACCACTGAAATTAAACACATAATATAAATAAAACAGCAAATGATTTGCTTGTACTGCATTAGAAATCTTAATGTACTTTTTCTTTTTTGACGCCTCTTATTGGACACAGTTCCTCTCCATCTTTTCCAATCAAAGCTTTCAATTGTTTTTCAACTTCTGCTGCATCTGGTTCTGTTTCTACAGATGGTAATGACTGTAACAAACTTTCCGCCTTCACAAAAAACGCAATGAATGAGTCAAAAAAGTTCCAAAAATCAAACATCACGAAAAACCTGCAAGATTGTTCTTGTTACCTCAGCCTTGTAGAGCTCAATTTGAATGATATCAGAAGAAGAATTCACAGGAGTCTGTAAAATTGTATCGAGCAGTAAAATCCCATTATACTCGCTTCGTACCCCAACTTTTTCCCCTTTGACTACAATAACTTTATCAGGACCAACGGTGAAATCACAATCCTCATCCGTTTGATCTATTAAATTCCAAACAAAGCAAAATTGCACCACCAATCCCAAACCAATGAAACTAAAACTAAAACTACGCTCAAAAACTCAATTCAATCTTACCTTTACAAATCTTCGTTTCGTAAACCACTTCCCCCAGAGTCGGATCAACAACAAACACCTTTCCATCCCGAGTTCCAGCAAGGATAACATTCAAATTACTATGAAAAGCAACCTGACACAGTTCTTCTCCCTTTGAAATCTCCAGTGGCCTTCCATCGCTCACCATCAAATCCCCCTCCTCCATGATGATAACTTCCCCCAACTACTAACTAGTAACAACTGAAAGTTTCAGTCTACACCAACCAACGCACCAATTCACGAAAACTCTTCTACAATCTGAAAACACCGAAAATCTATTGATAATACCAGCTCATCAAAATTCGATTCGCAATTTATTCCTCCTTTCTACTACTATAGTACTACAATAGCATCCTTCTTCAAAACCATCTCAACTTAATTTCTATCATCAAATCAATCCAGACCAAAAAATCAGTAAATGTATTTTAATACTAACCATGACTACCAGAAGATCTGCTTTCCTTGAATTCCAGGAGACCTGCAGGACCCTGCAGTGTCCTGATGACACTACTAATAATTAAGTTCCTTACTACCACCACCACCAGATTCAACCTTATAATTTGCTAGACAATCACGGAGCAGAATATTATTAATGCAAGAACGACAGCTACGTTTGGATAAACACAAGAGAGAGAGAGAGACAAATTCTCCAGCAGCAGGAGCAGTCTTGTATTATTAGTAGTAGTAGTAGGAACGAGTCAGTCGTCGTCGTCGTATATTTCCCAATCCAATGGACAACTCGAAATTGTCCAAGAGAGCCGGGGAAATTTGAATGCGTCTTTCCACGCTCGCGCGCACGCTCTCCGCACAACAACAAAGCGAGGCGACTTGAGACTCGTCTAGGCTTCGTGACGCCTATCACCGCCTTCAGTAATGCTCTCAAGGCTAGCAATAAAGGCAATTGCCTATATGTTTTTAGCGTGTGCACAGCAAAGTACAAGTCTGTACAAGTCTGTACAACCAAATGCTTATCCAGTAGTAATACACGTAGTAATACTAATAATATGAAGGGACTCAGGATTTCAAAATGCAATAAGATGTAGTAATGATGATGATGAAGAGGTGCCTAGGCTAATTGTACGTAGGATGGGTGAATGAGCAAGCATGCTAATAAAGGGAGAAAGAGGGCTATATAGTAGTATTGCAATTAGCCGATGCGGGTGACTCTCAAGAGATCTCTCCTCTTGCATTGCTGCTACTACGTTGTCTACCAATATAATGCAATAATGTTTTCATGAGTGGTCGGACAGGTTGTTTCCTCTTACTTTCCTGTATTTTATGATTTTCGAATTTATTTCAGAGTTTGTCTTTGTATAGCATCATGTTCTTGCATGAGTATTCCCAAGTAGGTAGTTGCACTTGCACACACTGTTGTGAAAGCAGTTATATAAAGTTATTTTTCATTCTGACTTCATATGTTAAAATGAAGTATGAAATGTCGAAATGTGAAATGTATTGGAGATTTATGTGGAGTATTATGGGTTCCCAAAAACTGAGGAGAATTGTGTGTTGTTCATTCGAGAGTTTGGAAATGCGACATGACACGAGCGAGCAATTACTTTTTATCACTATCAACGATGAATTAGGTTTAGAATTACAGACGTATGTGTGCTATTCTGATGGGACATTAAATTATTTTCATCTCATTCAAATTGAAAGAGAAAGTTTCAGGGGAAAAGTGGTAAAAGTAGCTCCCCGTTTTTTTGATGTTTCGTCTGAGTTGACTCATGTTAATGTCAATTCTCTCATTGTGAATCTTGCGAAAGCATAGAAAAATTTTTTGGAAAGACTAAAGAATTATTCAGGTGTAAATAATTGTAGTTGTTTTGACTTTTATAATGATAAGCCGCTTTTTCCATCTGTCTAGTTCAATATGGTATCATTCTAAAATTGTGGATGCTTATGCTTCACGTTATAGTGTGAAGTAAAAGGCTTGTTTTAATTACATTCTAGTTTATGATGGGAAGACTTTCCAGGTAGTTCAGCAATGGCTGAGCTAAATACCGAGGATCGCAGTGCTATCAAAGTTTGTTCGTTCAGGCAAATAAGTAACTTGCTAATTGTTAATTGATCATACGAAACCATTAGGGGGTTAAAACTATCTGTTTAAATTAACTAAATGGCAGTTTAAGCTTGCCAATTACTATAAGTACAAGCAGATGTATAATATGAACTCACTGTCGTGGGCTACGAGGTCGTACGCTTTACAGAAAGTAATGCGAAAAAGCTTTTATGAAAGTCCACCTTGAATAAAAATTTTAGATCATACTGACTTCTTAAATACTAGTTTTCACCCTTTTGGTTTCATCAAAAACAACTTGTTTGAGAAGAAGTTTGAAAGTGTGAAGAGTGTTCAGCACAGGAGCTCAAGTTTCGAGTTCCAATTTTTCATTCTTTTTACAAAAGACTCAGTGGAATAAGTAATCCAGGAAATAATGCAGTTTACAAATTATCAAAGATGGTTGTGGACATGCCTCTCTTACTTGACAGTTTGCAGATTTGTCCTAGTCAAGGATAACGAGCAAGCAGGGTATCGCATTCAAAAATCAGGAAAGTTTAGGACTTTCTTTTACTACGCGATTTGGGTGAATTCGATAATCAAAATTACATTTCTGATATTGACATATCACGGATGGCTGGGAGTTCAAGTTGGATTTCTAGACCAAATGTCAATGTGGGACTGGTTTCTCTGCTTCTCACAATTGGTGCAAGAAACCAATCTATGGTACCGGAAGTATCCTTTGTTTGAAGTCATTCATGCTAACTGGACCGTTCAAGAGGATATCTACAAAAAACTAGGGAGTCCCAAACACATAGACTTGAGCATTATTAAGACTTGCAAAAGTCTCGTCCGAATGCATGGGTAAGGTCATACTTGAAAAAGATTTATCACCAATCCCAAATCAATTAGTATTCTAACTTGATAGATTGTAGATATTTATTATATTATTTCTGAATTGATAGCACTATAGTCTTTGTTGGATGTGGGGCTTTGGTCATTCAGTTCTTCACATCTCCAAAGTATGCTCTGAACACGTACTCAGCGTTCTCTTTCGACAGTTGGTGGCTAAGGATTATTTTTGCTGCTCATGAGTATACTTACATGTTCCACATTTGGATACATCAAGCGTTTTCCATAGTTCTGTTGGAAATGTTCTCCGTAACGTATGCAGCGTTATTATCTGAAATGAGGAATGTTCTTGATCAGCTTTCAAAACATGGGGCGATTCAAGACTTTGAAGAACTGAATATAGACGATAACCAAGAGCCCAGAGAGTTATCAAAAAGTGCTCTAGAACGAATGAGACGGCATCGAAGATTTATTCCGGATCGAGTTCTAAATCCTAAGGACGTTTTATCTGGAACGCATTACTGCTTAAGCTCATTACTTCACGACTACAAGAAAATAATGATAGCTGCACAACAATTTAATGCCTGGGCCGGAAAAATAATGGGAGGTACAACAATGTCAAACTACGGACAATTCATTTCCGATGTCTTCATGATGATTCAGCTCCTGAAAGAACCGGATGTTGACTTCTTAGGAGTATTTTTCTTTTTTGAAGACGCTTGTGCAGGAATGACCATGCTGTTTAGAATGCTGATCTTGGTGTCTAAAGTCTATCCAGCGTCGAACGAGTTCCTTAAAACGTATAAAACCTACCTTCAGCATCAAACCCCCGATCGTCGGTATCTGATTCGGTATCAGAAGACCCTACGAATTGTGGCTACAAAAATCGGGGGTTATTCCACAAATCCTACGACTGTACCCCACGGTATCAATGCCCTTATGAACTATTACATTGGTGCTGCAATGTGGAAAAGACCCGATGCATCGTCGGGTAGAAGAACTTAATCTGCATGATTCCCTTTCCGATATTTCAACTTTACTTGGTATCTTTTAGTAAGTTTGAAGTATATATAACAAGATAGTATGGGAAAATTCATATTATGAATTTAAAATCATTGAGTAATTGATTATAGCTCTGCTTGGTTTTATCAAAAGAACCTACATCTGAACTTCATTCAACTGCGTATGAATAAATAATTATGAATAACATGCTTTTTTAACGTCCCAATAGTTGTAAATTGTTCAAATGAATTAAATAGAAAAACGCACGTTGAGTTTTTCAATATTGAGCATGTTTTCTTTCTATACTATCTGTACTACACAAACCACGTTAACCTAGTGGACATTAGAGTAAATAATAAAAAGGAATTGGTCAATAAAGCAAGAACTGGCAATTTCAATCCAATTTGCAATTCTTTAGTGGCTCTCTAATTAAAAGGCTGGAGCATGAATTCTTTAATCTATGTTTACTGGTGCAATTTAACTGCTGTCTGCTGAAGACAGGCCCAATGGTCAATATTCCTGTCGCATGATATCATATACACATTATTTCGCTGCTATGAAAGTATGACATATATAGGTTTACTGTACTCTGGAAATCGTTAATCACAAAATATTTTAGATACAATATATTTTGTTTTTGATACCGATACCACAATGTACCTGTATCTTCATTCGGACAATCATTTTTTGGTTGCATGAAATGAAAATAAACTGATGCTTAACTTTCATTCACTATTCTCGCTAATGATTTACGACTTGTAGGCTGCATGTTCTTAGACAGGGAAACGCTTCTTGCAGACGCAGAGCTAAGAATGATGAGAAAGGGTAAGGGGATGATAGGAAGGAGTCCCAGTTACCTTACGTCAGTATAATATAATGGTTACTTGTACAATAATGCCTGTAGGTATGATACTACATAGTGAGAGGGTTTACCTGTCTCATTGTAGATTACTGTGTTAGTAAGCAATAGATTGTTCACGAGGAAGCTGCATCAAAAAGTACGTCTGCAAGTTGAAGTAGCAGTAAGTGTGTTAATACGAAAGGATCAAGAATTCTCAATTTTGAAGATTTAAAATTGAGTACACTTTGTCAATACTTTAGGGATTTAAAAATTCGGATCCACATTCATTTCTTTATAGATTACCACTATATTTTGAGATGCGTGAGTTTGTGCGTGTGTGAAGTGTTGATTAAATTAGAGTGAATCAAGTGAAATCAAGTTGATATACACCGTATTTTAGTGAACGCATGCAGTTTTTGGACATTGTGCATGAACTATAATAGCACATTAAATATGCAACTACTTGGGCTATTATATAGTCCAATGAGGTAAGAACTAACAATAAGTCTGATTTCTACATTTAAAACCGAAAGTTAAATACCTTTGACCCATTAGTAATATATTATTCAGTAAGTTTTGCACAATACACCTGCATATGAATTATCACCAGACAGACAGAAGTAGGTGAACCCTTGCACCACTGCCATGCATCGTCGTCAGTTAATATATCCTTATCTTTCTAAACTTAGCAGAAATGCATTTATGTTTCCACCATCAAACCTTATGCATACATGCATGCAGTACGAATATAAGATTTGATATTGCAAGACCAAAGAGAAAAAAGCGTTGTTAAAAGTATGAAACCTATTATAAGTAATTGCTGACTGAGTAAAATGAGGATTCCTTCAAGTCAAAATTCTCAAGCCCTCATTTCATCATTTAGGAAAAATTTAGCAAAACTGTAAGCACAATAATGCTACCGGTATCCACACATTTGCGCTAAAGTTCATATCAAATCTATGAACGTGCCATATATATATCTCTAAGCATGCAATGCAATATGCAATGTGAATTTGATTTGAATTTATCTTACAATAATTAGGAATATTCATTTCTAATTTTTGTTTCCGTCCTTGATTCATAAACTGACAAGTTATCTCACGTGAAGTTTGAGACAGCGATTTAATGGTCTCAAGAATCTACCAGAAACTAGACCTTCTTCCTTCGTACTTCCTCTCTGGTTAGCCACACATATGCATGCATGTGTAGAGTTGGTACTTTTGGTAACATCAGAAGTGCTGCACATTATCTTTGTTGTGATGGATGAAAAGTGATTTATGATTTATATTATTCTTCTTTATAAGGGTGAGGAGTACAACGAGTGAAATTGAAATGAGTAGCCTACTTATTTATTTTTATATGAATTGTTTTAAACACAAGAGTCGGACTCATCGAAAGTAAGACACATTATTAACCGTGTCATTCATCATAAGCAGACTTAAACAGATTCAGAAAGTAAAGATGTATGTCACGTCTTCCGCTGTAACCCATCTTTGTAACTTTTGTCAGGACTGTTGAGAGTCCTACATTATTATTGCGATTTGTAGGCAACCAAGAACTTCCCCACTTCACTTTCATTGTTATTAGTTATTATGGTTTGTACAATTAAATGAGACATGCTTTCATCAAATGTTTATATTTAGTACTTACACTCAACTACCAATTAGTTAATGCATGTTGACTGTGTTGTGGTGATTATCCTATTCTAGCTTTGAAATTGTAAACTTGTCTGAATAGATTGAAGAAACGACTAGCTGTATATAATGTATTATGCGAAAATCTAGCTACCCCATATTCCTCCAAATCCACAGGTACAAACCGTCCTTAAGAGTTTCTTGACAACTGAGAACAGCCTTAGAAGAATCTCCTTGAAGTTTGAGAAGTCACATTTGATTTTGAAACTCTATTAGCTTACAAATACTTAGAAATAGTCTTTTGTTTAGACCCCTGTAAAGTCAGTTTCAGAACAGAGAGTAGGATCCACGGGAAGTTAGACGCTCGCGTTACCTCTAACTTTTAGGCTAGGACGCGAAATTTTTCAAATGCATGCTGAGCGAGTAGTAAAAGTGCTTTACCACTTTAATTACAAGCGCAGCGTTTTCTAAAAACCAATTACCTCGCTAAGAATCAAATCATGTATCATTTTGTTTGCTTAACACCAGTGCTAACATGGTGGGTTGAAAAATCTTCAAAAACGTCGAAAATTTCATAAACGTAGCGTAAATTCGACATAAAATTCAGCTCACAATGTGTCAAATACCAATGCTTTTAAAAATCAAGTTTTCGAACTAACAGCAAGTTTTGCGAAATTGTCAAAAATAATGGAATTTTTGCCTAACTATCCGACATGACTGTATTTAATAGTTAACTAAATAGCTGGAAAGGTAAAACTTCGTAGATGAAATGATAAGAAGGATTTGCATGAATTCAGAGGTAGCCGACGTGATTGTGACCAGATTTCCAATTTTATTCATAAAGTTGATTCACATCAATTGTGGTAGAACTCAACTGGTCTGACTTTTTACGATCCATGTAACTTGTATTTATTAAGCTACTTACTAAAGTGAGTATATGCAAGTTGTGTGAGAAACTGGCCACACCCAGTGCAAATATTCTGTAGAAATAATAATAAATAGGAAGAGGTGCACTTTTTTTTGCTCTTGGCAAAACACCTTGTTCATTATCATTAAGAGCGAGACAACCTCTCTGGAATTGGAAGATCTTTCATGCACACTGATAGTCAGTCTTTGCACTTCTAGTCTTCTGAAGCTGAAGCAACCTAGCATACACGTATAATAATAATAATGTACGCCAAGTCATAACCTATTGATATAATTCTCAAATCTCAACAAGTATTAAGGTTATCAGGAGCAAGGTTGTTTGACTTGATTGACACCCTTTACAATTCTCTAAATATTTCAGTAAATTTTAGTACTTTTTATGCTGGGTTCACTGGAATCTTCAATCTGTCTATATGCGTACAAAAGAATGCAGGAAAATAGCAATAAATGTCATAATCATTAGGTTTTTATATTTTTATTTATTCAAATGAGAGCAAAGATTATTTCTTTGTGATAATTGTGTATAGAAGTATAGCGTGATCTGGAGCATTTGATGGTGTTTTTAGAATCGACAATTTATACAATCAGTTGAAGAAGATGCACTTGAAGTTGAAGAATGAATAATATTGTTTCAATATTGGTCCTTGAGACTTTCTGGATGCCTGAAAGATTGATAAGCGCACGTTGAGAAAGAAATATTGTAAGGTGGCTTGAGGATTGTTGACGAGATTGTGATACAGATTATTGACGAGGTACAATGAACAATTATTAGTACAATAAAGAAAGTGTATGAAGTGCTTGGATTGATTTATTACATTGCCACGAAATGCCATTGTACCATTTGACTACAACTCCAAATCCTTTGTATATATACAGTGCAAGTTTATACATTTTTGAGCCGTAAAAAATGAGAATGGGTGTTTAAAAATGTAATTCAATGTTAAGATATTATTATACTCTGACAAGGATTACTCGTTATAATACAATGACAATATTACAAAGTTTAAGTGTCAGAATCCCTTGCTCTACAGTTCAATCGTAATTTACGTGCATTCTAGTCTTTTTGGTCATTATTGAGTATTTATTTAGTAAACATTGTGTGACCCAAAGGTGACCATGAAAATAGGACACTGGATAGCCTGAGGAAGCAAAGTCATTTTAAATGTAGGTCGATTTCTGTTTCACTGGCTCTTTAGGTACTAAAGGAGTGATATTAATATACTGCTTAGACAACTTAGACTACATGGAGACTGTCTGAAGGGTCCTGAAATAACTTCCCTCTCGATTTCATCCTTTTAAATTACTTGGCAGGCTAGACAGTTTTGCTGGCACGGAATAAATATATATATATATACTAGCTTTTATATATCTTTTGAGTTTTACATCAAAATGTTTAAAGCTATTGGAACGTCTCAGTAAAACTTAAGTTTTTAAGTCACTGCTCATATTATCAGTTTCCCTTTCTGTTAAATTTTTATCAGTTATAAATGCTTCACGCGACATAGGACGAGTAAAATAGTTTATAGTGTTCCTAAAGGCACATGAGCCAAGACAAGAGACAAGATTTCTTGACTAAATCTTCTCACGACTCGAGTCAATCAGGATTGCACCAAGGTAGCTTGATGTAAGTCTCTTGTAGTTTTAATCTTATAATGGACAACACTATTGAGGAAACTTTTAAACTACTAATGATCGAGAATATCGCAACCTTAAACCTTAAATTAAAAAGTTGAAGTGTGTGCATGAAGGTTAATTCTAATCTGAAGACTTAAATATTATATTTTGATGTGACATTTGGAAGATTTCGCACTTTTCCCTCGAGAATGTGGAATCATAGTATTTCATAGGATGTGTGTCGGATAAGCGATATCTTAATGGTCGCTTTCAAAGCACACTGAAACTTGTAAACCCAAAGCAGCACTTTTGTTCTGTCTTCAGTGTGCAAAACAATCCTTACGAAGGTAGTCGGAAAAAATGTAGATGCACAAAAAATATTATGGTCAAGTTGTTGACTTTCTGTTTTCGTTATGACTTGCCTAGATGATTCATTCATGAGGCGAGTAAGTAGTTAGTTCAAGATTTTGTAACAATGCATACTATTAGCTTATTACTTTCATTGTGTGAACTTATCTTTAATAGCTAATAGTTTTATTTAAAGATTATGGATTTAGAAATACATATACAGGCACATGCAAATTCTTTACAAGTTGTCTGGGGTTGAGTTTGTACACAGTTTATTTAAAAGTTCATTTTCAGATCTGAGATAAAGCAGAGAAACCTCTGTGAATTTTTATGCAAGTCTTAGTAAGGTTTTGAAGCAACTTGATAGTCTTCGGCTATCGTTGGTTACTCCCTTTCAGAAATCACCAAAGATTAACATTTTTATTACCCTATTCTTATTTGTTTCTGACAAACTGACAACTCAATTGATGCGTTGCTCACATCCGCTATTGCTCTTTATTACGAGTGGCATATTTATATCTCGTGCACTTTTTAGGTAGTCATATTGGAATATACTATCGTATCGTCCATCTGCATCTGTTTAAATGACAGTGTGAAGTTTTCACCAAACAAATCCTAGAATTGGCAAAGACGCTGTCCTGTGATTTTAGAAAATGGGCCACAAAGATGTATTGACAGAGTGCGATTTACTCTGAATAAGATAACATGTTTAACAACCTTCTTTGCAAGCTGCAAGTAGGTGTGTGTAAAAACCTTAAACAGGCAATATAATAAAAAGTACACAATGAAAAATGTTTGATGACATGCTGTTTACTTGATTAAAGTTCTGGTTTTGACTTATTCCCTACCAATAAACTACCTACATAAATAATATTTCAGTGAAGGCAGCATAGTATTCTATATTTAAATTAGGCTAATAAACAGTCCCATCATATACTGTGTGCAATAAAAATACAATTCCATTCACATTTAATGGAATCTGAAGGCATTAATTTAATTTGAATGTTGTTTTATTTGTTCTATAGACGAAGGCGGATTGTCCCAGTTACCACAAGCACGACAAGGATGATGCGACTCTCTTCATTTGCATACATTACCACAATTGTTCTTCTAGTCACCTTTAACTTTTCCTTTTCTCAAGTTCATGCATCAGCAGGTAAATTCCAATTACGTATTTAATGTTTCTTCGTATGCTCCTATTTCATCAGGATGTGTGTGTCTTCGCTGTTGACAGAAGTTTGTTTTCAGGATGTTCTTGTCATCAGTGATCTAAAAGACATTACCTTTCGAAAACTGACTAAGTTTCGAAGTAACCATTGTGTAGTCAAATATACCCTTTAATTGTTTTAGTCCCAAGCGCACAAGTTTATACAAGTTGTCTTTTGCTAAAAGACAACTACATGTACATGTTTTTTTCCAAATGTCCTGTGGCAAATATTGACAATGTTAAATTACTAGTTGAACTTGTATAACATTATTGAATAGACAATTCCTTGAAAAGTTAAGCATGAGTGAATTTAGATAAAAAAAATTGCTAACTGTGAGCCACAATCTGACACTGTTGTATTTAAAATATATCAAGTTGTATTTATATAACCTATATTTAAGTCTACCCCTTGCAATATCCTGAATTATGGGTTACGGGTTTTATTCTGAGAAGACAAAGCGCACATTTTATTTAACATGTCGCGTTCTTAAATATTTTACTGATCCTAATGAGCGTTTTTCTTTTTTTGTCCGTCTTCATAATTACTATTAGTCATTCGTATACACACTCTCGCTGAATCAGTAGTGTTATTTTAGTTTGACAACTAAGTTGCCCACTTAATGTGAAGCAAACTAATCTTAAGTGCGAACTCGTTATTTGCTTGTCGTAACATAAGTAAGGCTGTTTGGCGATGTTGGTGAAATTTTTGGCATCCGCTTGAGGAAATGTATACTATGGTGTGATGTCATTTTCCTCCGATATCCGTATTAGTATAAAATGTGTCGAATGACCAGACTGTACTCGTAAAATAAGCGTTTCCTTATGCTTCTCAAGTTTTTGAATAAGTTTACACCTACAACCAATTAGGTTACTTGCAATAATTCAAATAAGAAATTGAAAATATCATGTTTGCATGTTTGCATGAAAATACTTCCGAACTAACAGAGAAGAAAGATATATTTCTCCGTTGAAAACTATATTATTTATTTTATAGCAGTTATTTGTTCATTGTGTACTACATCGCAGTTACTAGTGTAGCAAAATTATCTCAATTTTTAATAGCTGTAGCAAAAGTGCATCAGGGTCAGTAAAAATTAATGTTAATTACTTTTAACGAATCTCTTTTGTAAGTATGTAGAGTATGAGATCATCTGTATCAAGATAATGGACACAACAATGATAAAATTTGAAATAATAGTTACTTCTTCCAATTGAGACCATATTATTATTTAGTTCCTTGCCCACTAATAAGGAGTCGACAAAAGTCATTGAAATTGGATTGTGTGTTATGTTGTACGTGTTTGTTAATCTAAGTCGAATATTCAGTAAAAGTACGTAAGGCCTTGATTTCATATATATTCCTAAAGTCACTCTCAGTCAGTCAGGTTGAAGAATGTAAAGGACACCAAAGTTAATGTGGACTCATCAAAGAATTGGTCTAACAATGATAATTAGTGTTGTAACGAGACAATACGAATTTCATCTTCATTTAATCCTTAAATATTTAATGACTAAAAAGACCTTTACAAATCAGATCAGAGCTACGGATTGCGCACACCTGAAATGATAGAATGTTAAGATAGAATGTTAATTGTTATTATGAATCTCTACCAATTGCAATCCGATGTCAGATGTTCGATACATATGTATATGTAGGTCTGTGATTGCAAAACTGTAATGAAGCTTGTAATTCAAAAGTGACAATCAAAGAAGGTGATTTGGACGAATCATTCATAATAGTATAATATATCAAAATGGAAGAAGGTCCTTTGATTCGGATATAGTGGCATTTTGAATTAAGGTCTTTCTGATTCAATGAATATCGATATAGCTGTGTAACACAATAGACAAAACAATCAAGACAATCAGGTTAGTCAAATAAAGTATACTTTTGAGCCACCGAAGGCAATAACCGAAGAATTGCTCAGAGATGATCTTCTTAAAATAATCTTATTCTGCCTTCTCGTTAGAGAATGGAAGATGCAGTTTTCCCTCGGGTTATAAATATTATGAGTGTATAGAAATGTAATACAACAATGCAACAAAATATGTGTCTTTGTGTCTGTACAGTAAATGTGCATCTCAAGCTTTAGATTTCAAGACCAAAATCCTTTGAGACTTAAGATGAATTCTTCTTTTTCATTGCGTACGTGTGGTTTGAATTATAAGCCATACGAGAATACATGAAGATGAATTCTGTGAAGTTGTAGTGGAAATGTAGGCCAAATCAAGTTTATCTCGATCTCGTGTTTTTAGGCTCATCAAGATGAGGCATCTTTGTGTCATGAGGTTTATCACAAGTGAATACGTTGCAGCGAGATTTGTATGCTCTATGTATGTATATGTTCAGGTACATACAATGGGCACAGTTTGTCAAGTTTGTGTTGATGATGTTGTACAAAGGCACACATTTATTGCTTTGTTTAAATCTCCACTCGCAAATTGTCTTGCATGCATCTTAATCCCAAGATCCTAGCACTCTAATTGTTCTCCCGTGGTATGTATGCGGTTTTCACTGGCTTCAAAATTTTTTGAGGCCGACATTTCATACGTACTTTGAATTGAACTAGTCAACGAACAAGTGCAATGTGCAGTTCTTACTTTTATTCAGCAGTTGACCTGTTATTATTATGTTACGTGTCTCGTTCGAAGGTACTTCAATTACAGTCAAGTGTATTTGTCTCTGACTGTAAAATACCAAAAGTGCTCTTGAGCAACCTTAATGCTTTGATTGCGTAGTTGATAGCATCTTCATTGAACATATTTAATCTTTAGCAATAATCTATTAGATCTCTGTTCCTAAAAATTGTATCTCACTGCTATATGCTAATTGCTAATGTACCAAAAATCATTTATCATATCTCTATACGCACGAGCATATACTTATCTTCTTGTTTTAAACTATCATAAATAACTTGCGGCAATTTATGCACACCGGTCATAATGGCTTTTAAAAGATAGAATATTAAAGTTAGTGTACTGTCAGATGTTGTCTGACACTTTCAGGCGTAAATAATTATGCCTCATCTTCACACAATAGTGAGCTGCTGTATCACCACATCCTTTTATGCAACTTATTTAGACAATTTAAATGTTGCTACTAACTCTAAAAGTGTACATACTGCTACCCATATACAGCAGCAGATGATTTAACTTTAACTAACCGGTAAAATTTGACAGATTACAATTAGGCTTTAATTCATCATCA
>Ga0194135_10000115_pt1 | contig 44793 bp, 16 predicted proteins | sample LitLau_LLRF_2013_FD_134024 | JGI IMG/M metagenome (GOLD analysis project Ga0194135, IMG submission 134024) | Freshwater sediment microbial communities in response to fracking from North America - Little Laurel Run_MetaG_LLRF_2013 (version 2) | ecosystem: Environmental > Aquatic > Freshwater >...
CTCTTTCATACAAAGGAAAAGGATACAAGAAAGTTGTTCAAATTCTCTGAATTGTTCAAATGCTTTTGAGTTAGTGAATTGACAGGTTGATTTGGCAGTAATGTATATTATTGTGTACTATGAGAAGTTATTTGGGAGAGAGATGATTGTAAGAGAAATGAAATATCAAGAAGAAGAGCTGTACATGGTGGTAATAATGATATTGTTGAGAAAGCACTGAAAGTAAAGATGTAGGAAAAGTGCGTAAGGTTAATAGTAAAAGTAGTAGTAGTAGTATTAGGTTAAGTGGTTGTTGTGCATATGTTGGAAATTGGCACCTCTTCATTATAATTGATGACAAGAGAGAGAGAGAGAGAGAGAGAGAGAGAGAGAGGGTTAGTTTTGGTAGAATTAGCCAATATTCCTCAAGTTCTTGGCAATGTGTTCAATGAATCTTGGAAGAAGAAAGATTCCAAAATTTATTACGTAAACATTGGATGGTTCAAGAAAAGAGGTTGTCCTAGGCAAAGAAGAGTGTTTGTCCATGAGCCAGGGAAAAGGCCATGGGACTTGCTAGACAGATCAGAGCCAACCGTCGCCGCCAACAAATTCGGGAATTTATCCAAATTTTTAAACTTGAAAATTCATTTCTTACTTTGGGCATAAAAGGATTGATGATATGAGTGTACTAATAGACAATATGTTAGAAATTAAAGACAGTTGTTTATAATAATATGTTAGTCTAGTGGAATCTGCGACGACATGATGCCGGGATATGGAGGAGAGTCAGGAGAGAGAGAGATGCCTTAGTTTCCTTCTAGAGAGTATTTTTGGTGTATGAAAATGTGGTCCCGATATATTTACCCGGGATGAGATGACTACAGAACCTTCAGATAAGGAAAGTCTAAGGCCCGAGAAAAGTCCGAATCTGACCGAAAGATATTATGTGTGGGCAAATGTGTGTGTAGTAGTAAAGTCCTTGTGTCATATGGAAAGAAGAGCAACGTGATTTTGTTGCAAAATAGGGTTCAAAAATGTTTGCTCAAATCAGGCCACACACTCGCAAATGCTTCTTCTAGTCAACACGCGTATAATATATAATATGTACAGTAGCCCTGAACCTCCCTCATCATCGTCTTATTATTGTACCCTTCGAAATTCATTCCCTTTGTCTGTGTCCTCCTCCCTTACTACAACAAACCGTGTTATGGTTCCTCTTGTTGTGTGTCATGTTGTTGTTGTGTGTTAGTAAATAATAATAATATTATGTCCTCGTGGTGTTGCCTATTAATAACTTATTATAGCAGTGTTGCTGTTATTAATTGGTGTAGCTTCTGTGTGTGTGTGCCTGTCTTCTCCAATAATATGAAACACAAAAAAGCGACAGAATTGCAACTTTCTCCAAGTACTCCTCTACTCTCTTCTTCTTTAAAACCCACATGAAACTAATTGTAACTACATTATTTGTCTCGTCTAAACTGAATAATAATAACAACTTACCTACTACAATGAGTATGACATTTATGTGTTCTGCATTAACTGGGTGCTAAAAAAATAAACTCGATCTATAAAGCGTAAGACTAACACACGTAACACTTCATCTATGCAAATCATTGTGATATTATTATTACGTAGTATTTCAGACTTTCTTCAGAGTGATTAATATTTTATTAAAGAGAACATAATAATATGAGACAACTCGCGTATGCATGTAAAAATAGAGAGTATTCCAAATGTAAATGGAATCATGTTGTGTAATATAAGATACATGAAAATAAGCAAACCGTACTAATAATAGTAATACTTTTTCTTCCACCTGACAGTCAGTAATTCTTGTGATTTGACTTTGAAAAGACCGTTGTTGTGAATGCACCTCCTGAACACGTGGACAGTTAGACGATTTGTAATTAAATGTTATTCTAAAAGTAATAATAATGAGTGGTTAAGTGTGTGCCAATAAGTGACACACATAATTTAGTAAGTGACGCCAATCTTGAATCTCTTTACAGTTATATGAAATTTAAGATTTGTTTTTGAATTGTTTTGTATGATTTAAATTATAAACAAATATTAGATAAAACTAACTAATTTAAAAGCACTTTTGAAGCTTGTAAGTAGTATAAATCTCCAACATTATTTAAAGCAATTGCAATTGTAAAGTTTTAACATATATTTCATGTAAAAATGCTTTTCACTATTGGTAATTTTTGTTTGTCTTTATTCAGTAGTAGAAAATATTGTACAACTAATACATTGCATTTATCTGGTTTCTGCCGCTTTAATCTTGTAGAACTACGCTAAAGGTGCTTTTTGTATGATGTATGATTCGAATCTTATCGCTACCGAACATCTAAAAGTAAAAAAGCAGTAAAAATACTTACAACGGAATTGTACTGACAACCTTTTGCCTTTAGGGTTCTTTTATACAATCTGCAGTTTCACTAGCTTATTCAGACCTTCGATAATGAACGAGCATATGTACTTGTAAGTACTAAAGTACTAAGTAAGAGTAATGCCGAGAATACTACGTACAAGCGTAGTGACATTTCTTCTTATATTGTGGTACACATTGTTCTTTTAGTTCGTATTATAGTGATCTCAGAGTGGAGAATCCTTAATGATGATAAATATGCAGAACATAAAACTAGCTGAGATGCCATATAGTATGAGAGTCTACAGACTACATTTACGTATTATGTACTGAATAGGAGCGATGAATCTCTTCAACTGTTCAACCTTTCTGTATGTGCACAAAACAGTCTTGTTCACTTTCGCGATAAGGTAGGAAACTCGAGTAAGAAAGCACACATCGTTTGTGAATCGAGAAGAAGCAGATAGTCGCACGTGCTGCAATGTAAACTGGGAATAGTGTGGATATACACTTCCCTTGCCTTACAGCTTTTTTATTCCGTTAAGGAACTTTCGTTCTTTTCTCCGGGATAGATTCGTACTACATAAGAATACACGCGAAAGTGTGTTGTGTGTGTGTTGCTCAAAATAGACTTCCTCCTGTTAATAATAATACGTAGAATGAGAACACTTCTACTGTATTGTATGTATATGTCTATATGCACTCCTTTTACTAAAAGTCTTGACAAGCGAACGTCCTCCATTTATACTTGTTCCTAACAATCAAATCTTCTTATGAACTTTCAGCTTTTAATGTACTTCTCAATGAACAAAAGCTTTCTAAATCTGAATTTCCTAATATTCCAAATAGGTTTGGTCTCAAGCTTCGTTTATTATATTTCTATGTGACGTAATAAGAAATTGGCAATGAGTATATTGGTTAATATAATAATGGGTTAAAGGTCAAATCATTGAATTGAAATTCGATGGTTCTGGTTGCATAATGCATTCTCTTGTTAAATCTGATTATGGAATAGAAATGAAATCTGTAGACGCTTTGATTCATACTCTTGTATGGATTTTTCTTATATCTCTTGGACTTGTCATTGAGGACCGGTAAAACATCATAGACCGTGGCATTCTCAGTGTTCCGATTCAAATGCAATAAATTATTGTCCACGTGATGTTTCTGCAAAATATTCATTTTAATTGAAGACATATTAACAATTAGGTTACTTGTAAGGATGAGAGGAAGTGAAAAGGTTTGCACATATATATTCCTAAGTTTTGAATCAGACAATAGACCTTGAGTGAAAGGATATACAAGCAAGCAGAGTTGAGAGAAGATTTTACCCAGCAACTAATTCCAAGAAGTACGGTATTATTTGAGGTAATAAACAACTGCTCTAATGCCATTAAGAGCTAACGACAGTTACATTTTACATTAGAGCACCCGAACGAGGTTCATGTGTTTGGTCTAAATTTAAACTTCAAAAACTGTCTCAGCAGCAAGCAGCAGCAGCGTTTGAGCGTCATTTCGTTCGTTACGTGTTCTTACGAGCTTCATCGTCGAGAGAGTATATGTATAACATACAATGTTCGTCTTTTCTACAAACAACATAAGGTTGTGTGACTTCTCTCGTATATATGATGCACAATATGCCTTCGTTCATATTCCATGACTTTTCAAAACGAAATGAATGTTGGGCAGATGACACACCCGAGCACAAATACATCTATCATCTCCATTTTTTATATAAATGGCCTTTACTTTCCAAGCTACAAATATACTTCTTCTCTGTGGTACTTCCTTCGGTCTTTCCTCAGAATTTCTCGCATTGCGTGTTGTATTACCGGTTTTCTTAAGCTCATTGCTCAACACTTGACAGTATAGTGTCACATTTCACGATGCGAATTCCGTTCGTTGTGCTAGTAGCTTTCTTTGGGACAGCACAAAGATTCCTTTGTGTTATCTTAAAATCATGAGCAAGCTTATGATTTCTGATTTGTGTGTGAATCGATTATGATTGAGTGTAATTTGTACCAAACAGAGATAAGTAACACAAAAGTATATTCCTGCATTGCATACTCATTAGGTACAGTGGTATAATTTTGAAGAGCAACATAAACTAGCTGCGTCTAATTTTAATTTTAAAATGACACATGCCGGCGTATTACGGAAGATATTTCTATTAAAAATTTTAAGATTAATTTTAGTTTATATCAGAATCATATTCATCTTGGGCTTGTTTGACAAGAAAAACAATTTATCAATCACGCCCACACTGATTTGTCAAAATAAAACATTTTTCCTCTCGCCAAGAAACTTCGACTACTTCATGAACTCCATAATAAGAGTGAGAAATCAATCTTCGCACATAAATGATACCCAGTGAGTTTAATTAGGTCAAAAAATAATTTCAGATTTCTATAAGGTTTTTCTGAACTTAAACACCAATCGTAATTGGGTATTTTTGTAAAAATTTGAAAATCATTCTTCCTCGAGATTTAGAGAATTAACGATATTGATTGCAACATTTGCTTTTGAGACATGCTTGTAACAAAGTCTTGAATATTGAAGAGACAAACTAGTGAAAAGCTGTTGATAATTTAGTAGTAAACATTTTGGTGAAGCATTGCGGAAGATTTTGAAATCTGCTCACGCATAATTTATAATGCAAGTTTATACATTTAAAGGCAATAAAAATCGATTGATTGACTGCAAGTTGATGACTGAAGCCCTGAAAAGTAATGGACGTATATTAGCTGTTATTGTGGCTGGTAGATTTCTACGAAGAAGCATTTTTGACCATTTAGGGTTGCTTGCAAAGGTGGAAAGACGATATTAATGAGCAAATGAGATTTTGTGCACAGAAAGGTTGAAAGGATGATGAGGCAGTGGGGAGTTGGTGGAATTAGCAGTTAAAAATCTCAATCCACACTTGATTTGATAACTAACAAGAGATAAAAATTCTGGTTGAATGCTAGTGAGCAGAGACCTTAGAGAAGAAACTGGGAGAGTAGACGGTAGGAGAAGTAATTTATACTATCATAACTTACTTAAATGTGTCCGAATGGCTGTTCATAGGAAGGAATTTTAAGTTACGAGCAGTTAGTGATGCAGACTGTTTATCAACTTAGAAAGTTATTATTACAATTTATTTTACCGAGATGAAAACAAGGTTGTCAGTAAAAGAGATGAGTTAGTGGACAAGATGAAGCAAGTCCGACCCGTTTCTTCCTTCGAATCCATGCTGACTTTTGCAGTAGTTGTAAACACATAATTTATGCAGAGTGGAATTCCACGCAGACAGGGTCTTTCGTTCATTGTTAAATGTTCAGAAGTCAATGAAATAATTCGTTTAGCTACACCTGCTTCAAGCGCTTCTTAAATTAATGAACAAATACGAAATAAAATGCACAGATACGCATCCCAATCTACTTCAATGCTCGCAGAATACTGAAGCCGATATAATGGAAGAATACGAAGAGTGAGTGTCTATTTTTTTACGCGTCAGGTTAAGCGATTAATCTCGTAATGATTGGAAAATATGTTGCCACTCTAGGTAGCATTGAGAATGTTTCCATTTCATTTAATTATTCCTTGTTTATAAGCAACAAAAAATTGAATATTGCGTGGCAAAAATTCCTAAAGATCTAATAATGCGATATGTCAACTTTTGAAGGAGGTAAAAACCTGTCATTTTGACTCCTTGTCACAGCCTACATGTTTCAATTAAAATTGTAGCTGTTGTTTTCTTTGCTGCCCAGGATCATTCATTCACATTCTTGTGAATTCATGTGTGGATTATATGAATCATTAATCCATTCCGTGCATGTTTGAATGCTGAAAGTCATCATTTATACGATGATGATATGGTCAAGATGGCCAAGTGTTGAAGAAGCCACAGGTTGAATCTCACACAGGCAGACACACGTGTCGCTTAATAACCTAATGTAAACCGTAAATGAGTCTGTGTGAAGACAAACTTTAAAGCAATAACTCATGAATTTAATCTTTTGTTCTTTGCCCTTAGTAATGAATAAAGCCATTAATAATTAAATAATGATATTTTCAAAACACGATGGTCACACAGAGGCGAGAATGATTTGAATTTAAATGGTCTGCTTTCTTCCTTACAGTTGTCATCATCCTCCCAGGAGGCTAAAGTCATGCCGGTGAACCACGAACCATAAGGGTTGGGCTGGACATTTGACCGAAGTTGAGAAACTGCTGCAACAAATCATATTCTGCAATCTCTCGAAGAAACTCAGCCACACTAAATGTTTCTGAGCACATTATTGTCGAATTACTTGATTAATGACTTAGAGACTCGAGAAAAATTATTACAAAGACACTTATGAAATGGGATGAAAGATTCCTCACCTAATGATAACTAATCGTAAGTTTTGTGGAACTCGTCTGAATTTAAAGTTAACTCTAATGGCCCAAATGGGTTGGACGATGGCAAAGGAAACTTTCTCGTGAAACGGAAGTGAATAAGTATTTTATATATTCAGAATGGGTTGAATGTGTGACTGACATTTGTCGTATTGTGTGTGGGTATTGGAAAATGGAAGGACAGCATAGTAGGCTTATTGGCTTCGTTGATGAGTGCAAAGTTATACCTTAAAGATCTACAAATTGAGAAAAACCATAAAATCATATGAAAGATCCTGGAATGAAACGAATTTCACCACTCCAGACGAATTCGTACACTACAACACATTTAATTTGATCAAATTTGTCCATTATATTATATAGTTTTGACTTGGATTTGTGTGTATGTATACAAGTGAATCATGAGCCACAGAGTAAGTGTAATTTCAATTTGGTGTGTGAGCTCATTCTTGTTTGATCACCAAGCTGTCGGAGAGTTAAGTAATTCTGTCCACGAAGTGTGCAAGAATATTTTGAGTCTTTCACTGCACAACAAAGTAGTTTTCGGTTTCATTGGAGTACATAGTTATCCAGCCGTCGTCGAAGTTAGTTCACGACTTTCGTCGTGGCAAGATTTCTTGAATGTCAAAGAAACCGCACGTGAAATACGTGAATGTTATGTGTAGTTGATATATATTAATAATAAATGTGTATTCATTCAACGCATATATAGCTGTAATAGCTTGCTTTCTAATAGGATGGATGTTTGTGTGATGCATTACTGAAATAAAACTAACGAAGCAAGTATAGTGATAGTAGTAAGTATGCAGCAAAAGAAAGTCAACCAAGTGGGAGCAGATGAAAATTTACAACCTTACATTCTCCACAATCTTCATGCCAATTGTTCATCTTGTACTTGAGACATCGCGTTGTTAGCCGCCCAATAGTTTATTCCAACATTGAATTGCGAATCGTACACTTCGTGTGTTTATGTTGAAAGTGTACATACACATATAAATACACGTATATATCCCTATATGATTCATGATCATGGAGCCACATAAACTGGAATATCTGTAATCCGCCTAAAACTCCAAGTCTAAACTCCAACTCGTATAATAATTTGTTGTGTGCATAATTTTAACTCCTCATGGTCATCCTATGTAATCTCATAAATAGGACTAAATGTACAAAGAATCGTTATTTCCAAATTACAGAGGTGAAACACACAGACACAATGAGAATTAAAGATATGTTCCATGAATGTATTTGACCCGACATAGTACACACTATAGTCCCCACAGCAGCCTCCTCTTCTTTGCCATCATCTTCTGAACAGTCTGTGCATATTTAACTGAAGAACTCGTACTCTTCGTGTACTATGTGTAGTTTCATGTGTATGTGTGTGCTGCTAACCTCTACCTGCAACTTACTGACTTGTCTACCCATCTTTTTCTTCATCGCGTATCCTTAAATCTTGAACAGGAGCATCAGCAGAATTGTAAAACTGCTTTTCAACGCAGCAAATGCTAAAAGCAAGTGTTGCGTTCTCCACATTGAATCAACGTGAGTAAAACAAGGTTCATACAGTAAGATAGACTTTCTTTGCCTGTTCCAAGTTGAAATAATCTCAGGAAGTACAAGTTAAACTACGCTCAGTCGTCTTCTGGTTTTTTAAGAGTACCAAAACTGAAGAAGACCATCAATACTATCATATACAGCGATGGTTTGCAACCTTGTTAGAGATTTACTACGGACTAGAAGAAAATTCACTCCGGTCATTGTTTGACGTAATCTCAGCCCTCACACACTATTACAACCTATTATATACAGTTCCAGAATTTACAGTGACTGTATATGCAATTAAAGAGGACATTCAGTGACAGTGTGATACTATATCCGCGCAACAATTGATTCTTGTATGATGATCATCTCTCTTCCGAGCAACAGCAAAGTAAAGCCTTTTATAACACCAAGAGCGTTTCAAAACTGAAGACAAACCATATAGACGGAATGGACAGAAAATGTGCAGAGGAATTTCGAAGAAGGGGAAGTTGTAGTAACTCCTAAGATAACTACTACAGAACTATGTGTAATGTATCTATGTACATGAGTGAGTAATCACATACACATATAGTACCCTCCATTCATTAAAAGTTGCATCTTGGTTAGAAACAACGAAACGAATATCAGACGGGAATCAAAATCAACAAATAAAAGTGTGTGTGTGTAGTACCCAAACAGTTCGTAATAAAGTGCATCCGCCGATGAGAATGAGAACAAAGTCAGTGTCGTGGTCAGTCATCCGGCATTTAATTAACTATAGCTGAGCATTTATTTCATTCATCTTCTCGCGTTATGTTCTACCCAGTCAAGACTTCCCATGAGAATAATCAACACTATCATCATCGTAAATAAAACCTACACACAAGAATTGCTCTATACTCAGAGTCCATACAAACCCAAGCAAAAGTATTAGAGCTACCTTGCAATTAATGTTTTTACGAATTGTAAAAATATACAAAACGTGAGTTTTATTAAAAACTTCTGAAGGTTTTTGTGTGCCTCAAGCTGTTAAATAAAATACGTTTTCAGAAAATTGCAATATTTTCGGAAACTTAGAGGTCATTATAATTTAATACTTGAGAACATGTTTAACTAATAATAAATTACTCGAAAGCGTTTATTAAATACAAAGAGAACACATAACACGGGCAGTGTGAGGATTTAAATTGCTCCTTCAGTTACATTATATAAATATATTTCTCTCAGTGGAGATTCTTCTGAGTTTTTCCCAAGTGCCTGGCCTAGTCAGTCACTCATCTACAAAATGATCAACAAAATGATTCTCTGGATGTAACGCAGTTAGTATAATAAAATTATTCTTAGCTCAATTGAATCGTTGATTTAAAAGCGTGCGTACAGTGACTATATATTAATCATTCAGTTTTGCCAAAGTGCCGAGGATCATCTGACGCGTGGATTCTGTCTCCTACAAACTCCTATCCAATCTTCTAAATAACTCTGCTATTGCTATTACCACCAATCTACACACAAACATCCATATAGGACAGTATTATCTAACTGAACTAAATAATTTGTCGTGGGGTAAGTTAAGATTCTAGAATCTTATGCATTTCTTCTTTTACTTCTCACTTAAGTAATGGTTAATTTACCGGCGATTGCAGCCGGAAAACTTGCATGCTTTGATTTTGGAATTTCTGAAGCTATTACGAAGACGTTGTGGACTAGATTAATATTACCATTATGTTCTTGTTAAGCTGTGGTGCTTGCAACAAATTGGATTTTGTTGAGAGGATCAAAAGAATTCTAAATTGAAATTTGCAATAATTTTTATTCCATAAGGTTTGTAAGGCTTCCCTATAAAAATTGAGATACAGAAACATCGAAAATCGTTAGCAGTTTGCAATTTTCTACTTATAACGAATCGTGTTTTGGAACATTGTAAATATACACATATAACGTGTGTATATAGCTTTCTGACTTAGGATTGCTCAATTCTATTCATAAATGTATAATAAGCTTCTTGTTAGATTGTTTCAATGAGTAGTCAGTCTCAATATAAGCCGTTTGATAACTGATAATGCCGTGTACAATCCTCATACAGAACTTGCAAACATAGAAACGAAGACGTTACATCGAAAGATCATCATGTGTGTGGTCATGGGCTGCTGCAGAGTTTTTTGATGCTATCTTAACGCTTTATTGTGACACTAAACATGACCTTCAGTTGTGGCACGTTCCATGTGAACCTTTCTATCGCTGTATATATGATAGAAGATATCAGATAGATTCCAAAGTTTCGTAACCTATTGATCATCTAAAGAAACCTTGTTGATCCATCACAAGGGGCCTTATTAGCATTCCCAGCTCCATATTTTTTACAGTTATCTATAATCAAAATTTCACCAATAATTATGTTAGTGTACAGACTACAGTACTACAGAGTTACTTGAGCACAAAATTCTAAGCAAACTGCGATATGTCCAGTTAGTGTCTATTTGAATTGATATGCCTATAGTCCATTGACTTCAATCAAAATCAATCACGTTGATATAAAAACACTTTTTGACTGAAAACTGACCTCTCCTTCTAAATGACAAATTATGCAGTACTTTACCCTTTACCATTTTAAAGATAAGATGAAATATTGAGCATCGAATTGACACACCGTGTGGTTATGACACAATCGTCAATGTAGATCAGTTTCTTCTTTAAAAGTAAGCGAGTATTTGTGCACAACTCATAGGCTGTAGCAGAGCCAATTCTTTCAAATGTCTCTAGACTGTACTCTGAAGTGCATCATTCCAGCTAGCCCACTTGCAGTCATACTAATTTAAGCTTATCAGTCCCAACTCCCAAGTAATGCTATATGGTCTGCTTGAAGACCCCTTTTAAACCTAAACAACTGCTTCAGTAAAGTGCACACATTCGTGAACATCACATTACAGTAATATTATAGTATTACACTACAAACTGGAGATTTCGTATTATATAATGATGACTTTGATGATATAATGCTTGCTAAAGTGGCTTGAAAACTCCATTCTAGACTACTTGTGCACGTTTCAAATTTTTTGATCGCCAAAACCAGAACACTTGAACTAACTTATTAACAATCATAAGATCGAAAATTAAGAAACTATAATCTTAAAAGATAATATAAGACCCCCCTGAATTTCGGCAAACATCAATTTTACATCACCCGTGATATAAATACGCTACTTAATGCTAAACAAGGTGTTTTAACGAGTGATATCATAAACATTAAGGAAGATAAACACATCCAGTAATGTTTAGCTTTGTACACAACACGCACATTATGGGAAAGGATCCAGCTATAGAAAATAATACCAGACACCAGAAAACTTCGTACTTTTCAACTGCATGTGGCTCGCATATATTTCTAGGTAAATGTGTACATACTTTTTCTGAATAATTGCAATGGATTTGCACGCTTGATTAAAGTTACATACGAATTGTAGCTCCGTTGATAATACATGTATGTTATAACTTTATAAATATATCAATTTTACACTGAAAACTAACAATAAATGAAAAACAGATTTAGAAACTACATCTTGCAAATTTTCTTCACATCTTTTGATTTAAAGAGAACTTTGTGAAACCAAAGTATTCATGGAATCGCAAGTCACAATTCTTTCCTTTTGTAGATCTATATTATAGTCTCGTTTACTAAAACTTATAAAAAAACATATGCAGATTTGAGGCCAAGTAAGGTTTTTTAATAAGACTAATATTAAGGTGTATGCGTCCATGTGTATATTTTTGTATCCGTCATCTTCAGCTCTATAAATTGAGAGTGTAAGCATCTATAATAGTGTTTAGTTTTAATCGAATAGAGAAGTAAGCCAGCAGTCGAATCGAGGAACCGAATGCTTTCTAGCAGATATGTGTTTGCAAGTGGGCCTGGCAATGTTAAATCTTGATTTGTAGTTTTAAAGTATGCTAAACGAATCTTTCTCGGAGATTTAGGATGCTTCCGTGTACCGAGGAAAGCGCGATACATGTAGAACAGCCTTATATACTCGTAGCAAGTGATTATACTGAAGATTGCCTTCAAAAATAGCATTTTTATTTTCGTGTTTGTGAGTCAGCGACCCTTCTAGTTGCACCTCACTACTGAAAGCCTGGCAATGGGTGGTTACTTCATTTTTTGTTTCCGAACTTTCATCCATTTCCTTCATACGTCAAACATGTGCTGCATAAATGTACTCCTAGAGACACAAATATCTCCCAAGCTTTACACTCATTGTGTTATATATATACTCTCACAGAGCCTGGTCATCATAGTCTCTAGCTTAAGTTTCCTTACTTCCTGAATTTATAAGATTCAACATTATATAAAGCTTTCTAAGTTTCAAAATAGAGCAAAGAATATTGACTGGAAGGTTCATATTCAAATCCTCAAAAGCCCGAATGAAAATACGTTGTACTTGAACTGCATCCTCGCAACATCATCCTTCATAACTGTATTCGTAGGGTTCATGGAATGAAAGACCAGAGATTTGTAAATGAAACTTCCAACTATATTGTGCATTCAAATGTTACCTGACGTCCTTATTTAATAATTGAAAGTCTGATCACACTTCTATTCATTTCGTTTTTACTTATCATAATTTGGTTGTTATTTAAGATTGTCGTAAATATTTGAAGAAATCTGTGTGTGTGTGTGTCTTGTCTGATGGCATGAATCAGAAAGATATCTTAAAGATGGTTGCAAATTAATTTATGTAAAGTAGTCATACAAGACAGTAACTCCTCCATTCCCGTACGTATAATCTGTAAATAAGAAAGATTGTGTTGTTTCTGATAAAGATCTCGGGAAAATTTACTTGAGTTGTTGATGTAGATAAACCGAGGGTACTCTGACAATAGAGATATATGCATAGATAATGTGGAAACTACACAAATTATACTGTACACACAATAGCATATTATTATTGCAATCAACTCGATTCCTCCTTCGATCTGTATAACATTTGTCACAACTCCATCATTTAAATCTAATGTTAAGTTTTACTACACTTAAAGGCAATTAGAATTCTCCCAGTGGTTTTTATTCACTTGAACATGAAGTGTGGAGATGAACATAATAAATTTGAAGATGAAACGAAGAAGACTTTTAAAGAGATGGTAAGGATATACATCTACAAGATGTGTATGTAATGCAACATAGATACAGCAGTGGAACGAAGATTCTCTCTTGAATAAATAATGTTTATTGCTATACAACTCGAACTTCTTGTGAAAAAAATCAGCGATGGGAAAAAATTAGCCGGAAATTCGTTCGTGCAAAGCCCCCATTAAGCAATTACAACAGCCATCACCTTGTTTGATTAACATGATAAAGCTGCAAGTGTCTCTAGTTAATTAGTTTAGTTGCTGATAAGGTAGAATATTCATTTATCTTTGTCAGATTTAAGTATCAAATTTCACTTAATTGATTTTTCATTTAGAGTGAGTCCTAAGCTTTAAACATTTAGGGCAATAAACTACTTGTCTCGTATCAATTAAAGTTGTATCGTCTTTATAGATACTAGATGAATAGAGAGATATATATTATTTTAAAGCAACAACTTCTTTTTCATGTCAATAGTCAATTACTCTCCTAATAAGTTGTCCCTGAAAATATTGACCTGACATGTCAAGTTTAGTTGATGGTTTGGTTAGGTGGCTTAGACTACAATACACAAGCACTGCTCTCCGCACTATATAGCTCCTTTTAGACTTGTATTTTGTTTTTCATTCTTAAAGCGACTCTCATCTTCATTTTACAATTCATCTAAACCCAATTGAGCATGTTGAGAGAGTTGGGATGATGAAATTTCTCGGTATTAAAGGACCACGCCTTGTGGCAAAATGGTAAAAAAGCAAAGGAATTATTAATTACTCTTGAGTTACATACAAATTGACTGAGATCTTGAATTTATAAACCAGTAGATGCTGTGAGTAAAAATTGAATTTAGATTGCTGTTCCTTGTTTATGAGTTTAGATTGACGTTCTTAAATGCTCAGGGAAAGATGAATGCTTTCTTTAAACGGATGACTATATGCCCTGTTAAAATTAAGTTACCTTTCTTGTTTCCAACCCTATATGTGAACAGATTCTTTAATTGCGAAGTCTTGTTGTGGCATTTACTGGGAGTTAAATTAGATTTTTGAAGTGCTACTGTAATGTACTTACAAAACAATGGCTGAAAGTGGAATCGTTTGATGCTTATTTTCAAGATTGATATTAAATGAAGTTCGTATCATTGACCGCAGATCGTTAGCACGTTTTGTAATAACTAAAGGGCAATTAATACTGTACAGTTACATTGAAAACAAAAAATCGTGTATTAATCCATAAGCATAAAAAGGTTTCCTTAACCTGTGCCTATATACATCAGCTAACGTCCGAGTTGATATCCTTATGTAACTTTGCTTAACTACTCTCTGGAATACTTAAGCCCGAAATGATTTAATAGGCAGAATCTCACATGAGTTCTTATAAAACTTCACAGCAATTGTTTCATAATTTTTTATTCTTGTGATTTACAAGAGCTAGATTGGAAGGAAAAGATGTTGTAATAATTGTCGTAGGTAGGTAGGAATATCCCAGGTAGAGTATTATGAATATTATGATTCGATGATTCCAGTTTCAAGTGTGGCGAGTGAGTTCTTGATGGAATCGACGGCAAGTACAGATTAGTGAGTGAGTGACTCTTCTCAGGATTATGTGCTGGGCATTTTTATAGAAATGCTGCATAATGAGTCGTTTCGTTCTGAGCGTAGATGCCTTCTGAATGATAATCAATGTACACCCGATTAATGAGATCATTCCTCTCGTTCAGCTTAGTTTTTACGACTTTTACTTTTCAGTCTGCTTGACAAAAGGATATTCCCTTATCATCTGGCCTTTTCGACGTTACATATCATCTTCATATTATACTTTCTACCGGCTACAACATATAGTCACTTCTCCTTATATATTAATACGGTGCAGGCAATTTGCTTAATTATTTGAGGTTTAACTTTAATTAGCAAAAAATTGCTACCCCCTAAACTCCTATAAACCTTTTCACACAAATCATTATCAAGAATAGTTGCGTGAAATTATTGCGTGTTAAAACAATTTTAATAAAAAATTATTTCACTACATATTCAATGTCAATCAAAAGTTCAAAACTACTTGTAGCATCATAAATCTGTAAATGTTTTTGTGCTTTTTATGCCATATGTGTTGAGAAAACTTCGGCCATAGCTTTCGAGGAGAATTAACTAAGTCATGTGTGGTAATTACAGGTTAAATTTTAACTGGACCACCAGTTGTTGAAACTCCTGTGTGTGTGTATGATACGCAGTGTGTGTTTACTGTTGGCAGTAGTGCATACTTGTCCAAAAAATACAGAAGCTAGTTTGATGGCTTAATTGCTCTTGCCTTTTAATGAAGGGGTCTCGACGTTGTTGGTGCAAACCAGCCTCACTGTATATCTAAGGAACAAATCTTTATTTAAGTTTCTTATTTATTGCCCGAAGAAACCAAAGCCTTTAATTTGCTACTCTAATTTGACGGTAGAATCACAAACTTACAAGTGGAAACTACAAACTCGCAGCTTGTATGTTTGTTTTATTGCTCTAATATGTTACAATATGTTTCAGTACAGTCAACAATAAAAGCAGAGTAAACATTTCTTTGGAAATTTCAAAATTTCTTTTTCAGAAATCAGTACAGAAGTGTTACAACAGACGAGTCCTGATGTAAACGATAAGCTTATATTATTGAGTGAAAGACACTTGCTTACACATCTAATCCTTTAGTTGGTCCTCAAGATCGCAGATGAGAATCAGTAAAAATATATATTTTAATTGGTTGCATCCTTGCATCGTGTATGTAGTGAATAATAGTCCGTGTAATTGTGGTGAAATCGTTTAATTTAATTTTACGATTATGAGCATATATATATTCTATATGAGTGCAAGATAGAAGGATGAGAATGAATTGAATACGTAGTTTATATAATCTGTTAAACTGTTTTTGTTATATAAGGATTATGTTTAAGAGATGCTGCTTGAATACTTTAACTCATGTGGAATTATCAAACCGACAATCTATGAACATCTTCAGCTTCGAACTTTTAGCCAGCAGAATATAAAATATGTTGTTCCGCTTAGCTTCTTCATTGCCATTTGAAAACCATTTCCTTTGCAACATTCTCAATGAAACTGTCGAGATCCCTCCCTCTTTTAATAAAAATAGCAGCGTCTTCTACGTATCAAAAATTAATGTGGATTAATTGATGTTTTTGTTGTATGCTCGAGTATATATAGCTTGACCTTATCAATCTCGTGAAATCTTATACACGTGGTGATTGTCAGATAAGATAAAATGATAAAACAGACAACAACCTCTTAATTTTTCCAAGTTGTACGGATAACTGGCTATGTATATATATATGTGTGTAGATCTTACACTTTAAGCACTCTGGAATCTTTTTCACAACCTTTTTATCGAAAAAGGCACAGACTCCTGCTCCTGCTAGAATACACTGTTCTCGTATGAAAAACTAGTTTTAAGAGTTAAAGTACATGGTTCTGTGCCTTGGATTCTCAAAATTCTAAGATTTTTTGTAAGCTTCCGGTTTACGGCAAGTTTTTGCAGAATATTTACACATGTATGTTTTATAAATTCACCTCAAGTTTATTCGTAATCGACATCATGTAACTCTATTTATATAACTTATGGTCTGTGCAGTTTCGCAAAGTTCAAATATTTAAGGAAGAACTAACTTCACTGTGAATTGTTCCATCTCTTTAATTCTCCATTATGTATGTTTGGAGACTTTTATTGCCGATGATGGACGGATAACGACCAAAGTATACACTAATATGTGCAGACTTAACTAAACAGATTATTGTTATTATTATCACTACTCAGTCTTGCATCGTTAATTTCAATAATTGTCAATTAAGGACGTGGACTTGTACGCTTCGTACAGGAGTAAACGATAATATGTATAAGGTCAGCATATTTTGAACTCTCTATACATATATTTTTCTTCAGGTGAACATATATGTATCGTTCTAATTATCTTCGATGGTTTGAACTTGAACTTACCTTGCTCGGTTATTTTTGTTGGCTCTTTTTAGTTCAGTATCAAATGTACTTACACTGTACCCAAACTTGTTAGTCTGACTCTCCTGGGTCTCTTGGGATGCATGGAAGTATACATAAAAATAAGGTGTTATAACTTAATACAACTTCGTTGATCTTTGCCAAAATCGCAGAACTAATCACTGAATGAATCCGCGAGCTCTAAAGAGAAAGATAATTAATTTAATGTGTACGCGAGTTTATCAATGATTTTGGTGAAAAGACCTCTTCCCGTGGAGATATTTCTGGTTACATACAAGTCTACATATAAATTAAACATTGTACTTCCTCTTTGTGGGAGATGAATCAATCACATGTCAAAAATACTTTAGAAGGAGGCAGGAGGTATGGTCCACTGCGTAGGTGCGAGTTAATTAAAACTTTTGCAGAAGCTTTTATACATAAGGTTTTACAGTGTGTATGATTATTTTCATGTATATTAGTTCATCATTCACCGGCCCTCAAATTAAGAATCACTTACAACTTAAGATAATTTTGGATATCTAGGACCGGAATTGCAACCTTGAGCTATTAGTTTCATCTTCCAACTTCATCTTCTAAAAATTAGCACATGCATTTTAAAACATTTTAATTCATCTGTAACCAACATATAATGCAATTACGTAACATTGCTTCATGGTAAATTAACTACATGTTAATAGAAATATCATCTGCGAAAAAGACTTTAAAAATCTGAACTAGTTTGTATTTTTAGAATGCAGACAATGTAGCTTTTCTCCATATTATTTTCTCGTAGATATTTAGCAATCGAAATAAAATATCGCGGTCTATACTAACTCTAAAGTACTTTAATCAAATAACGTTCTGTGTGTCTACAATCCAAAACTTTTAGGGATAAAATTATAAATACCAGAACGAGAAGCAGCTAATTATTCGCTGAAACGTAGCCTCCTGATGCTTTATATTAAATGAATCAGTTTTCATCCCGACAGGATGGATAAGCAACTAGATTCGCATGTGGATTCTAATCAAAAGATAATAAATAAGCAAGCTGCAGCGGCTTCTATACTGCTATCTTTTAGTGTACACAGATATCTGATCCTGTTAGAGTTATATACATTGTTAAGTCTACAAATACTTATTGCAAGTTTTAATCGTACAAAAAGTGTAGAGCAATTAAATGTGTGAAGTTATTTTAGCTTGAGTTCAGTCAAAGATAATGAGTGAAGAGTGATAATGTTTGTACATGACGTTATAGTATTCGCTCGTGTACACAGACACAGCCAAAATTACTCATTAGTACTTCGAAAATTCTACGCATTAGCGAAATATGTATTTGTATATTTGTATGTGTGTTTATAGATTAATTGATAAGGCATTTATTAATCCTCATTCGTTATAGTAAGATCATCAGGAAATTTATATCGCGACGAGACAACGAACAAAAAAGAAAAATACACAACTCTAATCCTGCGAATTCTTATACAGCTCTCTTATAGTTTTTGCACATCTACACATGAGATTCGCAGGTGATGCTGGTGTGCAAATTGTTTATGGGTGCTAATTAGTTATTCAATTCGAAGGGTCGAACCTCATCTGTTCATTTTTCTCTCTCATTAAACGAGTATTATTATGATTATTATTATTTTACCTCTCGGTTTGGATTACATTCAGCTACTGGTCTTACGTACATCTCACCAAATCCGATCATGCAATCCAGTTGTTCTTGAGGTTGCCACGACCATTAAAGCGTTAAGCGAGGTACAAGAAGATATTATGCATAAGCTTACATATATTTGCTGAATGACTAGTGGATAAGTCAACATAGTGTGTGTATATTATGATCACGGATGAGTGGGAAGATAATAAAAAATAAGAATATCAGGTTTATTGGGATAATATTTAGAATCTTGTCCATGAGGGTAAATGAAACCGAATTAAAAGAAAAGACACCTCTGAATTAAGAAAGGATCGTGTATGCATAATGATTTTGATGAACATCAGTTACGAAATATCGCAATAGATAACTGCGATGTATTCAATGGAGAGAATAAAAACCTGCTCAGTCATTTTTCTGGCTGAACTGAACCCTTCAATTTAATATGATGATTAATATCCCGAATTCCATCTCTCTATTCATCTATTGCGTGAAGTAGATTTTTACAAAAGTTCCTCCTGCTCTGCCTAAGAATTATCAGACTCTGCGAAGTTTAATCTTATGAAACTTAACTTCTACCGTATCCACTCAGTTTCTCATTCTAAAAATGAATCCTAGTTAAAATAACTAATAGTTAAATTGAAGCGGTTAATTGATTGATTAGTTCAAATTTCTACATTTCAGTTATTCTCTATTAAAATAAAACGATCAAATATGGCTCCGTTAATGGGGAGATCTTCTCTTTTTCTGATTCGGTTTTATAGCTCTGTCGTATGTGTCAAAGTTAGTTCCGTGAATCTCTTAACAAACCTTAAAGAAGGAATCCCATTAAAGGTCTGAACTAAAAATTCACGTAAGTAAATGATGATACGATGCTGTAAAAAACTGCTCATCATTATTATTCACTTGTAGTTTTATTGCAGAAATGAAAAAAATAGTTTATAAGTTTACATATGAATCCCGCGAGGATTTTGGACAAGGTTGGCAATAAATGGCAATACATTTGTGGCAACAAAAGTAATATAACTACGAAGGAGCTATAAATTAATTCGATTTTCCGTGATTTTTGACAATTCTTGATATTTCTCTCAAAATTCCTGGCCAGTTACGCGTCCAAGAAACAGTTTACAATAGACGGGAACGAGAATGAACGACATAAACCATTCTAAATGTGCAATTAACCAATTGTTCATCCCAGCAGGTTTCTACCAGTCCGTGGGTAACAACGCATGATCAAAGGAATTCTCGAAATGTGTAATAATTTTCAATTTAAATATTTTCCAATGACATGTGTCCACATTACAAAGCTTTATTCCCTTTCTTTCACTCATCTTCACATTTACGGCATTCTTTCTTCTCCCTATGGTCTATTCGTTACGTTCAATACTTCAATATGGCCCCAAACGTCTTGTTTTATTCTTCCCAACCAAACTATTTGAATCCCCTCAACTCTTGCTGTTTAATAGGCGACGACGCGCACTACAACAGGTCATATAGCTAGAAAGAAACTTTTTAATAATGTATGCATGCACAGTTAAAAAACTTTATTTGTTCGACCTTAAATCCTTATGATCCTAGATTGCAAATTAATAAACTTACTGCTCTGCCTCGCCTGGAATACCAATTATAGAAACACTGAGATCTATCTAAACATTTGTTATATGTACGCTTCTTGCGTTATCACCCGAGGTTTTTTTAGAGAAAGAAGGTGTGCAAAAGTAAATTAGTTGGAAAAGTTACTTCAATTAATGAAACCAGAGAAATATATTATGCGAGTAAGAATTTTTAACCATTAAATGAGGTATCTAAGTTTTAAGTGGAAAGGTATGTATGTATATTTATAAACGTGAATTCTCTTCTTCTTCTCTAAATGCATCCAACTTGACTTCCTCTCATTTTATTTACGCTACTAGTACAAGTTAGAAGACAAATTGCTGCAGATTTATGTGGCCTGAAAATCAAAGTTGCATTTTTCTTGTTGTACACAAACACTCTCAACAGTTTCTGCTTCGATGAGTTTTCTTCTGTGCATTAAAAAGATATCTGTTAAATTCGCCACCGTGGCAGTGGCCAGGGAAAATGATTTACACGGAACTTTACACACATATCTCCGAGCAATGAATGACATACACAATGAACATTCGCGCATTCTAAAATAGGTTACAGTTCACTGCAAGTAATTACAAGGAATGTGATTTTTATGCGGTCTCTTATTCATTTAAGAGAAGAAATCAGTTAATCCGCTAGTTTACAAAGGTTGTCCCAAGTAATCACATATTACAATCTTTTGAGAAATTGCGTATAATTCTTTTTGCATCAGTCATAAGTTTCGAGGAAGTATGCACCCTGATTTTTATTTAAAGTGGCAGGAAATTAAGTTCGACTGATAAAAGATTATTTAATGCAGGAACAGGTAGAAGCTTTCGAATGATATGACTGCGACTCCCGGTAAATAAATTGGATATATTTTTCAAACATATACATATGTATATATTTAGTTTCCTCACGTGTTTTGTGGTCGGGTGTCAAACAGATTGTGTATAATATGTGTCTGTGTGTGTACACAGTGTGGTTGTGTGGTTGGCAGCATTTCACACGTTTTTTGGCCTTTTCTCCGAAAATATTTCATTCATAGAGTTCATAGATCTGGTCATTATTCGTTGGCAGGAATTCCTGGATCAGTCTGATTATGTTATGGTGGTACACATTGACTGTCTTTCTGCATCATTGGAATATATGCATGTACACGAGCTTCTTCCCTCCTTTAGGAATCGTCTTTGGGCTTTTGCCACTACAAGCAGCAGTAGGGCACGGCACACTATTATGAAGATGTGTTTACTATCTCCATTCTGCATCTTTACTTCACTACTCTTAAATAAATTTTAATGCTATTTTGCTTAATGCACACATATATTGGCCAGGGTCAAGGTTTGATCGTTTTACACATTATATCTCATTCATTTATATTGACGCATAAAGTACGCATGGGAATTTTAATCAATGCTCCAAACATTCATCGTAACATCGTAAGTCGTTTTGCACCACTCTCACTGTCGTCAGTTGAGGCAGATAGTCTCATTTTGTCAGACAACATTGTTATTTTTGTACTCAAGGACCTAAAGTTTATCAAATAATCACTATATTATTCTCGTGATTGCATCAAAATTACAATGCTCATAAACCCAAACATTGTGAGAACCTATACTTTGAAATTTACGAGATGAAATTTATCCTGTGATTAATTCGATTATCTTGAGATCATCATCGTATTAGCCTCGGTAGGTTGGCTCTGAATTTTTCGTGGTAGATATTATTCTGAAGCAAATAATAAAGTGATTTCATACATACGTTAAACGTACCTCATATATACTTAATCAGAGCATTGAAAATGCTTTTAACATTTGTTTTAAGAATTCAGGTGAGCAATAATCAACTTGGGTGGTTTTGTTTTGAAATCAGATATTATTATATTCATATTTGCAAGTTCGAAATCGGAATAAAGGCCTCATCATGATCATAAGATGCAGACTTATGGATGTATGCAAGCTACCTTCCGTTGATATGGGAAGGAAGGAGGCGGAGTTGTAAGAGTTGGAGATTTAAAATCTCTTTAAAAGATGAACTTATTAGTCTAGACGAGAAGTTAAAAGTCGGAGAGATGCATTCTGAGTCGCTCGTGTGTGGTTTATGGGTTACGGTACAAGTCTGCCTTCCATTTAGATTTATGATGATGAACTGCTCCTTCTTTATTATTTTGAGAGAGAAAGAACGCTTTCATCCATTTGCTCTCTGCTTCATTTTATTCTTCCATCACAATCTCATCATTGTTATGTATGGATAGAAGAACAGTTTGCATTTCTTCTCGACGAGCCTTGTGAATCTCTTACATTTCATTACACACTTTCCTCGTGTACGAGAGTAGAAGAGGGAGCGGACGAGGAATAGTTTCCGGGTAGGTCCAAGAAGAAGAAGAAGAAGAGTGCGTTTCATTTTTAGGTTTTTTATTAAAGTGTAGCAGTAAAACAATATATTGCTCCGCACATACGAAGTATATGTGTGTAATAAAATTATTAAAAAGAAAAGAAGGTGGACGTAACGTTAATCAAAATAATACAACTGGAAAATTAATTGTGGTCTTTTATTACTCGTAGCATTAATAGCTTCAGGTATAGAAATTATCTTTGTTTTATTCATCAGTAAAAGTCTCATTAGGCAAAACCTTAAAGTCATAAAATCTCGGGGTTTATTATGATTACTGCTGAAAGGTGATTGCCTCCGATGGACAAGTTCAATTTCCAGATTGGTGGTTTTAAGTAGTCGAACTATAAGATGATGATGATATGGGTGCGGGAGGTGGTGGCAATCTGAATGATTTACTTGCACCTGTACAAGGGTTAAATATCTGTAGTAGGAACCTTTTAAGAACATCTTTGAGCTGTTTATTGTTATACTAGCGAGCAAATTCTGCACTACCCACACGGCCAATGCAATGATGAGAGAACAGCTTCGCAAGTGAATATGGTTTTTATTCTTCTTGCTTTGCGTGTGCATCCTTATTCTTTGTATAACAAAGATTTTATGACTCTTGTTAACATGACTTCTAACCTTATTAAATTTAACATTCCTCTGCTGCTTTCCTCCTACTTGATTTATACCTTAAAATGAACCTCCTCTACGCTACATACAAACATTATTTGATTGTTTTATGGTGAAACTTGGACAATACTTGATCTGTTGAACTTTTCTGAATTGCTCAATTTTTAAGCAAATCGTTTGTCCCGTATTAAACGCAAGCCGATATGATTTTTCTCTATAAGATTATTGGCACACTTGCACATTGTTGCCATCTCATTTGAACTGACATTATGTGAAATTCAAATTTTTCTCTGATTTACAGCTCTTGAAGTTGGGAACCGAAGAATCCGCAGTAACTATTGGGAAGTCAAGACCCTTTTGAACTTCAGGGCTCCTGGCCCATAAACAATATCAATTCTACTGTGGAGGGGAGCTCTGGGATTAGTTTGCTGCCAATGGGTTTGGTAAGTAAATAGTCTTGTAGGTTTTCTTGTACTTTAAATGGAATAACTTCTCATACAAAACCATTAGCTGCAGTAGTTAAAGTCAGCAAATTGAATAAATACAACGAAATGGAATGGTTCAGTAAGATGTTCATCTCTTCAAAGCGGAGGCTGTAAAAACTGTGGGCCAAAATGTATCAAAAATAGAATGAAAGCAACGAAGACGAAAATAGTTTCAAGGCGAAAGACATGAAGGAAAGTGTATAGTATATGTGTGGTTGTGGGTGAGACGTATATTTCAGTTAACTTACTGCTTTCCTGGTCTGCGTAGAGTTTACATCGCAAGGCAATATTATTATCTTCTGTGTGTACTTACTACTAGCATATCATCATCATATTCAGCGTGCAAACCTTTCTAATGCGCTCCTCATGGTAAAAAAAACTTTGCTTAAATTCTTGCTGTTTTTTATTTAGTGCCGACGTATACGAAGGAGATGCCTAGCATATAGCAACTTTGGTGTCTGAACGGTTAGATTAGAAGTGATACCTGTAAAAGTAAATGCAAATGTACACTGGGAACGATTTATTGGCGAGGCTTCTCATACAATTAAATTGGTATTATTAAAAGTACGTCAAGTAAGTCGAGGCGAATTAACACTTGCACCTATGTATACGTGGGTATACAGGCATAAGCTATATTATCTATGTTTGTAATCTATGTGAAAGCCTATACGGAGAATATTGTGTTTACGTGAGGGTGTAAAATAGCGAGTGATTGAGTATTGCTACTGAATTGATTGAGAATTCAAACTAAATGAAGAGAGATAAAACAGTAGGAGGGTTCGGTGGATTGGTAGCTTGAATGCTCATCTGCGTTAATCTGGATCGATCAATTATGCAAATAGGATCTTGTTGAGTCTCTTCGCATCCTCATCTTATTCCATATCTGTGAGAAAGAAATAAGTTGCTTAGATTTTATTACTTGCTCCTCTTCTTATAGTTCACTTAATCCTGTACAATAAAAATTGATAGAATGATATGCCCTCTCTCATGAATTCTTGATGAATATTACACTGCTGCTTCTTGTTGCATGGGCATATATAGGTAGTAGACAGATCCTTCGTCTTAATTGTAAAAACAGGAGGTGTACAACAACAAGGTGGCCTGAGAAGTGTGACAATTCTCGCAGAACTTCTTCAGTCTTCATTTCAATTCCTTCTTGGTAATTTATTATCACGTAGTTATTCACATTAGGATCAACAAGACCATCATCATCTTGGTTATGTCTAAAATCCAAATTATACCCTCCTTCGTAGCTTTCCATCTCTCTCTAGGAGCTGCTGGGCCACATTCAATTGTTTCTCTACAGGACCAATTCTTTTTTGCAATAAATTTGACAAGATATATGGATCATGTTCTGTAGCAAACATTTTTACACAGCCGCCTGCGGTGCATACGAACATAATAAGCAAATGTAAATCAGAGTAATTACAATAGCCTTTGTTATTATGTGACAATTTCTTGTTTCTCATTGTCAAAAGGTCGTTTGCTGATTGGGATTCTTCAAAGCACTCTCCCTATAAACCAAATTGCCGTCAATTCAAAGGCTTGTGATAGCTATCAGTAAAAATGATTCCCTTTTAGTTGAATACGTATTAATTAATCCACGAATTAAGAATCTCAGCATAGTTTGTGTTTAATGTACATAGTACATAGCCTATTTTATGATTTGTAATGTTCTGTAACTGAAGTTTCAGAGAGTAAGCTTTGTGTAAAATATAAAAGCATACATATATGATCTCTAATGAAAGTTATGTGCACAAGCTATAACAAGGAAATGAATGTTTGACACTAAAAGACGAAAGAGGTGTTATAAAGGTGATTTTAGGCTGGTCAAAGTTTTTTCACCTTTGTAAAGAAGATCGTGACCTCACCAAGGACGTTTTTGTATTGATTATCTGTGAGTATCAGGTACTACTAGCTACATATTATGACGAGAGACACACCACCATGGAAAGGCTTGAAAGGCATTTATTATTAAAGAGATAGATACTCGTCAAAAGTATTGTATACCGGCAACAGCCACACAGAATAGAAGTATCGAGCAAGTCAGTAGTACCTATGAAGCATTTTAATAGAGTAGAACTGACCAGAATCAGAATCACTAATCACAACATCCAAATGAAACGGCCAATCCTACGCAGTTGGTCACAGTAAATTTACAAGCACTCTCTTATACGTACTTCGTAATCGTTCAAGCTTTTGCGTCTCTTGATTTTACGATTTCAAGGGATGTATTTACTTTATTTATAGAGTTGACATGTTTTGCTTTCACCACGACAGGGAATTTTGCAATTTGTAAGTCTCAGAAGTGAAGCAGAAGAAGTAAAGTGACGTGAAAACCGTAAAAAACAGACGCGAGCACAATATTATGAAGTGATTCGCTCCTAAATGTCTTATATATATGATCTGGTTGAACCGTTAATAGTAATTCAACGGAATTTTTACAGCTTCATTGCTAAGCGTTGTTTGTGAATCGCATGAGATACAAAGTAAAAATTGTTTAGTAGGAAACTTAGCTTCACGAACCTGAATGGTTTCATTGAATTAAACTTTAAAACTTGTAGTGATCGAGTGTTTAGGCTGCTGCAATTTAAGTTCATACCAATAATTGTTATTAAAGTTGATTATAATTTGGTTGCCATTAAAGCCTCCTGCTAGGGAACATTATCCTTTATGATTTGCATATTTGCAACGATTAGCATGAACTTCGCTTACAACAACTGGAATGGTAGGAGTGGACGGAGTGCCTTATGGTCATATTCTTGCCTCGAAGTTTTGTACTCTGAGCATAAAGTGGCTTCTCCCATCTTCAATCTCTGCAAGCTCTGTTATTATCTGGCTCCACGACAATGCTTAATATTATAATAAGCAATTTCAGGGAAAGGTGAGAGGTGTTAATGGCTGCTGGTGGTGGTGATAGTCGAGATTGTTACAAGAATGTCGTGTCCACCTGCCTCATTCCTTGTCGGTGATGTAAGACTCTTGAAATTTTGTGCATAAATGATTTCTCACTCAGCTTGAAATTCCAGGGTGACACAAATAATTATTCTGTCATGTACGCATCGTTGTTGTCAGATTTCGAAGTTTCTTGAAATATAAATTTTAAAATCGGACAACAGAGCCTTATACGCAAATTAAAAACATAAAATATGGCTAGATCGAGGAGATTATTTGGGAAACAAGTAGCAAAATTAATGTTTAGTGATGCAAAAATGTAGAAGCATATCGCGGCTTTAATTTATCATCAATTCTGCTTACAGTTAAATTTATTAATCTTATAGCAAGAGCTACATCCGGTATGCTCCGAGGGCATCATACATATTATGATGATGTGTTGTTAGATAGAAAGTGGAAAGAAAAAAGAACAAGCAAATCACACTTTGGAAGTTGTTCGACACATCCAATATATTTCACCAGTACAAGAAGAAGAAGAGAAGGATATGTGTCATACAATTCATTAAACAATATGTGTGTACTATGGTTCGCCATATACTATATAAATTCACCTGTCTCTAAAATCTAAAGCGAGAACTCATCATCATGACCTGTCAAATTATAATAATATATAATTACCCACCTGTTAGATTTAATATTGTTTAGTAGGCAGGTTTTCTTATTGCACTAACATATTTTCTACTTGTATTTGGCTAAGTCTCAGAGTGAACTATGTTGCACAGCATTTTTTCAATTCTGTCTATCGGAATCTATCGAAACTTGAAATAGTGTGTGCTTTTGTGCTTAATGTATACAGATATACAGAAATTATACGTAGAATACAAACAGTGAAAACTTACGTATTCACTTAATAAAACGGACACAGACTTCTTTTACCACAAAAATTAATTGTTATCTGCTCGCTGTGTGTTGTTGTGTAGTTGACACCCATTTCTAACTTTAATTTGACCACAAAACATGGCAATGATTGTTTCATTCTCTCATTTGTCTTTTGTGTAACTTGTCATTTGGTACAACAGGGAAAAGTGAAGATGAGAGATAAAATACTGAGAGAGCGTTGTATACACATCCATCATGGTGACAGAAGAGACAAAATAAGAAAGTAAACGCAACTCACCTGCTATCTCATCTTTCGTTGAGGCTGGACTGATTATTTTATACAGTCGAACTCACATGCACACACACCTTATACCCTTATTTATGCATTTTGTTGTGTTTTCTGAATGCCTTAATTACGATTTACAATTTCCCATGAAATGTGAGTGTTTACACAGGTATCCAAAATGTAGAGAGGTCGTGCATTTCTTATTTCTTCAAATTAAATTCCAGCTGTGAGTCTTGTCAGCAGGGATTTTTCGAGAATATAAAAAGTTCTACTGTAATTGATTCATTGAATAAAAGGCGAGGGTTTTTTTTAATGAAGCAGATAGGGAGTATTTAGCAGCAAAGGTAGAACGTATATTTGTATATTTTTACTGAAGAAATATATTAACACTCGAGGAAAGTCTCAGCGTGCTAGGGAATGCTAATACCTTTGTTCACTCTGCACACACATATACATATATTTATGTATCCACGTTCTCATTATAATAAATAGATTACATAGACACGTTAGACATCCACATAATAATGTACACACACACACCTTCGAAACAGTACGTGTGCTCAGGTGAATTAAAGTTGTTAATAGTTATTGCAATTTACATCTCAATGATGGATTTCTGACCTCCATGACATAAATTTTAGTATGGTGACATCTTTCTCAAAAAGATTTATAGCGTACCAGCGCGTGTCGTGTATGAATGTGTGATAGTGTGATTTTATCAGGAATACAAAAATAATTGATAATAAATTTTAAAAATGAGTTTTCTAGCATTAAGCTAAGTGTGTTGTTTCAAATGACTTTTCGAATAAGGCATGATGAAGGGTCGGATGTATCGTCGTGTATGTATACCTGCATGCATGGACTCGAGGCATAAAAACCAAATGATATTTTGATGGAATTTTATCTCTCTTCGTTTGGTATGTACGTACGCATAATTCCTTTTCTTTCTTTATTGCTGGGGAGTGATTCTTATTTTTTATTATTCATCATTACCGAAGCAAACAATATCTGTCACTTTTATTGCCATTTAGTTTTTGTCACAACTTCACCATAAGGTTTAAACAATATATAAAATCTTGAATAGCCACCCAAGCACTCAGCACAAGAATCAACATAGCGACAATGGCAAACAACGAATACGTATACCATCACATTATTATAATCTGTTAACCTCACATTATATGCGCGATTATATGTGTGTGTGTCTATGTTGAATCAACTTGTATATTATATTCTTACAATGTAATAATATACGAAGAAGGCTTTTTGATTAGAACATATTTAATTCCTAGGCTATTAAGTAGACGGGTTTATTCGAAAATATTACCATTTTAACTTGTAATGGCTTTTGAATTGCTTGAGCTTAAGAAGAAGTTCGAAGGCAGGAGAGGCAAATAAAGGACTCAAGTTACATAATTATTATATGATTATATAGTTAGCCACCAACGTTAGTTAAAATCTTGAAAGATCGAGTTTCAATAAAACTCCGAGGTAAAAGCTAATATGGAAGAAGAATATTAACGTGAATTAAAAGTCTTATCTTCAGCTTAGAATGATTTCTTTCTCGAAAATCTCAATGTAAAAATAAGAGAAAAAGGCGCATGAGACACAAGAATAATTAGAAAGGTAGCTGCACAGCTTTTACTTCTGTGAGTGACTCTATACGAGATTAAATCTTTTTACATCTCTACGTGAGATTTACTCACCTCGTTGATATTTACTGACCATTTTGATTGTAAAATTTCTTTTCTTGACTTAAAATTTGCATCACTGTCTCATTAGCATTTAACTTGGATATATGTTACACGTTTAAACAAGTCTTATGTAGAGGTTTTTCAAACTTGCATGCCTTATATTCTACGCTAACTAATAAGGCGGTCTTTCCTACCTTTACGCAACGAGGTAACCAGTATTTTTCCAGAGATGTACGCTATATACGCTAAGGCACACACATGACACTCATCATCATGTGTTTCTCCACTTTGGATTCGATTATTGGTAGAACTTCGAGGTGATGTGGTCAGCGAACTCCTGAAAGTTCTTCTAACATCATTAAGTACACATGTCACAATTGATGAAATGTCTTCTTCATATTATGTCTTCTCTGCTTCCTGTTGTTGATCATCCTTCTTCTTGCTCCTTTGTATTTAAACTTGATATCATTAGAATGAAGAAATGGAAAATTCTGTAGTTATTAAGCTGAAGGCAGATTTTTTCTTTAAATCTGATGAGATTAATCAAATTAGTCTCATGAGAAGAATTTCAACTAACAAGAGAGTGAATTTCTTCTTTATAACGAAGACACTACACGGATATCTATTGAATTTGTTGCATAGGCAGTTGCGCATGGGTTTTTGACGTGCTCAAGCAACTGAAACAACATAATTATGTGAGAGAATTAATCTTCAACGTATTATTGAGAAAAGATTGAGAGGCTTGTCTCAGAGTTGAAACAAAAACTGTAGAAAAGCAGAAGATATGCGATGGGAATAAAAGTGCGTATAACCTGGATTGGATGAGATGATCCCGTTCTTATGTATTTCCTGATCATCTGAGGACGTGATTTTGGTTGTTGTTCTGTGATCATCTCCACGTGGCTGGCAGTTAGCCTGGACTTCTTATATTGTCTGATTGAAGTAAACTTTGACCTTGTGTGATTGCAACAATGAGCCATGCATTAATTATTATCATCAGTCAATACATGTGCACCTTTTCACTGACTCTTTACCGTCAATATTCATTATGAAATATGTACATCGTTAAGTTCGGAAGGTGTAGTAGGCAGCCAGTAGATTAATTTCCATCTTAATGTTTGGAGATACGCAGACTATGTAACTATGTATTTGTTCTCTCGTAGGCAGTTCACAAATCAATATAAAATAATTTGTTTGCAGTATTAAGCTACCTTGGAAGACATCTTTGATGAGCAAAACAAGCTCATTAGCAAGTATTTTATTTGATATCGACCAAAATGATAGAGGCTTACTAATTTTTGATTACATAATGCATCTAACGACATTGTTGAGAGAATAACAAGTGTTCTAGTTGGTAGTCGAATCTCCGACTCAAAATTTGATTTGATTTGAATACGCGTATATTTTAGAGGGAAAAGACAATATGTAGTCAGAAATGAGCCCCGTTAAAGTACATCCTGAAGTATAGAAAACAGTGAACAAGTAGTTTTACAGAATAGCTGACACCTTTATTGTTCGTAATTCCTATAGAAGTAGAAGTGCCACTTTCTAGACATATTTCAAAAAACGAATTTGACTTAAGGTTAAAGGTGGCCTAGCTGGTCGAGGAGATGTTAAGTCAGTGTATATAATAAAAGGAATTGGCAAGCCTTCTTGTGTGTGTAGAGTAAGTTTAGTTTAGCTAGTTAGATCTAGTATCGTGTCTTTTGTTGGCATGACCTTGCTAGGTCGTTCTTTTGTGAGTAATTCTGATTGATTTATTCAATCAAACTCTTCATATGTACGTGAGGTTATGACGAGCATAATTTGGATTTTTAATCCTAAAATGTAGCACGTTTTATAATTAACAAGATGAAGTTAAAACCACAGCACACAAATATATGTATACGCATTATTGTGTATTGATTGTGGTGTGTCAAATACCCCAAGTCACCAGAGTGTGTGAAGACACAAGCAATAATTGCCTATTACCCTTTGACTGAGAGTGGAAAAGTCCCCAATAATTATTTCATCTTAAAGATCACAGTTCACGATTAATAACAATGATCATCAATTCATTATGTGGCAAATAACAGGAATCTAGCCACACACTTCAACATCGCTCACCACTTTTACAGTTATGAAAGTGACAGCCCGTCTCATTCCGATGACTTTTTAATCGCGTATATAATCGTCATTAAGACCGATCAATTCAAGTCTAGTTGTTTTCTTAGAAAATACACACGCAAGGTTTGTCGAGGCATCTCGTGTGGTATATACAGTGTACGATGTACTTTTTAGTGGAATTGTCAATTGCACGCAGAGATTCAATCATTAATACACTATTGCATGGTGTGTGGCTAGATTGGGGAACTATTTGACAAGTGAACCTTCTTCTTCAGGGCGGACAAGTTTATTCATTTCTTATTTGTTTATTAGAGAAGAAGAAGAAGAAGAAGAAGAGTATATGCTAATTCACATATGGTACTATATGGACCTTTTACCCTTACCCATTAAAAGAGTAGACAGGACTTCAAAAACGGCAATAGCAAATTGAAGGTGAATTCCTAACGGGAAAGTGTTCGCTTTTCCTCACAATGTCGCCAGGATGACGAGAGATTAAGTGTTTTGATAAAACTCGAGCAAACTCAAAAGCTTGTCACATTTGTTAAGATTAAGAAGAATAAAAGGGATGCAGATTGCTGCCAATTATTTTTATGACTCGATGGGATATACTGCATAATTGCGATGGCACGAGCGTTTGTTACATCGTGATACTACGAGAGTAAAGGCTAGAAGCTGTAAAAACAAGATCAGCTTTGATTGTCAAGCATAAAACAGAATACGCGCAGTTGTATTGGAATACTATCAAGTGCCATTATGAGAGTTTGTAATGACTCAAATTAATATATTCACTGCCAGAGATATCTCACTTACAGTACTCTACTTTTATTTTGACAATTGCACTCAATAAGAAAAAAATCCAAATTGGATTTTGTAAGCATGTGTAACTTGCCATGATGTTTCCTTAATTTGCGAATAATTGTAGTCGCGCGATTACAAGAGGAAGAAGTGGACATGGTCAAAAGCCGTGTGAAAATAAGTTTGAAGAGGCAAGTGTTTTGGCCTCAGAAGCCCACAGATACATATAAAATCATCCCACATTGTGTTTATACATAAAAGGACTTAATCGAGAGTGATGATCTGGGCTTGCATAGTTTATTACGTACTGAAACAAGTGCACGTTGCACTGTGACCAAAAGTTGTATACACACGGTGGTGCAAGGATTTTGTCAGAGTGACACTTGATTCACTTGTTTTTAATGTAACGAGTGTGTGTTTAAATTAGTCTGTTTGCCAGGATCTAGGATATTCGCAGCAGATGAACGCTTAAGCATATAATATTTGCATGAAGCTTATTACAAGTCATGAAGCATCATAGTTATTTATTATAAGTATATTCGCTTATTATCCCGTACATATTTACGTGGCAAACCTACACACGAATGGTCACTTCGTGTGGTTTTCTCTCAGGTCGTACACATTCTTTTGAAGTGAATCAGTTTTCCACTGCTGCTTCGTATCACATTACAAGACACTAAATTATAACGAAATTGATTCAAACTATTCGAGGTGACACCTAAATTTCCTTGTGCATCCTGGTGCGTCCTCATTCAATAATGCCTTCAACTTTGACGTTTCCATGTGGTTGCATCTGTACGGGGTCCCCTTTTTCCTTTATGTCGGGATTTCATACATTTCTTCGATAGTATCTTACGTTCATTTTAATTACACCCGTATAATACAAGAACTCTCTCAACATATACCTATATCAGTCTCATTTTCTCATAAGCTTTCAATAATGCTACGAAAAGGAGTATATATTATAAGCATGTTTATAAGCATCTTCTTTATAGATTTAGTAAAAAGTACAACTTGCTTTTTACTGGCCTATAAAAAGACTAATAAGTATATGTAAACATAAAAGTACAAAAAACTCAACTGTGCATATTTTCTGTACACAAAGATCCGTTGTTGTTCGCTTTAGGTAGGTATGGAGAAAGTATACATAGTCATACCACCATGCTTATTAGAGGCAAAATGGGAATACAACAACGTATGTGTGTATGTATCATCCCTAGTAAAAAGCCTTAGGGTACAATGTCTTATAGGAATTAATTGAATTAAAATGTGAATCTAAAGTCGTGCAGGGTTGAATAAAGTTTAATTGAATGATAAGATGCGCATTCCATAGTTAGTATATTCACGTACATGTGTGAGAAAGAGGCAAATGAAGTGAAACGTAGTAGTAGAAATAGTTTCAAGTGTACCTGGCGAAGTAAAATAAATAAATAGCGTATTTAGCGAATGCAGTTCAACTTTAGGATGACATTCCATTGTGTTTTTCATGCAAACATGAACTTCTTGTTGCAGAAGATTCGTGTGATGTGCCAAGAAGAAGACTCGTCACATGCTTGTGTGTGTGTGTTACTATTCATCGAGTTGCAACTTCCAATATACCAGTGCAATAATGTATTATTTTTATGATCCTGTGGTCATCTCTACTACTTGACAAATCAACTTTTGATTTTTACGTATTCTGCGTTGCTCACCTTTCTTTATAAACATGTAGGATCGAGTACATAATCATTGTTTGAAACATAAGACGTGTACAATGTAAGTTCACAGAATGGTTGTAAGCATAGTTAGTGTATGTACATGGACGGATGATTGGTCTAAGCGTAAAGGTTAGGTGACCAAGTTTTATTAGAGTAAGAGGAAGTTATTAGATCAGTTCTGAGTTTTATTGCAAAGAGAAAATTCGTCCTTGGATCTACAGAGACTAGTTTACTTTGTAGGTTTTTCCTTAAATGTTGGGTTCATCCGGTATTAATCTTGCAGTAGATTGTAAGAAGTGGTACGAGGAATAAACACAAAGTTCTTTAGGTCTTATATGAGAAGGTCAAGCTGCTTTATTGCGAAGCTCTGTAATTTTGTATCAACTTATACAATGAATATAAGTTTATATGTGAGATCGGTTTTGAGTTAATTCAGCAATATGCTTTTGGTAGAATCGACTTGATCTCTGAAACGAATTTGTTGTAAGATCCCATTATATTCCATGAAAGAAAGAAATGAAGCTTGTCTCTTGATTTTGCATAAGGAGGCATAGAAGAATTAAAAGAAAAAACTGGATTTACTACAGATCAAAGTTAACGAGAGATGAGTATTAGTGTTCATCCCGTATGTCTTGTTGTTGAGCGTAGAAAATAAAAGGAGTTGTGGAATGCTGTAGTACCAAGTCGATGTGTTCTACGTTATTGGCTAACACACGTCCTTTAGAGTATTATTTAGTGTGTATTCTTCTTTAGAGAAACCAGTTATCGTTGTATAAGGAATGGAATGTGGTGCATTTTGGAATTTGCAGAGGTTTCTAACAATACATACACATACAGTACCGTGTGTATATGATTGTGCGAGGAACCTTTTGGGTACTACGCAAACCATCTTTAATTATTTCTTACTACAAGTACTGCTCCTCGGGAACTGTTATTATTTCCATACGAGAATCGTAAGCCATGCGAATTGAGGGTGTTTGACGTGAAGGACGCTGACGACGACGATTTCATGGGGCTAAATGAGAGTCTCTCTGATGAAGATGAAGTGAGGCTCAATAATCTCATAAGAAGGACTTATTAAACTCCGAGGTCGAAAAGTACACCTGTAGTATAGTATTAGTAGTGGACTTGTTGCATGCAAGTGTAACAGTGTAAGCAAGGAGGAGGTGTGGGCTTTGTTTCGAAAGAACGAAGGGGTATAGTGTAAAGTTGTACAGAGCTCGAACTTGGTGGATGATGATTACACAGGATTGGAGCTCATTATTGTTGCCGTATGAGGAAATTAGCATAAAGATTATGCCTCTGTTGATCCAGAGATGAGTACGAGAGGTTTATCTCGTGATTGTTTCCACCAGGAGTAAACGATACTCTCATGAGGTGGTTCATTTTGAAAGGGTTGTCATAAAATTGAGGAACAAACAGCCAGTATGCTGGTAGAGTTGCCTCTGGTCACTCTGCTTCACACAAGAGATCATCAAAGACATCGGACACACGGACTCTCTGAGTCTTTGCCTTTGCTGAAGATTTTTCGATTTTTATTAAACCTGACCTGACTTGACTTGTTTCCACCTACCTCCACCATCATCACCACACTTGTTATCATCACACTGCTCACTTACTACTAAGATTACTATACGAAGAACGATAAGAGTGCGAGTGTGTGGTGTGGTGAGGCATGCACATTTTTACTAAGTTATTAAATACATAAAGAAACACCAACCTGACTTTTCAATTTTTCTACTAGTTTGGTTTCGATTCTTTGTCACAATTCTTGCCAAAGTCTCATTGCGGATCTAGCATTTTTATATCCGTGTCAAACCAACATTGCATCTATATAGTGTCTGCCTAACAATTTGTATCTTCTCTTAACCGAGCAGTTAATTGAGCGGTGTAGCAATTTATATTATTATTTTATTGTTACCAAAAAGGAATCCTTTAAGAGTGATGTCATCTCTCAGATGACGAGTGCGAAAGTGACATGAGAAGGAATACACAATAACTGCTCTTTGTTGGTAGTCTATATCAACACCGGAGAAAGTTCGTGTGAAACAGAAATATCTTCTGACAGTTAACTTGTCAAGAAACTTTTATCCTCGAGACTCCCTCAATTTCATGCACTCTACACACTTTTACTGTTTCAATCTCAAGAACTTCATCTCAATAACTCTCATTCGCTGCAGTATTATGAGAGATGCAGCAGGTGCCTCTGGGTTCATCTTGTTCGCGAGTATCTCGACTGACCTTGAAAGATTCGTATTAATTGAACATTTAGTAGTCTGATTAAGTCACACATTTGGTTCATTTAAACAATTAAAGCGTGGCGAGACAAGTGAAGAAGCATATCCAAAATTTTAGAAGCCAAGTATGTGTAAGTGTGAGTTTATTACGGAATGACCAAGTGTATTTATTAGTGCATCTTGTCTTTCTCCTTCAAGAATCACAACAGTTATTGAGCAGATCGCGAAGATAAGAAAGACAGGGTGCTACTACTCATTTTGTTTGACATTAATTTTCTCGCAGTAAACTTTAATCACTTCGTCCTGTCAGGGAGTAGGAGAGAAACTATTATGCAGAAATGAGTGTATACTTCATAGGCACACACACATCTTAATTTCGTTTGGGAGTGTGTAAGTGAGCAATGACGAATTAGCATTTACACTTGAGGCAAGATGAGACCACAATATTGTTTGTCTTCTTGGTGAGTGTAATCGGTTAATCTAATCATTCAGTGAGGTTCATTTTTAGCTTCAAGCTGAGTGATTGATTGTCCAAGATAAAAAATCTTCCTACCGGACCACCGTAACTATCATCACAGCCTTTTGAACCCTTAATTGCTCGACTCTGTATTCTGAACTGTGAAGAAAGAAGCACAGAGATTAGTGAGGATACAGCAACACCGTATCAACCTTAACAGACAGACAGACTTCTCTTAAAACAAAACTGATTGTTTCCCTGATAAATATGAACTTTATCTTGTGAGTAGTCAGTGCCACAAATTAATCCTGACTTTGCTTTTTAAGGCATTATTATTTTGTAGTGTGTGTAGGGACGATGCGTTTTACTCAATCTGAATGAAATACACCTTTTTTCTAATTACGAGAGTGTACCTATTTAGAAATTAATTGTTCTGGGTCTTGTTATGCTATATGTCAGTGACTGATGTGCTTTAAAAGGTAAAAATCATAACTCCTTAGACTGCACGGGATATTTTATTGCCCCAGAGAGATAAAACGAAGATTTCTTGTAGACTTCTGACGAATGGACTCTATATACGTACGCGTTCACTTACACCACCAAATCTTGCACATACACTCATCGGTATAATGTTGTATAGTTTCTTCAGATGGGTTTGTAAAATCTCGTTTATCCAATGTTCAGCTCAAACAGCTGAAAGTATTTAGCAGTTTCGAGAAGGTGGTCATTCTTCGTTGTGGTTTTTTATGAGTTCGTCTGAGTCAACTTTGAAATATTTCTAAATAGCACACAAAAAACAACAATAAAAGTTATTTCTGTTGGCATATAACTCTTGAGACTTTATTGTTATATATAGGGAGCAAATATTGTAAGTGTAATTGCAAAAACAGATAAATGAATTTGACATTAGTGTCTTGGTCTTCCCGTCACTTACTGAGAATCTCAAAAGAAGCAACAGAAGAGCCATTTACAAGATTAACTACGGTGATATTAGTGAAATTTGGTTGCGTGTAATTGAAATGTGGCACAGAGAGCAAGTCCTGCCTTTGGATTGTGGACGAAGACCGGTGCACATAAAACAAGAACAGTTAGATGAGGATGAGACTTCTTCTACTGCGAATAATAGTCGACGATCATTGCCTATTCCTGAGCCCAAATATGGACAGGTTTCTCTGGAACCCGTTCATGGAGGAGGAGGAGGTGGTGGTGACTCCAACAACAATACCACCACGACCTCTGAACTGTACAACTGTTCTCAAAGAAGTTGTTCCTCATCGAACAGTAGTAGTAACAACTTAAATTCACTCAATGGAAATGGAGGAATGCAGATTCTCAGCACTCCTTCAAATGGTTCTAATAATAATAATAGTTCCCGACCACCTTTCTCCACTGGAGTGAATAAGAAGCCTAAACTTTCTCCGATGAATTGGAACCATGTGCCATCGGTGAGAGAAAAACTAAATTTTTGACAGTTCAAAACACACACAATAAGCAGGCAATTGTAAATTTAAAATGCATACTCGTGGTATATGTACATAAGACATCATCCATTCACATGCATATCATATAGTTCATAAGACGAGTAAAATACTTTTACCTTGTTGAAAAAGAAATGTTGGCGAAACCTCCCACAACAATGATGAATGGAGCTGAGGATTTTTCGCATTCCTCAAGCCATTTTTGTGTAAGGCACTCCTCTATACTCTTTGCTGCCTTTGAACTTGAACAATGTAAAGTTGCATTAAATGGGGATCAGAGTCCCATTAAGATGTTAAATGATCCACCTACTTAGATTTTTTGACTTGTGGTATTATAATCGTAATGATGCACTCATACACAATGAAGAAATAGTTATATGCGAATATCGTAGAGAGCCAAAACCTTGTACAATTACAATATGGAAAGAACTTTTTAATGTCATTTTAATGCCTTCATATTTGTATGAGAGAGAGAGAGGGTAAAGCATTTGTACTAGTAATTTTAGTTTGCAGTGGCAGCATCAGCAATAGCAGCAGTGTGTGCAACTTGCATGAAAATATGGTAAAGCCGACGAGTCTGATTATTATGGTGGTTTTATTAGCCATAGAAGAGGTGTTTCACGCTCACATTGTTTGCTCTTCTTTCTTCTTATGCTCTTATTAGACTTTTCACAGTCGTTAAAATTTTTGTGGCGATGATAAGCCAACCATAATAATAAGAGTGTTTTAAAATTTAAAACAAAGTTTGATATTCACGGGCATTTTTTACTTCCTGCTCCTACTTTTAGCATATCAGTTGGAAAAAACGATAAACTCTTCTATCCGTGCATTTGGTATTTAAACATTTTAAGTAAGATAAGGGATACTGAGTGTGTGAGAGAAAAGTACAAGAATAAATCAAGAGCTAAGAAATGTATTAGTGTGTATATAACAATGATAATAATAACAATAATGTCAGGTTCAAAAAGTATTTAAACAAGAAAGATGGGGGAGAATTGCGATGATGGTATGCGTAGAGATGTGTGTGTATGTGTATTATATGCATCTTTTGCAATGGTTAGTAGAGATAATTTGAAGAGATTCAAGAAAAACTGGAAATGAAACGTCCTCTAACTTGTAAATGGCAAGGGCGTATGCAAATCATCTTTTATGCATTGCTTACCATCGACTGTATTGCGAGTATGATAACTACACACACTTAAACGGAATTTACGAGTTGCCCCTACACTGTTTTCGTCATAGTTCATCTGTGAACTTCACTGTCAAACATAATAATGCATCAAAAACTTAATACCATTTAGTGGTAAACTCAGCTTTTGTATAGATCCATGTATATAATATTGTATGATGTGGTTTCATTCTTTTATGACGCGAGTTCCGTCTTGTACAATATAATATATATATGTGTATATATTACAGTCCATTTAAAACTCTCTTCTGATAATCACGAAAGCATACCTCATACACTCTTTATTATAGGAATCTTTAGAGCAAACTGTCCTTTAATAATAATAACGAGATAATGAATATGTTATCTATGAGGGCTGTGTAGTACTGTCTGTATAATAAAGAAGGTCAGCAGATCTTGTTTCATCGTCATCATTGATTAGAAACAGACTTAAGTACATTTTGATTCCCACATAAATCAAGCTTTTTAAACAACACATACACACACACTCACACACAGATCGATTTCACATGATACTTGATCAATAATTACATATTCCGGTCATCGAACTGATTATTTCACACTGTAAGGAATGGTGATTGGAATAATAGTGCATCGCGTTGTCGTCATATTATTCTGTGTATCGGCATTTTGATGAAAGAAATGAGGTTCCGACGCTTCGAGCAGTGTCGTGGTGTAAAATTACAGTACTAATAAGGGGTGGAGCAGTTTGCATCCAGCGGAATTGAGAATTGTTTTGAAGTGGAAAGGCATAGTATACATGTTGTTATCATCAGGTTCGCTCATCATTTATTCATTCGTCTGACCACATAGAGGTTCATTTGACACCATGACCTCCAGCATAAATTTCATCGTCGCCTTTTGCATTAAAAGGAAACACTATAGTATAGAGATAGATTCACAGGTACTGTCTCATCCTGTTATGTTTACCTGGATAATCACGACTGTGTAAAGATAATACGAAAGTCTCTCTCATTGCTAGACATTTACTCGCGTTAATTACTTTTTAGTCACAAGAAATACACCTATGTTCGATTATTAGATGCTTGTAATATCACGGAAAATATATGACTGTCAAAATCATTAGTAAAAGCTCACGTCTGATGTCTCACAAGAGAATTTAATGGATGTGATGATGGCTTGATTTTGTTCGTGATAGGATAATTATTTGCACTCGATCTAATCAGTCGGTGTTAATTTGCACATAATAATATTGTTACACGTGAAGAAGGTCTGAATGTGTCTATGGTTGTTTGGTAAGAAATGACTTGATTCTCATCTTACAATTGGTTTTGTTTGCATTACCTTTATGGGAATGTATCACTTTACTACATGACTTGTTCTTACATGAGGGACTATATGTAGATAAGATATTTGTATTTGGTTCAACCTTTTCATTGATAAGCTGCGCGTAAGTCACTTGTTTGAATCATTTATATACATATACGATACGGAATCAATTAGTAGTCAAGTTAATTTCAAAAAGCTCAGTGTATGTATACACGCTAATTACTAAGGAGAGTTGCATTAAAGCTTTCAAAGAATGAGTGGCGGCTTGGTTGGTTATCTTCTACAAGATCGGGATTAGAATTCTATAGTGTCATGCTAATGTATCGTATTGCAGATTAATTATCTCAGAGACGGTTGCAACGGAAACAAGTCACGAAGTTGCTTAATCAATTGTTCGTATCTTTTAGTAGGATAAAACAAATACAAGCTGCTAGTATTGCCTTGCTTTGTATGAAATTTTGTATCACGGGTCCCTCACAATTTAACATGCATGCATAGTACAATACTGGAAGAGAGAAGATTAGGCAAAGGAGATGATGAAGTAAAACGAAAATGTTTACTATATTTCAATATTACATGGAAAATATCAACTGTGAATTGTAAACCTGATTTTAAAAAATCAGAAAACCTTTTCTAAATAAGGAGCCCCATAAATCATGAAAGATAGCAATCTTCTTTTAAATGAACAAACGCCTATCAAATGCTGCAACAGAGCTCGTGAATAAACGTAATGAATGAGATTGTAGCAATTTAGGTAAATATTTATGAGCGTTTTCATTAAAAAGTGTGAAGTTATTGGATGGAATGTTGGACCAAATTAGGTACAAAGTTTGTACAAAGTCAGGGTTTTGCAGTACTGTAAAAATTGTCCTTAGTTGCAGCAGAACGTACGTTAGCTGGTAATTACTTGGTGTATAAGGCTTTATTTAAGGTGTAGGTCGTAGAATTCCTTTAGAATGAATGAATTCTGTATTCTATTATGTTTTAAGAGATGAAGTAGTACGCCAACATTCATCTTCATCATATTCCCAGCAAGCAGATGTAATAGATTACACCTTGACTTTCAACAATAATTGTCGTACTAGAGTTTATACATACAGAGAGAGAGAGACTGTGCGAATGAACACATATTGATACGAGATCGATTCATTGCTATTCAAGAAAGAAAGGTCATATATTCGTCCGACAACAACCTAAAATGGGTTGGGCTAGGTTTCTTGAGAATTATAAATGCTTCTTGGTGTACATTACTGAATTATTTATTGCTCAGTCAATCGTGTTGTTGTGTTGAACAGCGAGTATATAGATGAACTGACGAGTAGATGGGAGAGACTTTTATTTATTTCCTTTCGAGCAGCAAGAGAGCAAGGGAGATAATTTAATTCTCTTCACATCACAAGATTACAAGTAATGGTCAGTCTTGAAAAGGAACTTAATTGGATTGAATGGTGTGATGAAATTCCTTGGGATGGAATTATTCGGTGCTAGCCATGGATGGTCTTGTAATAAAGGCACCGTTTAAACGGCTATGTGGTCACTTCATGGGTAGTCGCGCAGTTGTCGATGAAGTAGCAGTTTCGTAGGTTTTTAACATTATTGCAAAGGTGTGTCTCCACTAATTTCACGAGTGAAGATGTCATTTCAAATGACTCAACCTTGCGTACTTGTGACTCTCTACAAATTTACGAGCTCTCTTATCGCTCCGGAGGAAATTTAAACCGAAATGGGTTCAATTAGTCGTCCTACTAAAGTCCGAATGGATTTCCCTCTACCAAAACGAATTCATCTGTACAATCAAATGTTAAATGTGCATTGCGATGTCGATTTTGTGGCCAATCTTGTGTCCAGAAGAATCTTTTTTATTGCAAAGAGGTGCTTGCACTCTGTGAAATTCTGGTGCTTGAGGTGTTTAGATAAATGACCAGCATTGATTAAAATTACACAACCTGTGAGGATTTTAATTAGTACCTCTATGTAAGAGACATGGCCCTTTGATCAATAAATCAGGGATAACTACACACACACACTCTCTCTCTTTTGAAGATGGTAATGCGAATCAAGTTCGGGTGAATTCCCTAAACGCACACACGAGAGAAAGGATTTTGGTCAAAACATCATCACTGAAGTACTTAAGTGAAGAATAGAAATTCATTGCACTGGAGGGAGAGAAGTGTCCTCTCTATCCTCCCCTTCATGATATATCGTCTCCTATTGATGATTTTACTCTTGATCGCCCTGCATGCAAACCCTTATTCCTTCGGCCCATTGGTTCATTTGTAGGTGTGTTATTTTAATTAGCAAAATGCAAACAAAATCAGTAGACAGATTTTGTCATTTCCTACTCTTACACTGTTCTGCTTACAAGTACAATATGAATGTGAGTACAGTGAACTAAATTCTAGCTCAATGCAGTTGCCTATACACAGAGATTTATTTTCCACGAGACGCATGAGATAAAGATGAGCTCGTTGACATTCCCTATATATAGCTGGTCTGATTCTTGCTAATCTGAGATCATATGAGAGATCGCTCACTCACTCCGGATTAGGATGGCGTTTTTTGCTGGATGGAATTGTCATCAATAGGGAGGATCTGCCTGTGAGGAGAAAGAGGGCATGGGAGACATATCCTTCCGAGATTTCTCTCCTTTCTACCCCGTTCCGAGATGAACTGTTTTTTGTATCGCTTTCCCCAATAGAAAGGGATGTGTGTGTGTGTGCCTCCTTCCACTAAAGTTGATTAGAGATTGCAGTCTTGAGAAGAGTGTATATATGTGCAGTTACGCCAAGATATGTGAAGTAGAAAACTATATAAACGAAGTAGAAGACTTATATATCAGTCTCTTGTGCTAAAGAATTATATGCGATCAAGTTGAGGGAAAAAAGTCTGATCTATCAAATCAAACCGATTGACAGACTCATTGACTATCGTAACTTCATATGAGGAAGGAATAAAGAGTATAATAGGAAGACAAATTATTGTCCAATCCAATACATCTCTTTTTCGGTTTTGCTCTTTGAATTCATTCGAGAACTCTCGAGCACTATAAGTGTGTGCGCGTTTAATGGAAATTGCATCATTATTGATTGATGAATCGTATTGACTGTGCACTACTGTGCATTATAATACAGCGAATCTTTGCGGCTACTCTAAAGGTGCGTATCAATTTCACAAGATGTGCGTTTTGTAATTGCTTGTTAAATTCTTTCAATAAGCTACTGTTGTATTATATCATGTCCAGTTCTGGTAAGAAATGTAAAAACGCGAAGGAAAATAAATTTTGAAAACATTGTATTCGCTAAAAGTTGGCTTAAATTTACAAAGTAGTGTTCACATATCATGTAATGCAATATAGAATGAGTTGAATTGAGTTAGCATCCTTTTTATTGGAACAAATGGGAACTCTGGAAATAGTAAAGAGCACAGTTGTTAATCTTGAACAAAGCACAAGGCTAAAGGGGTATGAGATGAAAAGTTTGTTGTGTGTGCCTTGCTGGACGTCATGCTTCACTAGAATGTGCCAGTGGTGGCAGTGTGTTGAGTAGAGAGAGATGCTTTTTCTTCAGTTTTTATGTTGGTAAACTGTCATAAGAGGAGCTTTTATGTATTTCCTCAGAGTCAGACTTAGTCCGGACTCATTCATTCATGAGAAATGTCAATTTGAAATCGCCATAAAAGAAACTTTAGGAGGAAATAAGTTGTTC
>Ga0194135_10000116_pt1 | contig 44731 bp, 24 predicted proteins | sample LitLau_LLRF_2013_FD_134024 | JGI IMG/M metagenome (GOLD analysis project Ga0194135, IMG submission 134024) | Freshwater sediment microbial communities in response to fracking from North America - Little Laurel Run_MetaG_LLRF_2013 (version 2) | ecosystem: Environmental > Aquatic > Freshwater >...
GGGGGGAGGAGGAGGGGGGGGGTGGGGGTGGGGAAAGTAAGAGGAGTGCAGGACGAGAAATCTAGCTCTACTTTCTTGAATCTCTACTAGTTTTCTTTCTACGAATTTCTCCGTGGGTGTATTTATTTATCCACCCACACATTGTATAATTATCTTTGGAGTATATTACTTCACAAACTACAAATTCTAAGAATTTTTTTTACCAGCACCAGTATTGAATAATAGTTTTGAAAATAAAATCATAAAATTAAACTTAAGAAAAAAGACCGAATTTTTACAAAAAGTCATAGTCATACACTAACTACACTACAGCCTTTGCAGAGAAGACAAGGCAAGCATAATGAAAATTGACCCTGCTTTATGAGACGTAGAAAAAGAAGCCTGAGACTTTTTCTTATGAAAGTTATACTCTCTATCCGAAAGGTCATCGTCAAAATGTTCATTATTGGGGATATGTTCACTGTTGGGGACAATGTGAAAGTCCCTACAGACTTCAAGCTTAACATCAAAATATTGATCAGAGTGTTTGCATTGACAAGTCTCCGTGAGATTAGAACATTCCAACCCAACATAAATATTGCAGGGAGGCTCATCATCATCATCGTCTGCTGTCTTTATGCCTCTATTCTGATCGAGCAATGATGATGACGATGATGATGAGAAGAACTCAGGAACACAACTCTCTCCATAACCTTTAAGACAAGTTCCAAGTGGAGAAGGCAAGTAACCTGGCACGCACTTGCAATTACTGATCCCCAAAGATTCATTTCTTATACATTCTGCCCAATCGACACATCCAGCACTTGTTTGATGAGCTCCATCGTTGTTGTTTCCTGTTTTACACACACTTCCCACAAGATTAACACATTTTTCGCGTTCAGAATCGTATCGTTGACTTAATGGCTTTGCACATTGACACGTTCCATCGTAGCATTTCAATGATCTCTCCGTATTACAGCGATGCTTAGAGCTACAACTTGTTCCGTAAAGACCTAAGCACATCTTTCCATCTAAAGTTCGCCCATAGCCAGAGTTACACTTACATTTGAAAACTTTACTTGTATCGTGGAAGTCGAAACTAATTCCCAAGTAATGTTCGTCTTCAGGTTGGACTCCCCCGGGAAGCATATCTTCCTTAGTGAATTCTCTAAGGCATTCAGAATTGTCTGGACAGAAACGAAGACCGCCTGAGCACTCGTATCCCACGTAAATGTAACATCTCCTCCTTCCTAAATGATAAAACTGGGACCCTGGGGATCTACAGTCACATCGATTGCTTTGACAAGTAATATCTGACAATATGTCACAAGTTATTTCAGAGTCGCAGTATTCCCCGAATTCAGACGACAAAACGCATCTTCTTCCGGTCTCAATGTCCACAGAGTAGTTTGGAGAACAAAGACATGTCTTGGTTCTCTTATCGCATTCTGCGTTTTTGTCACAATTCAAAGAGGATTTGCAAGGCTGTCCTATCTTGCGGAAACACTTGCCTTGTATGTCATCATAGTATTCTAATAGAGAGTTACAATTCGCCTCACAAAACCCATCGATACAGTAAAGTTCTAGAGACTTGTTACAATTGTCTACTTGAATCACATCACATTCATCTTGAGTTTCGTAATCCTCGTCGTCCGATGAACAGTACGACTGGTTCATTGTTTCACAAGGCTCTAGAAATCGTCGTGTTTGTGCTACTTGGTGACAATCGGCAGTGGGGAGTGGGAGATCTAATAGTAATAAGAGTGGGCCGAGGTTGAAAACCAACAACATTACGTATGCGATCGAAGAAAAGGACAAGTAGTACAATTGACCAAGTACAATGTTAGTAGGAGACCTTTTTCTTTTGTCCCTCAAGTTGTTGATAGAGGAGAATAGGAGGAGTTTTTGTTCCTGAAAAGGTTTCAAATCGATAATACAACCTCTCGTATATATTTCTTTAGAAAAGGTGAGCTTATGCTAACGGATGATGAGAAGGTGGTAATTGTAACGTATGAGAATCTTTTATGTGTGTTTGGTGTAGTACGTATCAACTTACCCCAAATCCTGCGAGTATTTTGTCCATTCTTTCGCCTAGCGTCTGTTGAGTTATTATTTGTTATTTTGTAATTAATATTGGAAACAACAATATGACAATTTGTATATCTCACCCAATGAACGAAGTGGCAAAGTTTATAAAACAAAACAACCTTTCAAATTTGCACGCATAAAGCTATGAGCTTGATTGATAAGAAACCATGATCGTTGTACTAGTGGTGCTACTGACAATGAGTAGAAGTGGAAGTCGCAATCATATACTTCCTTTATTGTGATAAAACAATGCGTGTCATATACGGAAGATGATGGCAATGACGAGTACTACAAAAACTAATAATAACTGATACTAAACGAGGGATGGATTCACAAGAACATAAATGAGAATAAATGTATATTCGATATTCGATTTACTTGCTGAGCGGAAAAGACATGTTCATCCGATGAATAAGCATGGCGCATTGGAAAGTCATTTAGTTTGGCTTGTGTGCCTCGTTAGTTTATGCTTATGTATGAAATTACATTGCTTTCTAGAGATCTTTTGTAAGTGGAACCAAATCCTTTGGGTGTGAAAAGTTGTTTGCATAGAGCAGAAAATATAGATAGATGTGTGTGTAAGACCGTCTTTCATCACAGATAAGTTATTTATTACCTTCGTTATTATTATTACATTCAAACTCTTTAGACGTAACATTCAAATGTAATTTATTTTGTGTCATGTCATAAGGAAATCCCATTGGAATTTTGGGTTGCTAAAAAGTACCGTCGTAACACGAGGAGCTCAGGTCTCGTCTGCACCATGAATTGAGCAATTGCCTGTCCCACACTACCACGAGGATCTAAGCAGAAGATCTCCAAAACTTCCTTTCTCATGTTCAAGACGAGACTGAAGTCTTTTTCCCATTCGTTCTCCTTCGTCAGAGAACAGTTGCTCTCACTTTGATTCCGCATACTCGCCGAAATATTCATAATCATTGCCCGAGTCATTCCTTCTTGGAGGAAGTAAAGTATCATTCCTAGAAACAAAAAGAGAAAGGACATTGATTGCTTTCTTTAAAATGAATTGTTGAAAATTTCAAGAGAAAAGTAATAGCAGTCAGGACTAATGACGGAAAGATTTCACGAGTTGACAAGCTTGAAAGCAAATAAAAGAGAATGCTTGGAAATATGTTTAAATTATGAACTCCATTTACCTCTTTGTCGTGTCAAGCCTTTCCACAAGATTTCACCAATCTCCAGCCACTTCTTGCAAATGTGTATCATTTGGTTAACCAAGCTTTCTTTTCTCTCGTCAACAGAAGAAGACCATCCATCACTATTTAGATTCCTTGCTATTCTTCGTACAACTTCCATTTCCATTTCATAAACAAAATACTGATTCGGATGTAACGTGGAGTCTACAAAGTTGAGACACATTTCGCTTAACTTTTCAATAATTTCTGGAGAGTTACTCTTGTTCCTTATTGCAGAAGACCAACGATCACTTAAGGGAAGAAGGGTCTGTTCATAAAAGTCAGATGTCACTTTTTCACTACACTCTGAGCACTTCCAGTGAGACACATGATTTTCGCCAACTGTGTCAAACCTACTGGATTTCACCATTGGGAGAAGGTAACCAGTATTCGGATGCTTTTTAGGACATTTTATAGCTGAAAAGAATGTCTCCATCTCAGTTGGATCTGTGCAACGTCTACATGGACAGCAGGTACGACATTTAATTTTACTCAAGTTTCTCCCACGAGCCATTATTCCTGAGGTTACATCATGAGCCAGGGAAAGTGTTACTCTTTCTCCTATCTGAATGGGAACAGTCGCTCTCAAACAAATTTCCCACTGAGGTACCTTCTGAATTACTAATGATGAATTGGGCACACAACTTTGCACAACCATTCTCAGTCGAGTGCATAAGTGTAATCCGCCATAACTGAAAATGAAATGTAAATAATTTAAGAATTTTGTACAAGATACTTCCAAAAATAAAGCAGCAACTGAAGCACATGAGAAAGCAGTTAGCTTGTTACAGGGACATGTTTACAATTTCATGTACAGGTTAATGTTTTATTAACGAGTTTGTTGGTTTTAAGGCCGCAGTACCAACCTACAAAATAGTATATAGGTAACAGTTTGTTGGATCTATTGCTGGGGAAGAAAAGCGCAGACTGTGTGTGCAGTATATAGCTTAGATCATGGCATTGATACAGTAAGCAAAACTGGAGGAAAGGAATTGAAGATATGGATGATGGTTCGCTTAAAATGCGTGATAAAGGGAAAACTTATGTATACATACACACGTGCATAAACTTGCCTTGGGAAGCCCTTCGATAAATCTCGAGTGGGAAGGCGATCGCCATTATTTAACAGGACAGAAGATGTTCGCATAACTTTTAAGAGGATATCTATGTCGGCTTCAGTATGATCAGTGAGTTTACAGATGTTGTGGAGAAACGATTTACAAAACTCAAGACACTCTACGGGATACTTGTGATTTGGATTAGACGAGGAACATGTGAAAGCTGTGAGAAAACACGATGACGATGGACCAGAGCTATGCACTTCACATTCTTCTGAATCGCCAAAGCTTTCTTCTTTTTCCACCTCGGTATTCAATTTCACGATTTCGTTCCACTTGGAAGGGTCTCGAGTTTTAAGTAAAATTCCCCGTAGAACCGTTATGGCTTCGTACACATAATTGTAGTTTTTATTCACATGGGGAGTAGTAAATGATGGAGAGACCTGATGAGATGCAAATATTTTACATTCATTCTGTTTATGCTCGACGTTTTCTGCACATGATAGTCTACAAATTGGCCATAAGCATGATGGGCAAGTGAAGTCTGTTTTTACTCTCCCGAAGCACCCGAGACATACGGTGGTGGAACTATTTCCCAGTGGATCAGTGTCAGAAGAAAGATCACCTTCATCGACAACCACAACAGGATCAGTAGGACTTGAGACTTCTTGAAGGAGAGATTTATTATTCTCTTCATCCACAGCAGCCGATGATGATGATGCTGATTCTCTTTCCCCAATAATAATCTTTTTGGTGTCAGGAAGGATTACTATCTTCGGTCCTGAAATTATCGGCTTCTCCCGTAGGATTATTTCACCTTGCTTTATGTTTCGAGTTGCTATCAACCTCCGACCTAGGATCTCATCTTCTTGCTCCAACAAAGGAAAGCAATCGATTTTATGAACTTTCCAATGAGATCTCTGATGGCCTTTACTGCAGTAAGAGATCTTTTTACACGTCCTACAAGAACTTAAGGACGGAGCTTGACAAACTGGACATAGATCTGGTTGGTATTGTCCTGCTCTGCTGCTATTCCCACTTCTAACGCTGCTGCTGATACTTGTTACAGTAGGGCCAGAACATAGACTGCTGCTTTTATCTTCCTGCTGATCTCCACAAGGTAAGGAAGAATGTTGCATGTCAGAATTGCTGGAGTTTAATTTCACGGAATGAACCTCCAGAGTCATTATTTCACAGAGCTAAATTACTTTTGATTCGGAGAGAATATTTCTTACTCACAGAAGAAAGCGAGCTCAACTCTTAAATTATCTTTTTACAGTTTTTACCTTTTCACCAGCAGGAGCGAGAGTCTCAAAGAGAGAGAGACTTTCACCTTTTCTTTCTTCTTGTAAAATGACACTGGATTAGATCAGATGCACTCCTGATCTCTGCCGTACCACCTTCTCTTGATCTTATTCTGTCCTTCTCTTCAGTGGCACAAAAAAGTAACCCAAGAAGATGTATAGACTTACATACACTCTTGGGTCTCTAGTTTATTGTGCACAAACACCAAATGTAATGTCTACACGGGGTCCAAAGAAGAAGTCGTTTAGTATACCTGGCATCTACGAATGAGTTCTTCTGGCATGCACACAACAACACATTACTCTTTCGTAGTCTTTTGCACACACACTCGACAACAGTTTCAACTCGACTTTGGCTTTCTCCATGGATCAAATAGAATTCAAGTCTGACATGCAATGAAACACAAATAAAGTCTATTCAACTCGAAATTATTTGTGTCACATTAGAGTTTGCTTGCAGAGAACCAGCATGTATGTAAATACATGAGAGAGACTGCATATAAATATGTAACGTTTGAGCTGTTTAGCGAATCTTGGGAAGTAAAAGTCATGTCATCATGAATGAAAGCCAAAATATTTCCATTTCCTTTTGTTTTCCGCAAACAAGAGTTGGTGGATTTGAAGGGAAGGCAAAAGAACTGGAGGAGATACACTCTCGTCTCATGAATAGGGATTTCATCCCATTATTCTGACAGAAAGCATTTTGGAATCTTCACTCTCTAGAAGATTAGCAATTTAAAATGAATACTCCCAGCGATGCAGAAGATTTCTTTGTGAGTGGTTTGAAAAATATTCCCACATATCACTTCTAGTAGTCTTTCAGATGCTTTACATCACTTACATGCAACTTCTTATCGCACCAACTAAATTGTAAAATATTTGTCGGCAATGAGAAATGGATTCCGCCAGGATGCAGGACAAACAGAGTTCCCCTGAGGACCAATATCTCACTGGCATAAAGAAGTGTCAAGTCTTTGCCAACTGAAGAGAGAAGATTTAGGAGATATCCACACTTGTATAATTGCCATGATTCAGAGAAAGATGACAGAGAAAGCTAAAAATAGGAGAGTGGAAATGTGTATATATGTACTCCAGTAGAAACAATATTTTACAGAAGGGAAAGAGATCACAACTGTGTTCTTCTGACTCAACAACACTGACTGAAAGTGAGTAGACAGTATTCGGATGGTTTTCAAGATGTATATAGTTTTGTGAAGAAGGATCGGAGAGAGTTTTCTGAGAGTCTTGGTTTCCGTGTGGTGTGTGGGAACCAAATGGGAGTCCCGTATCTGCAGAACTTTCTATTTATACAAGTCGACCCGATTTCTCATGTGCTCTCTGAGCCTTCAACTGTTCAAATCTAATGTTCGTTTGAAGAAAATCATACTTTGGAAGGAAACGTGCCTTGGGTTTGCGTACTTCATGAGGAATACAATACGAGGAGGCTATTCGAATACGAAGCGAGTAGTGGCCAACATTTCCTATCTCATTTTGCAGTTCAATGGAATTCGGTTCTTCTCTCTCTTTGTTCACATTTAATCTGCACTGGGTGAAATGGTTTTTCAAAACAAGATTCTTTACAAGTGAAAAGTCTCCATACGAAGGAAAATTATCCACAATAATCCACGTACACAAGCTCAGAGGGAAAGTAATTCCATATTTCACATTTCAGAGCTAATGATATGCAAACACGAAAACAAACTTCAAAACTCCAAACCTTTTAACTCATTACCGCATACAGTACCGAATGCTATGCAAACTTTCTAGCAGTGCAGCATACCGCACGTCAAAGACATTGCAACAGCTCAAGTTGCATTCATAATAAATTCATAGAGCTCCTACATTCTTAAAGGCCAACGGCAGACATTGACAAGAACTATCTCTACTTCCATATGACTGCAAAATGCAAATAGTGTAGATTGTACAATTATCCTTGCAAGGAAGCGAAATTGTTATTTCTTCTGTACAAGCCACAGTAAGATTAAATACAATACATAAGATTATAAGGCATACATTTTTAACCGTTTATCGGTCCTAATATGTATTTGCCATATAAAACTTCTGTGGTACAGAGGTAAAATGTAAACGTCAATAATGTCAACTAAGAAAACAAAAACTATATATGACTAAGCTAATTACACTACACCAGATTAACTTCTGGAGTTGAATTACTGAAATCGATTCCTGATAAATTACTTAATTTTGCTAATTGAACTGAATCCAGCTTGACTTTAGATGCAGTGTCTTCCGCCAATTCTTTAACTTCCGGGAAGCCGCAATCACTAACATATTGAAGGCATGCCTGAAAATTAAATTTTGCTTTCTTACTGACCTTGCGATGATGATTAAGTAATTGATACTAAAACTCTAAATTACAGCTTACCAAACACATGGCACCATTGTTTTGAGATATCGCAGCATTCAAAAACAACTGCAAGTCTTCTAATTTTGCAACTCCTACAACGTCAGATGTAGAGTTTAGCAATTTTTTGACGACTTCACAGGCGTTAAGGAATTGATCCGCAAGAATTTGTTGCTTCATTACGCTTCCCAGCATTTCTCCAGTCCAAATAATTTGTTTGATTCTTTCTTTATCTTGACCTTCAATGTTGCTCCATATTTTCCACGAAATTGTAGCAAATTCTTCAGTCAACTTCGATGACTGTAAAGATTCCAGCTCCTCAATACTGGTAGGATGGTACGTACTCATGATATTTAGGAAAAGCTCCAGCAGATTCTCTCGCATTGCGAGATCAAATATAACCAAGTCAGACCACAACTGCGGAATATATTCGATTGCGGTACTTATTTCCAGTGCTTTCAAGATCTCCTAAATAATTTCATCCCCTTTAGCATTAGACTTCATTATCTTCAAATTTTTTGCATTAACCAATGTTACCTCAAAGATTCCAGGTTCTGGTGTGTATATATTCGGTACTACTTTGTTGTAAAATTTCATGAATTCATCAAAAGGTTCACTTGTGCATCTGAGTGCCATATAATGCCGACTAATTGGAAACATTAAAAATTCTACAACTTCTATACTAAACGAAAGTCGAAGTAGCTGATTTTTTTACTTACTAATAAACAGACTCCTTGAAGGCATCTCCAATGAAATCATAATTACTTCCAACGTGCAAGAGCTGGTCTACCCGTTTGGCTATTTCTACGTTTTGCAAATGATTTCTCGCTACATCCATCGCAGAGACGAAGAACTGAACGTCTTTCGGATCCTGAATTGTAAATTCTTTACCCTCAATTTCATTTAGGATATCAACTAAAATGCTACTGATCGGACCTCCTGTTAAAAAACACAGAATACAAAAATCATGCAAGTTTCACTTTTTATATATTTCCTGTCTCACTTACTTTCTTTGCAGAATGCAGATAGTATAAATTGGTACGAAGCGAGGCTAGGTTCAATACCAAGTTTCTTAAATTCTGATAAAGTTGATAGCATTATCATTTTTGCTTGCTTAGGATTTCCAAGAGATGTAAGATTTTCCAAAACGGCATTTAGGGTTCCGAGGTTAGGTCTCACGCCTTTTTCATCCATTTCTGTCATCAATTCCTATTCGAAAATTCTTAAAAATTGAACACTTCGGACACTTGTGATTCTAAACGAATGAAAATGTATAACAGCAGTTACACTCATCATTGTCCATCGCATCTCTCCATTTTCACGAAGGAAATTAACATTTCGCAACAAAGCATTGTATGTTTCAGTATCGATAGCCATTCCTTTTGACTGAACATCCAGATAGAGTTCCCAAGCTTGTTCTGCCTAAAGTTTTGGATTGTTAGGGATATTTAGTGACAATGTACAGTAAATCATTTTAGGATCCTAATTAATGTACAATATGACTAACCTGGAAGTACTTGGCCCTTCCTCTTATAAGAGCACAACAAGTTTCAGCAGAAGGATTTTCGATTTCTTTAAATAACGTTTCTGCTAATCCTCTATCCCTACAGATCCCAAAATCAATCAGAATGTGTACACAAGCTATACAGTGACTTATTTTTTAATTGCTACTCCTTGACTTACTTCCATGAGTTGGCCTTTCTTTCAGATAAAGATTGTGTACCTCTGAACCACTTTTCATCAACATAATCTTCATTAAATGGGTCTGTTTCATTATAATAAGATAACAGTTCAATCATCGCCTGCAATGTATCCTGACTGATTTCTATAAAGCATCGAAAAATTTTCAATTAATAAATCAAAAGGACATAAAATCCGTTACAGTCAATGTCGTACCTGTCCCTTTTACTTTTAAGATTTCTAAAATTTGCCGAGCTTCCGAAACCAGACCTTGTTGAATATATGACTTCAAATCATCCTCAGTGACATTACTGTTTTCATTGAACACAGGAGATGGAAAGTAAGCCTACAAAAAAATGGAAAAACTAATATGAAGTCAAAACGAGTATCTCTGAAGATTTATTTTAAAGTAAAAAAAATATACCTCAATGGGAGGCTCAGCTTCTGCATGTTGAAACAGGTCGGGATGTTGGTCCCTGACCCAATGCGCGGCTTTTCGTCCAGCTTCCTTAGACAGTGCGTAACTCCGCTTGCTTAAATTTGAATAAGGAATGAGGAACGGGTCATCATGGAACTTGTAATGTGCTGCAGTATAGTCCCTTCCTACAGTGCTCGCAAGGGCCTTAAGAATGTCCGTAGGTCCGCGTTCGACTCGAGTGGGAATTTGAATCTCCTTCAAACTGGGTAATTTTGTTGAAGTCGACGTCGTCGGCGGCGGAGAACCGGCGAGCATCTCCTTCAGTTTGGGTGTAAATTCCCTCGATCCCGCGTATCGTCTCCTGTTCCATTAAACATCAAACACAACTCAATTCCCGTAATAACCTCTAGTCTGCAGAAGCAATACCTAGATTGGCATTTATTATTATTTTGATTGCTTACACAAAAAGACGAAGGAACATCATTTCTTTCAGTGATCTACGCGCACCGGCCATCATGGGTTCCGCTGCCAAAGTCTTTAATTCAACAACTCTACTTTATATTATACCCACGGTTGCAGAGATTGCAGAGTAATGGTCAAACCACAAGCGCCCTTCGCACCATCACCGAACGATTATCAGAGACATTAGATTACGCAGATTGATGTGCCTTAAAATAAAAACAAGTAGTTGCCAATTTCCGAGCACAAAAGTCAGGTGTAGGAAGTACTAACTGATTTTTAGAGACATGTGATGATTGAATTGTCCATGTACAGACGAAGACACGGAGGAGCCCGGAACATCCAAAGTAAAGTATTCCCGGGCGTGTTGACCGGGGAGGGGTAAGGAGAGACTGGTAGCGATTGAGAAAATAAAGTCGCCCCCTCCCCCCTTCGAATACTGCCCAAGGTATTCAGGTTTGGATGTTGAAGCAATAAAGCGACATGGCGTTAGGAAACAAAGTAGTTTCATATTTATCACCTTATTTAGGAGTTTGTACAGTTTTCTTGATATTTTCTTGATCAAAGTTGGATTTCAAAATGACCGAATTCACCATTATAATGATTTCAATAAAGAATGAAGAGATCAGAAGGTGTACAGACTTCCCGGAAATCTTCCTGGTTGGAAAGTTGCGATGCGTGCAAGTTATAGTAAATCATACATGAGCATACATGAGCTACTATTACATGAGCTACTAATACATGAGCTACTAATCATGTATAAATCATGAGTTAATATTGATAAATTAATAATAATGGGTTCATTTATTATTTAAAGAATGTGAACGAGAGTAATTGTGACTACAACGAGGAGAAGAATGAGGAATGTGTACAAAACTGTGAGGATGATGCTTCGTTCTAATCTGCTTCCAGAGTCTGAGAAGTAGCTCGAATACTGCAAAAAAATTCATAGGTCATATTCATAGTTAGTAAGATGTTAACTTGTAAATTACAATATAATGTGGAAACAATGATTATTACAGGCATGAGACTGGCAGCAAAGACCATGTACCTGTGGAAGAAAAGTTATTTGTGTAATAAGTAATTGAATTGATTGCTGATTTTATTGTTAAAGTGTGAACTAAACAGTACTTCGCTTTCCGGTCCAGGTTAGGAATGAAATGGACACACAGAGTTCTGTCGTCGAATCCTAAGTTCATCCATTTTTTATAAGTGAGAGTTCCTGAAGGAGTTCCATCGAGGTTTTGGAATTCCACAGTAGCTGTTTTATTCGAAGAGTACAGAATGCAAGGGAAGAATTCAACCCAACTTGGACTGATTTTTAAAAGATTCTTCCATTTATCCTTCAATAAGTATCCTCCGTGCAAATGTTTTACTAAAGTGAACGATAGGATCCCTGCGCCTTCGATTTCACAGTCTTTGTTCTGATATTACAAATTACAGGAGTAAATGTACACGAATGAACTCAAATGATGCTTATATTTTTTACTGTGTGTATTCTGCTTACTAGGAACCCTTTTTTGACAAAGTGAAGCAATCCATGACCTCCGGAAGTCATCAGTACAAAAGTTGTTTTCTTCGGATCCTTCGATCGACATCTTCCCATCAAAAAGGCTCGTTCGCCCTTTCCGTCAAGGATTTCGTAGACTTGATCCACATCGAAATTTGACAAGACATCTAAATATGACCCAATCGAATTCAATCACTCAGTGAATTCTAATGAATACTGTTGTTTGCATATTTCAAAATACATACCTGGAATTCCTTGACTGGATTCCCGTATAAATAGTTTATCAGTGTTTCCTATAATGTCTTCAATCTCATCAACAAAGTCTGCAGTGGACGTAACAGGGCTTTCTGTTAAAAGACACGTACACGGTACACATGAACGATATTAATATTGAATGCAAATTAGGATTTCATGAGATAAACTTAAAAGATATCACATGAATGAACCTTTTTGTGCATCTCGGACACCCAATAGTACCACGGCCTCAGGTTCATCCCCTTGAATTTCCATTTTCATGTCCACAGCCATAATTGTTGTATCTTTGTTGCTCTTTCTTTATGGAAATCAGTCTATTCAATTGCAAACATTGTTTCCTTTCGATCATGTGCTGTCCTTTGTCTATGTAATTGACTCACTTTTGCACATTGCTCTTCCTATATACTGTACAACAATAGAAACAACTATATGACCTGCTGTACTCTTAGGTTGATAGGTTATCGTAATGAAATACTATACAACTAAAAAGCTGTGTAGATAGATTTCGAATTGAAGCTGTATTTTTTCAGCTGTGTTGTTTTTAGAGCATAGCAGGGAAGTATTAATACATAGGTTAGGTTCATTCATGTGTTGGGGTAGGAAGAGACCCACAACAACTCGTTGAAGAGATCCGGTGAAGAGGAAATGATCTTACACTATGTACATGGGATTGTTCTATTATATCGATGGTATCCAGGACCTTTAGTAGTATCAACCTAATCTAACTGCACCCGATTAAGCACACCTGAACTGTCTCCTGACACACATCAAAACCCAAGTAGTATAAGCCTTGAATGTTTAATTCACCAATCATGACTCTAGACAATAATGACTTTTTCACGATTTCGAAAGATCTTATTTGCAAGAGATCGTGGGTTGACTTTTAGCTTCGTGTTGGTATTGAATGAATGTATTAAGCTGTTCATGAGGCCAACAAAGTTTGAAGCTCAGGAAATAATACTGATGTTATACCGCATAAAATATTAGGAGTATAAATGAATTACACAGATATAAGTAGGATTTTCAAGATCTCAAAGTTTCTAGAAATGCTTACGTCTTGCAACTAACTAATTCTAATTAGTAAGAGGAAGAGGTTGCGCAAATTCAGAATTCTAAAATGAGAAATGAGTGCAAGTTCACATTTAATAGTTAACAGTTAATTGTATATTCAGGATTATTGCAGAAATAAGAAAAATTAACAAAACAATACGAAATTACGAATGAGAAAGAGTCATTTGAAGGTGTCTTTCTTGATGCAATGCAGTATGCAAATAACGCAGCATGTGTGTATTTCCTTATCCTCCATTTCTTTACTTGGATAATCAAGGGAAAAGTCGAGATTACTTAATCAGCCATTGGTTAATTCATCTAGAAGTTAGACAAGCTTTTAGAGCAGTTAGACACGAGTTTATTTTTGAGTTAATGAAACAACGAGCTTATTATCAATCAAGGTTCATAATGAAACTAGGTAGCTGTGCATAAAGCAAAGATCTGTCATCATCCTGCCGGCAAAAACATGGGAGTAGAAGCTGTTTGGATTAATTTGGTTTCTGGTACTTTAAAACATTCTTGATTCTTGGTTCATTCTGATCTAGCTTTTTAGTAAAGAAACTGTTATGCAGGTAGCCAGCCGCAGAGGAGAATGGTCAAGTATGATTGTTTGAATTGAAGATTGAAGCTCAAGGGAGTTTATTTTACTTTATTCTGTTAAAAGAGAATGGGATTCATTTTAGTATATTCTCAATCTCAAAACGCTTAAATGACTCTTCACATAAAAACCACACTGATATCATTGATATAGATTTAATGCTTTAGTTGAAGTCAAAGGTGCATTCGTTTTTCGTGAAAATGCCCATTTAGATACTTCCTGATAATCTTCAGATTGTCTATCTGAGATACTTAAATGAAAAAAACACACTAAAAGCTAGAGTGGAAAATTAAGAGTACATTAATTTTAGCATTCTTATTAAAAATATTCTACCTCTACTACTCTGCTGAGTTGATATTATTAATTCCAACGCACAATTCGTAAAGTACCTAATGCCAATCAAATATTATTACGCTTCGCAGATTGGTAATGCAAACTTCGTCCACATATGCATTCGTTTAGTAGTATTTATTACAGTAATTCATTCTTGAATGAGATAATACTGCTAACAAGAAACTAAATGAGTTTTTCCACTGATCTAAGCCAAGAATTCGCTTAGTTCACGAGACATCAGAAAGTAACAAATTATTTCCTCTTCAACATGGAAAATCTTAGTTATTGGAAAGTTTTATGTAAGAATAAGTCGTAAATGTTTGTAATACACAGTAGGATGTTTGATGTTAATGCAAAAATTATTGGTAGGTTGTGGATTAGATTATTTCCGTTGTGTTTAATGACTTCAATGGAGCATTAAAATGTGTCTGTGTGTAGGCTCATTTCCTGTCAATATAAAAAGTTGACAGAACCTCAGATGAATGAAGTTATTCTCAAGCAACGACATAACTTGAAAGCGTGATTAGCATTTAATTTTTCACATCCTTCTGCTCGACGCACGAAACTCATGCAAATACTCACAATAATGTATATTGTGCTTTAATCATATCGGGACATTGACTACTGTTCATCATTGCAAAAAATTGGCTAGATTCGATTTAGGTATCTCACCAGTTACACAATAAATGTCGTCACAAAAAGTATTGATCATCTACTCTTCATTCATAGTAGTAATGTGAACCATAAAACCTGAGCTGCTTTTGAAACAAAAGATTTCCCATGAATTTTCCGTTCATTCATCACATCTACTGCTCGTCGTGAATCAAAGATCAATTCCTTTTATCAACCACAAAATAGATTGTACCAAAGTGTGTGTCGAAAGCATTTGGTGGAAGCGAGCAATTGAGAAACCTTGATTGATCAGAGCTGATTTTTGGTTAATCTTCGTATATCTTTGTAGGTTACGGATCATGTCAACTATTAACTCAACTATATATTTTTATTAGTTATTGTTTTAAATTATAGCGTTATGTATTTAACTTATTTAGACTGATGAACGATATCAATAAAGTTCTTTCTCAAATGTCATCAATCTGGCGTGTAGTAAGCCAATATTTGTATCCGTCATATGCTTATAGTTTTTTCAAAGTTGCATACAAGAGAGGGCAACCGCAGTGTATCGAATTATGTAAAAATGAATTTGATTCTACTTTCATGATCTCATGCTCATGAACAGCACGGTTTAAAAGACTACATTGCCAGTGACTTTAGCTCTAGCCAAAACTTGGTCTTTGAGACTTAAGTACTCATTGATGACTGCTAAAGCATACACAGCTACCAACAGACTGTAATTACATTTTTCAACTGTGCAAGGTTAAACGTAGCTGATTTGTTGTAAACGTTACTTTCAACCAGTAGATTAATTAAATAGTCTATCCTTTTATCACCCCAAACCCAAGAGGCAATACGCATGAGAAATCGGGCAAAAAATCAATTTTGAAATGCGATACATAATTGTTCTTCGGTTGAGTACCTCTGTGTGCTTTTTGGCAAATTTGAAATGTTTTAAGGCTAAACCTTTATAAAGAGAGATACAACAAAATTGCACAAACGTGAGACTCTAATATCGTGCTTACTTTAGCAGTAATTAAACTTGTTTTAATTAGATTAGTGTACCCACCAAGAAATATGAATGAACACGAAGAGGTCCGTACAAAATAAAATGTTTATTGTTAATTTGGAACTTTCACTGATTTTTTCTCAGCCTACACATGAATTGGAAATAGGTCTCATGCATAAAAACAGTCAACAGAAATTGGGGGCTTATCACCTTTTACATAATGTACTAATACTAAACTTGAAATTTTCATAACTTTATATGTGCGATATTTTTCTGTTTAAGTCCTAAATAAATGTAAAAGTTATGATAAGTCAACTACAGATTATTTCTGCACTCTACATTCTAATGAATATTAGCCTTATTCACACAGAATCATTGCAGACAGCTAAACAGTATATTATCTGCCTATTATATAGTTCTGCGAATAAGTACACCTTTTTACCCTAGCAAATAATCACACCTAATTAAAAGAAGCAAACAAATAATCAAGTAACAGATTGTGAGTAATATATACGAGACACATGTTAACTATCTCCGTTACACATGCACCTTCTCTCACTTGCTGAAAGTGGCAAAAATTGGAGTGATCATTTATTGAAAGTTGACAGTAAATAAGAAATCTACAGTCTCAGTAAATGTGTCTCATTTAGGCATAATTTTCGAATCAAGATATGTGAACATTGTGAACAAGACAGAAGAGTTATTGTTCGCACACACTTTACATTAATTAATGTCTCTTACTCCGCTGCCTGCACTTACTTTCTGCTCTTACCTGTCAAGGTACACACACGGTCACTAAATCTTGATCGATGCACTTTAAGTACACTTCTCTATTTTACGACTTTGAATTGCACTTAAACGCTTCAATATGTGCTTGATCATATAACTCGTAGGGTACAATCCATTTCCCTAATTAAGTTATTGTTGGTTTTGACATATTGTACTCCTTAACTCCTTGCTAGGTTTACGATGAGAACCTGATCATATTTTTCCATTCTAATATGTATGCTATAATGTAGTTTCCATAAAACTGAAAAACCATTGTCTGTTACACACAAGTGTATTATTAGTGTGTAATTGTAAAATTGTAATACAACCGAGATGAGATGCAGTGATATAATTAGCTGTGCAGTATTAGCGATATTTATTTTATTAAAGCAGTTCATTGTCTTTGACCAAGAGCGAGCAGGCTTGTGTGAATTCGTACCACCACAATTACCATCACAGCCTGTATCTTTTGTGTTGATCATGTACACACCTGAGTATTCCAAATTATTCCTCGATTGTAATTTAATTGCTTGATTCCGTCAGAAAGAGAATCGTACGTAATACATAATAGTAAATAGTGCAGGAGAGTTTTATTACGATGACGCCGGCCCAATGAATGAACTCGATTATAATAAGGGCTGACTTATATTCTACAGTCCCCATTCCCTTAGTGCAAAACCATAATATGGTTTACTGTGGAGAATCACTTACTAGACCGTTGTTGTAGATCTTTAAGTGCACCCATTCGAGTCACCGTATTTTGCTTGGTTTAGGTCAATGGGAAATACACACACACTTTACCTTTCGTTGAGCTAAATGCTAAACCGCATTATTATTTGTAAGTTACATGAAAAGTTTTTAATATTTTCCTCCGCCCTCCTTATAAACGACAGTGAGAGCGTTTCCCCAGTTCAGAGTTCTTTGAGACATTCGATAAGTCACACATAAATCGTATATATATAAGAGTGAATCAGTTCTGCATATAAATAACTCATACAGTGATTGATTGGCTATTATGAAATACTTTTATTTGGTAAGTTACAACTTCTGAAAACAAAAAACCGTAAAATACGAACTATATATTATTAAAGGACCCTTGTTGTATAAAATTACCTAACCTGTTACTAATTGATCTACACAGATCTTCGCCTTAGTGGCATTATCCACAGCACAAAAGTCTCACAAACATGGAAAACACGGTAAATCAGCATACGTAGCTTCGTCTCCTGGAGGAGGAGGAGGAGGAGGGGGTGGAGGTCATCAATACTCGTCAGCTCCACAATATTCTTCTGCTCCTCAAGAGCAGTCTCAGTCTCATTATGGAGGTGGACAGCAAAACTACGGAAAGGCTCCAGCAAGTGCTGCCAAGAGTTTCCCACTTCTCTTGGCTGACACTCGAACATTGAACACAGATGGAACAATCAACTTCAACTTCCAAGCTGACAATGGACTTCAGCAAGGAGAAACTGTTGATGAGGATGGAACCCGACGAGGATTCTATTCCTACCCTGGAGCGGATGGGAAGCTCATAACTGTGAAGTATACCGCAGGAAAGAATGGATTCGTGGCTGAAGGAGATCATCTTCCTACACAGCCACAAGCTGCTGCTCACTCTGATAAGGATGAAGGAGCTTATAACCCCAAAGGTAGAGTTGGACGTCAAGAAAACTCCGGACAGTACAACCCAGGACAATATAACTCGGGGCAATATGACCCATCTTCTGAAGACAACTACGATAATAACGGTCCTCGAGGAGGAGGTGGAAGTCCAAGAGCCTACAGACCTTCTGGAGGAAGTCCCTCTTATTCATCTGGAAGCCGAGGAGGAGGTGGACCTACTGGACCTTCATCCCACCAATCTAACCCTTTTGCACAAGGCCGAGGAAGTGGAGAAAACAACTTCCAATCTTTCAATGACTTTTCTAATGATTTTGGAAATGATGGTCCAAGTAATTTTGGAGGCAGCAGCAGACCTTCATCCGCTGGGCGACAATACTCTGGAGGAAACCCTGGAGGAGCCCCAAGATACTCTGAAGCTCCAGGGTACTCATCATTCTCAGGACCAAGTGGATCCTACTCTACTGGAGTTGGAGGACCTTCATTCTCTCAACAAGGAGGAGGCCCACAGGGTCCTTCTTACAGTAGTGGACTTGGATCTCCATCCTATCAATCCAGGAGCGGTCCTCCTTCTTACCAGTCAGGGGGAAGTGCTCCATCATACCAGTCGAGAGGAGGTCCATCCTACAACTCTGGAGGACCTTCGTACAACGGTGGGTCTCCATTCGGAGCTAGTTCAGCTCCAGGTGGACACATGTTCACTGCAGCTAATCCTTACCAACCAGCTGGCTCTGGACCAGTCAATGCCAACTTTGACTTGGGAAATAATGGACATTTCTCCATTAATTTTGCTCCAGGTGCTGCTCAAGAATACGATGGTGGAGCAGGTTTTGGTGGTCAAGGTCCTACTGGTCCTTCTGGTAGTCCAAGTGTTGGCTCTCCAAGCTACTCATCAGGAAGAGGAGGAGGTTCCGGATTCACTGGAACCAGAGGACAATACTAAACCGCTGATCCATTATAGTTTTTAATTAATTACTGACCGACATATATATTTCAGTCATTAATTATTATTATCTCATTCGTTGTAATACACAATCCCTTACAAAACTGAAATTAAGGATACTGCCAATTTTACACAAGCAGATGAACTGATATATAAACTCTCCTTTTCACAAAATAAACTCCGTTATTTTTGTACGCGTCGAAGATTCATATATTTGTACAACACGCAATCATTTATTAATTACAACTTGTGCTTTTAGTTTATAATTACCCAGAGTAAACGCGGCATATGATTTATCGCCATCGTCATAGTCAGTGTTTAAAGCGGAACAAAGCGAAACTTGATTATTAAATGCATCATACACATCTTGTTAATCATTTAGAAGGAAGTGATTCATTCTACATTGTAAGATTTTTATGAGTATCGCTATTGTAAAAAAGCGTGAGAATAAAAATAACGCAGCATTACACAAGATTTAATAATACACAGCGTGTATAAATCTCAAATGCGATTAAAACTTTATCAACAGTTTGATCGATATTGATACAGTCTGCAAAGTCCGCACAAGTTTACTTACACATATAGTCTGTATCGTGTATTTATAATATGTATTGCATGAGAAATGGACGTGATAAATGCTAAATCTCTTGGTTCCGCTATGGTTAATAATATTACAAGTTTAATATTATATAATCCAGTCCAAAAGAAAATGAAAGTCTTCGTACTCAAAGGACCGTAACAAAATGTAACGAAGTTCGTTTTCAACAATGTTCTTCGTCTATCATACACACACACCTTGCACGGCCACCACCACCGTTTGATTTACGACGAGGATATATGTATACAATGTGTATACAATGTAATATGCTCTACGAAAAACTCACACAAATCTAAAAATGTCATGTTTAAATGCACAATTTACTGCTACTTTTGTTGTATATTGGTGGTTGTGTGACTATACTTATTTTAAGTTTAAATAATTCTCATGCGTCTTGCTCTAGCGTTTTCTTCTAAACAGTTTTTGCTATAATATTATTCCCAGTCTCAGGAGACTTCATATAGAGCAGATTACAAGTGGCAATCAAACCTAATGAAGCAATGTATGATACATAAATATATAATTTTAGATTGTTCGTTAGAACATGAGATGTCGAAATGTTTGATCCATCACTTGAGCCCAAGTTTGGTATCCGTTGCGAGACAAATGCAGTAAATCTTTGTGGTATTCAGATTTATTGAGAGAGCCAGTCCTTCTGGTGTAAAAATGGGAAGTCATCTCGAGGAAGTGGACATGATCATGATTATTATCATTGTCCTCGCTAATTTGAGAGATCAATTGATTTATAGCGATTATTCTTTCGGTTACTTTTTGATTTGATCGGGGAAGGATTCCTAGTAGTAAGATTTTTGTCGTGGGAAGTCTTGTACGCAATTCACGTACCACACTGCTTATCCCTAGAGATATTTCATTGTTCGAATGAGTAAAAACATTGTTAGTTCCGATCATCAGAACAACTACTTTTGGATTTATGTTGTTCACTTCTCCGTGGATGATTCTCCAAAGCAAATGTTCTACTCTGTCTCCACTGATTCCATAGTTGTATGCTCCCAAAGGTTTGTAAAATGTTTTAAATACATAACCTCCTGTTGTACTCCATTCAGAAGTTATCGAGTCGCCGTAGAATAACACTTGAATCAATGATCCATTCTGCTTTGAATTTTCCAAGAAACTATTGTGAGCTGATGTCCACCACCAGTTTCCTCTGGGAATTGGAAGCCAAGGCTTGATTCCTACAATACGGGGTAATATCAAGCTACATACTAGATTTATATACATCTGTTGAAATAATTTGTAATTCAAGTAACTCAAATAGTACCTTTTCGTCCTGTGTAACCTAAGGACATACAACTTTCACCGAAATGATCAATCGGTGCAATCAGTACAACAATTAGGATGAAATCCAACTTATTAGCCGTTTTGCGGTGAACCATGACGAAAAGATAACTTGCAAAAATCGTAGTCCTAGACTTCAGCACTTATTGTTATATTGGGACTGAGTAAATACAAAGCAAGCATGTTTATGCTAGCCAGCGTCAATTAATTAATGCGTCATTCATGAGTTTAATAAGATAAAACTCGTTTGCAAGGACAGAGACGAAAAGTTAATTGTTTCTTCCTGTCTTTTAATTTGCAAGTAGGTTCGTTTATTGAAATCGTTTTTTATTAAGTCCTGCTGATGATGCGGTTAATAGAAAATGCAACAATTATTCTTCTGCAGCAATGTTTTCTTGGAGAATTTGGTCAGCAGTTTCCAGAGTCCATTGTGACCATTGGTCCCGAATATGCGCTGGAAGTGCAAGAGCAGCAGCACAAGCTTGAGCAGTTGGAGCTCTATCTGCTTCTCGATTTGTGAGAAGAACTTGTTCAGATTGCAACCACGCTTGTTCGATGATATTCGCGTCTCCCCCGAACCTCGCGATAACTTCAGATTGAGATCTCACCGTTCTGGTTTGAGTTGTTCGAATCTGGTCAGCCGTCGCATTGTTCTTGTTGTACAGAGAGTTCTCTCCAATGTATCCAACAACTGTAGCATCAGAGTTTGATCCTTCTTTGTAACAGAACATTTTGAAATAACACCCAGGAACTGTGTATCCAGCATTAGTAACTCCATCGGGGTTAATATCGGTACACACTCCTGTCATGACGTACCCTGCCTCTGGTCTCCCGTAAATTGTTTGTTCAATTACGTTCCATGGTCCCTACATTAACACAATTGTCACAATTTGGCTTTCTAATTCTCTGACTACTAATACTTCAAGCGTATATCTGATTATACCTGATTAGTTCGAGGTTCTTGTGGAGCATTATTAACGCTGAAAATGCACACAGAACAATTGTAAGCGAAATATCTTTCGAATGAAACTGTGAGTTTAGTTAATTATTACCAATAAAAAGTCGCGTCTTGAGCTGAGAAATGAAACCTGTAAGGATTAACAGGGGAAATGTGTCCTCTGTCAAACGAAGTGTGTCCAGTGAAAGATTGCTGCTCTGGAGTCATTCTGAATGAGCTACTACAATCAGGCTGCACTGTGGGAGCAGGAAGTTGAGGACAAGGCCAAGGTCTGAAGTTATCGTTCCTTGAAACCGTCTGTATCTTATTCATCGCGTCATGATAAGTTGTTGAAGTGACGGGAACTGCACGACTTGCATCGTACTGAATATGCATCAGCGTAATTGGACCATTTGGAGAATCAGATGGAATTGTGAATGCATGAATTCCATTAACCGCAGCTCCACATTCCTCTAAGCTGATTTCTGTTGGCGAAGAAAGTTTACATGTTATATAAGTGTTTTGTAATTGCTTATAATTGAATTTTTTAAATGAATTTACCTCTTGCGATTCTGCCAGATGAAGCGGTTTGTGATAACACAGCAATCAGTAAGACTGAGACTAAAAGCTTCATTGTGAATTATTATTAGAAGTTACTTCTCAATCTGAACTAATTGCAAGTATGTCGGCAGAGGGAGAGGCTCACTGCTGGAATTACCTGGCTTCTTCAACTTTATTTCTGTTTTGTACATCGTCTGATTTTATATATTCAAGTGTCTTTCGTAATTTCAATATTATCAGTTTCCATACTTTATCTTTTATTTTTATCATTCTGCGAATTCAATAAGTGTCAGCATTTCTAAAAGTATATATGTGAATGTAATTTGATTTCTGTTCAGGTAATCTATCAAAGGTCAGGTTTATATCAGAGCTGATGGGGGCGTGCATGATGCATGACTAGTAATGATTACCAACAAAAAAAACTGTATTGCTCTATTTCTGCAATGATATTTCGTAATCTAAATTGATCTATGCAAACTCAATTAAGGATTGTTAGATGATAAATCAAAATCGACAAAATGTGGACAGGGCAGCTTAAAATTTATTTTTAGAACATCTCATTTTGATCAGCGAGTCGTTGAAAAACCCGAGATTGTGACTCTTCCGTAGCCAGCGACCACTCCTCTTTAACAGAAGCAGAAACTGTTTTAGCATTGATGCAAGCTCGAGCAGTTGGGGCTAATTGGCCTTCTCGATTATTGAGAAGCACTTGTTCAGCTTCCAACCAAGCATTCTCAATGATAGTCGCACTTCCACCGAATCTCTTGAGAATATCAGCTTGTGATCTCACAGTTCGAGTTTGCTCTCCTCTTATCTGATCAGCAGTGGTGTTGGTCCTATTGTACAAAGAGTTCTCGCCGATGTACCCAATCACGGCAGCAGATGAGCCTGTCTTGTAGCAAAACATTTTAAAGTAGCATCCTGGAACAGTATAACCAGCTTCGGTAACTCCGTCCGGATTCTCATCTGTGCACAGGCCTGTAATAACTAGCCCTGCTTCTGGTCTTTGATAAATTGCATCTTCAATCGCACTCCAGTACACCTAAGTTAAAACAGTTTTAAACAAATAGGCATATTATTGTTAGCTTAGCTAGTTTAATATAGTACCTGATTGGTTCGAGGCTCCTGTGGAGCGTTATTCACACTGCAATAAAAACCAACATGTATTTCCAGGTCGCTAAAGATCTGCATCGCATTTTATTTCTAAACTGTAGAACTTACCAATAGAACGTTGCATCTTGGGCAGTAAAGTCAAAGCGATAAGGATTCACAGGTGACATGTGTCCTCTGTCATATGAAGTATAGCCGGAGAGGGCTTGTTGCGTTGATGTCATCCTGAAAGAATTGGAGCAGGCTGGTTGTACAGATGGCGAAGGAAGTTGAGGGCAGGGCCATGGTCTGAAATTGTCTTCTCTGGGCACATTTTGCTCCTTGTTCATTGAATCATGATAAGTTGTGGAAGTAACGGGAACTGCACGGCTCGCATCATATTGAATGTGCATCAACGTGATTGGACCTCTGGAAGAATTGCAGGGAATAGTGAAGGCATGAATTCCATTCACTGCGTCACCGCAGTTTTGAGACTGACGAAGACTTTTATCCTCAATCACTGATCAGAATTAAGCCTTGATGGAATATGCTTTATGCACTGAAGACAATGTTATTATCTTTTATTGAATATCTTACCAAAAGAATCACATTGAACCCACAGGATGACACAGCATACCAAATGCAAAGCTGCAAGGAATCGCATCTTGGTGAAGCTGTCTTTGAAAGTTCTATTAAAGTCGCCACAATGCATTAAATCTACCATTTACCTTTTATATGCTCTTGTGTTGCTTTCAAAAATGTCATTATCATTAATCAATCAAATGAGATCTGTTGGGATCATCATGAGGGCATCATTCAACTACATTCCAGGAGTCATCTTCTTCCAGCATGGTTCATGTAGAAATCCATGAACAATTAATTAACAAAGCAACTTATCAATTCTGATACCAAATAACTCATCGTTTGGAATAACAAATTATTTCCCTTCAATCACGATAATAATAAAAAAATTACTGTTTTGCGTAACCCTTTTTACAGAGTCATTATATATATTCTCTACAGTTCCCTGCCAAACCCCCGATTGATTACAAGATAACTTATGATTTATTAATTACCACTTGATTTCAAATCAACACTGTTGGTGCTCCGTTTTGCATGCAATGTAAATATTATCACTTTCAGACAGTTTAAACAGTTTATCAATCTAACAAAACAAATGAAGCTCTTTACAATAATAGCATCATAACATTCAGTCAGTCTAGTGGATATCATGCAATCTACTGTGAATCGAATAGAGTAGATCGCATCTATTTACTACATTCAGACTGAAATTATGTACGAATTTTTAAGCACTGTTTAACATTTCTGTGAAAATAGGATCCATAACTTGAGCCCATGCTTGGTATCCAGCAGCAGAGAGATGCAGTAAATCAGCAGTATAGAGCTCTGTGTTGAATTGTCCATTGCCCAAATAGAAAGTGTCTCTCATGTCGAAGAATCTAGTTGTGTTTCCGTTGTCAGCACTGCGAATTATGACATTGATGGCATCTGTACGGGCAGTAAGGTCAGCGTTATTTCGGGGAAGTATTCCTAAAAGTAAAATTTTGATGTTTGGAAGTTTCATCTTCAAAGAATCCATCACTGCTTGGACTCCACGAGCAATGTCTTCGTTATTATTGGATCCAAGGTTGTTAGTTCCAATCTTTAGGACACAAAGCTTAGGGCTGAGTCCATCGACTTCTCCATTGTTGATTCTCCAGACGAGATGTTCTGTCCTGTCCCCTCCGATTCCATAATTTGCAGTTCCCAACGGAGCGTAGTACTGGTCATACGTTGGTCGTCCACTTCCACCCCAACCCTCAGTGATTGAATCTCCGTAGAAAAGCCTGGAATAATCGACAATATTGACAAATTTTAACAAAATGTACTTGGAATAGTTGCGTTATTTGGCAAGTTATGCTACTACTTACACACTAATATTGGCCCCATTATTGATTGTATTTTGAACAAAACTGTTGTGCTTGTCCATCCAACCTTGCTCAGGTCTTGGTTCCCCTTCCCATGGTATTCCGGCTAACGCAACGCTTGCCAGACATGCAATTAAAGCTGCACGAATCATTGCGAAAGGGTGTTTGAGTTGGACGACTAAAGTCAATCAATGAATGATGAGTTCAGCGGAAAGGTGTGTCTTATTTATAGGTCGAAAAAGAAGGTGTGAAAAATAAGGGTTTTAATTCAAGCACTCATGACATAATTTTATGTACAATCGATCAATTTAGAGCAACTGTATTGTTTCCATAAAGCCAACCTGCATTATCAAGTCATGTGAGTTTGTTATGCAAATAAATACTAATCCTGCTTAACCTCAAGATGCTTAATCCTAAACCATTAGCCTTTAGATTAAAAAAATAGAAATCATCGTTTTACATAACTTTCAGATCCAAAGCCACTTATTTTTTTTATATTATTTTGTTACGTAAATAGTAATAATAAGTCAATGTTAGAATGAAAACTTTTATTGGGAGTCGGTAAATTCGAACTGGGATATCTTTGTTACATAATACACTAACATTTGTGTATTAATCTAGAAAATGTCAGCCAGATTATGCGTGCGATGATATATTACAACGATTAACGATAAAATCATTTTACATATTGTATTTCAAAAGAGCCATAACAGTTTGACATGTCAGGTGATAGTAGATATATGTATAATACATTGTATCCGAAAAAAGTGTGTTAAAATTAGCTTTCGCACGAACTTTTAGTAGTATTTACTCGTCAGCTTCCATGAGCTTAATTTGTAGTAATTGGCACACAAGAATATTCCTTCCTTCGTAAAGTTTGAACTTGATTGGGTAAGAGCCCTAAAATAATAATAAGATATTTGACGATTCAAACATTGCTACCTTGTCACACAGGTTTAGAATATTAGCTTATCATCATCACGTTAAACAAACTTACAGCAGGAAGATTTCTGCCTAGAGAAAGAGTTGTATTGTACGACGATCTCTCTCCAGCTTGAGTGGGACAGTCCATAGATCTACACGCATTAGTCTGCATTCCTCTAAATGGCAAATCGACCTTTGATACCCAATACATGCCAGCTTTTACTCTTCGGAATGCTCTAGCTGCAATTCCAAAAAAATTATATGATGAGTCAGTAAAGTCACTAGATAGATTCGCAATGGAAAATTTATTCCAACTGTATTTTTGTTATACTCGGGGTGAAATCCACTTCGATCCTTGGAGTAGATCCTTTTCTCAATTGACAAGGTTCATCATCGTTAGCCTCAGCACAAGGAACAACCCGGATTTCGTGCACTTCACTCATAACTAAGAAAAATAAAAAATATCTTCGTGAACCATGGACAGCGACACAGCATGAACGGGTGTAACATAATAATACACGTATAGTTCCATTGTAAATAATTCGACAACTGTTGACCAAGTCTTATCGTTTGATAAGAACAAGATGTGTCAGTTGCTATTACAGACAAAACCAATATTTAGGGGCATAGTAAGATTATTTTCTGTTTGTCTTAAAGTAATCAAGGTCAGATATTTGATAAGGCACTCGTTGATCCGAAATGCTCCTTTTTGCTCCGTCTCAATTTCCCTCTTGAATGCATTAAAATAGTATTTTTTATTCTTCTAAACTTACTGTTTCTGCCATCCCTTCCTTCGCAAGGGGAGTTGCTGATAACCTCAGATCCCGCAAGGGCTACAAAACCCAAGAGTATTAGAACTAACTTGTTCATATTGCTTCGAAAACTTGGAACTTCCAAGACTCCTGTGCTGCAGGCTATTCAATAATAAGTTTAGGAATGGATAAAAGCTGTACTTCTTTCTTGGCTCAGAGAAATAATACTATCTTAGTAGGTCTGTGTGTATAATATATCGCAAGTACTGTGTAAATCAGATGAGAGCTCGAGAAATCAAGGATGTCTTGTGTGTCTTAAAGTCTTAATAGATATTGACCTCTGTTTACTCGATCTCACAGTTATATATTAGAAGTTGATGCGTCGTTTTCGTAATCGTGTTTATTTCAATGATACTCACCAACGAATCGATAACAAGAAAAGAAATCATCATTGGCGTAGGTGACATTTATTTAGAAGTCACAAAGCGGATTCATGATAGGTCAAGGGTCACACCTTACTTACATATACTCTCTGATTCTACTACTCTATGGAGAATTTAATGAAAGATGTCAATATTCTCTGTTCTTATCAATGAATTCGCGAATTATTGACGATCGTTCGGTTGAGGGTAATGCGAATTTATAAGAATTCTGAATCATCGTCTTTCTTCCATGAACTTCCTTTACTATTTGCCTTCCAATATACGTTACGTAGGTGTTTCAGTATACGTTAGTATTATTTTCGTTGATTTTTCCAATTACTGTTTACCATCTCCTGTTAAAGTACATTTATGATTTCCTTGTCGCAATGAACCTTAGACTGCCACACCCCCGATATGACGTTAGTAAAACCAAGTACTGTGAAATACTATTAGTACTCGATCAATCTAACCATTGCATTGGCAAATTGCTGAAGGTTATATAATCCTAGATATGGAAGATTCTTCGGGAAAACGATTGCATAATATAGTCGACAGAAAAAACAGAAAAGAGGTCTCAAGCGAACATTTATATTTATAATGCTTCATTAATAAACTTGATTTTTATTCGAGTGCTGTGCTAGTGAACAAAATAAATATTTGTACGAATATGCTTAAATTATTTAGGAATATAATAAAACTTTGGTTCTAAATAACATTTTACATAGGAAATACAAATTCAATAAATACTTGAATCATCTTCCTCATTACACATGTAATTTGTACACGAACATTCAACTATATTCTTGTAAGTTTGTAACACAGAACTAATGGAAGATTGCATAGATTCTAAATAGCATTTATGTAATTTAGCTATATGTAATTCTTTGTCCCACGTTTACATGTACTGGTGTAATACTAACTTTAAAAGCTAATTAGAAACTTTAAAAAATTCGTACAAAGTGAATATATGCGAAGCGTAAGAAAATATATATTAAGAGAACTAATTAATTATGTAATTACAAAAGGAGACACATATAGTCATTATCTGAAAAAAGGCACATGATGAACAAGAGTGGTTCAGACAACGTAGACACTCAAGTTTCCAGTATTATGGTTATTAGGATTATGTGTATGGTGACCATCATGTTGGCCGTGATAGCCAGGCTTTAGACACATCTGAGCTTCTTGTAAAATCCGAAGCCTTGGCCCCATCGGAATCCCCATTTTGTTAAGCCTCTCCTCTGTTAGATAAGGAAGTTCCATGATCCCAATTCGTTCTTGTTCAAATGCTGAAGCGTATTTCTGCAAGTTATAAATGATAATGAGGCTCTGTGCATACATAGCTTAAGATTCATTTCGCAAGAATGAATAGGTTGAATGATGTACAGTGTGTCGTGTTTTGCATAACTTGTACAGAAGATAATTTGCTTACTACTTGTTATTTATTGCGTAATAGGATTAATGAATCGAATGAAATTAGTCACTTACTTCATATCCAAGCTTCTTCAAGAATATTCTTATCAGTGGAGGCTCATCTCCAAAAAATTTAGTCAGCTTCCGAACTCGGCATGGATTTGTAAGGGAAGGTAATGCATTTCGAAATGATGTCCAGTCTGTTTGATTGGCACAAGGATTCGCTCCATGTCGTCCGCTTGAATTTCTATTGAAATTTTGAGCTGCTGCTGATTGGCTTTGCATGGAATTCTTTACTACTTGATTCCGTAAAGCTTGCATTTCATTTCTGATGCTTTCCATTTCCTGGTTTTGGAAAAAGGGATCATTATTATATTTACTCGAATGAGTTCCTTACAATCTATCGCTTTATTTTATATTCTTACTTGAACCATTAAATGTTGCGTTCTCATTTCAGAGGATAGATGAGCAACACTTCGTGCTAAGGTGACGACGTGAGACTCCAGTCTTTGAAATCTCCGATTGATACTCTGTGGAATTTCAAAAGAAAGGCAATATTATTATATATGAATGTTGGAGGATTTAAAAATTCAATATTACCTTTAAATCCTTGACTTTCTTCTTGTCATCCACTTTCCTGCTTCTTTCTCTGAATGGTCGGCTGCTAACCGAGCTCGGTAAAGAAGACATACTTCCATATGGACGACGTTTGGCTGCTCTTAGCTCTGCGGTGTTGGGAGGATACCGGTTTCTAGAAAATTTCTTTTCGCCCAAAACTTTCAGCACCTTCAGAGTAAACAAAGTTACATAATTAGTAAAAAAACACGTGACACTCAATGAATTAAAGCAACATTACCTCGGTATACATTGATTCCAGACTTTCAAGTTGTCTTCGAATCGCATGAGCATCAGTCGTATCAATAGTTGTACTTAAATCATCATCATCCGTGGTGAATTCTGTATGACCATCCATCGCAGACTCAAAGTCTAATCCTGTTGTCGAAGTCATATCACCTGTGTCGTCTTGAAGTGAATACAGAATTTGACCTGGAACATTATAAAATTATTATAATAGATCCAACTCATCACGGGATTTAGTCAACAGCTTTTTAAACTGTAAACTATTTTGCGAAACTATGCGCTATGCTATGCTATATTAAACTTTATAAGGACTAAATTACTTGTTTGAATAACTTTTCTCACCTAGTTTATTCATTGCATTCCTCGTAAGCTTCGCTCCTTTCAAAGTACTGCTCAATTCTTTGGAACGACCTCCACCAGGTTTGCTTGGAGTTTTATCCACCATCCTCTGCTGTCTGTGTGACCACCGTTGTCCTGATCCTGAATTGGATCTCACTACTTTTGACGAAGTTCTCGGAGATTTAACTTTTGAAGCTCCTCCGTTGATTATAGCTTGCTGGCTTGTACTTGGTCCTGCCAGGACTTCTTGGCTTTGGTTATGACTGGCCTTTTTGCTGCAGAAAAACATGATGCATAGTAAGACATATCACACTTAAGTATTAACGAGAAGCTTTCATCGAGGCAGACTTACTTGTAGTTATTGAGATCAAATTTCTTTGGAATCTTTGGAGAGTGAGCAGGGGAATGCCGTGTATGAGGAATAGGTGAAGCAGTTATATCTCCCAAGCCTCCTCCAGACTGAGATTTCGAAGTATTAGCAATTGATGCTCCGTTCGAATTAACATTTAAGTGGTTATTGTCTCTGTGAATTGTCTTTGAGTTAACTGCAGGTGTACTTGTTGTAGCTCCTCCAGGCAATAAGGAATGACTTCCCGTGGGATTTATCGTATTAACACCAGCTTTTCCAGACTTGTTGGCTTTTTCAATCTTTAATATTTGTTGAATTTCCGGTTCCACGATGTCTACCCACTCGGAATCATTACCTGCAAGCAACAATAAAGATATTCATTTATCTAATTATAATCATTACTCTCAAGGAATCTTTATCAGTTCATTAACTCGCTTTTCTTTCTATTCAAACCACGACTTTGCATATATTATTATGCTGAAAACAGAATTATGGGATAATAATCGTGCAAATAAATAATTGTAACTGAGTCCTCATAACACCAGAGAACAATAGAGCACGAAATGAATCTCATCTCTCTTTGCCTCCTCCTTGTCTTCCTCCAACACTAATTAAGACGTCAAGCAAAGCCATGAATGAAATCTTTACCGCAATATCATCAACGCGATGATTCTTAGTCATTAACGAAGACAAAGAGACTCGACAATTAACATGTCATTTAAAGGCATAAATACTTCGTGTTTAATGTAATGAGTCTCTATCAACACACTCACACACGCCTTTAATTCTTCCTCTAACTTTATTCCCAAGATGAAAATTCAATGTAATCTTTCCATAAGTTACTAAAAGACTTTTGCACTTGTCAGAGATCTCTTACATGATAACAAAATGTAAAATAAGCTTATAGATGAGGTAAATCTATGCGTATGAAATTCCCAACTGCCTCACAAAAATGCAGACAAGGTATTTTTTGTAATAAAAGCCACATTTCCAAGTTCATTTCGTTGTTGGTCATTACACAGTCGTTAGTAAGAGATTTATTTAGTGTGCCTTCTATGACAAACACACTACAGAGCAATAATAATAACTTCTTGTCGTCTTCAATAATAAAGATACTCCCCAAGTGATAAGCATAAAACGAGAAGTAATCAAAAGCAGAAGTTGCAGAGGTGGTTTACTACAAAGAGAGCTTGGTGACTGAATTCCCGTATTATTACTTCTCATGACAAGGATGCATATGATATGTTATCCTACTTTTAATATTTTAACTCAATCTCTTTCTCATAAATCACCGTATATTCTTCCCAGAGAGAGCCTCAGTAAAAGAGAAAATACAAAATACAGACATTTAAATGTAAATATAAAGACTCTGAAAATGTCTGAAAAGAAGAAGTCTTGTCCTACGTGGTGTGGCTCGTAAAATTGACAATGGTGGGGCTGAGGTAGTTAAAAACAGTCGTAAACTCAAGAACAATCACACCTTCCTCTATTCACTCGCCCAGCTTTATGTGAACCGTACACACTAATTTATAAATTTTATGAGCTTCATGCAAAACGATCTAATTCTTCCATTTTCTCTCACTCTTTTTCCTTTTCTACATATTCTGCAAAACCAAATTCTCTCTCTCTCTCTCTCTCTCTTTGCTTTCGCAAGAAAAACAAAGTGCTTCAAGTGATAATTATATGAGCTTACTTGAAGAAATACTGTCAGCATTAGGCCTCCCTTCCATTATTCCTCCGGAATGGATTTCTCCCAAGTCTGAGTTGGAGTTTAACGGAGACTTTGTCAGGAGAACAGTTCCCACACCAGAATCATTTGTAGTATGACTCTGTCCACTTCCAACTCTCTGAGATCCTTTCTCGCACTCACTACTTGAACTGTTATTATTATTATTATGCAAATGATGTTCAGCAGCAACAGACAAAGCGATGTTTTGCAAGTCTGTTGTAATCTGCTTGAGAGTATCGCTTTTACTTTTGCTACACAAGACTGATGAAGACTCCAAGTTCTGAACGCTGCTGGGAGCTTCCATAGTTCCACTACTTCCATCCCCGTTTTCCCGAGGCTCTCCTGACAGGCAGGGAAGTCCAATTGTATTCACAGAACCTTGAATGCCCGACGAGGAAGAATCCGGTTTCTGAGACGAAGGCAATGGGGGAGGTTGTTCAATCATTGAATTCTGTGAACGATGCAAATGAGACGACCATTGCTGAGGTGGTTGTTGATGACTCAACTGCTGCTCATTAGAACTTGGACCATTATGAGTTGTGGGTGGAGGTAACAATACTAATCCATTATTCCCTGTGCTTTTGTAACTTCCTGGAGACGAAAGCGAGCTTTCAATCATAGCCAAGCCGGCTGATGAGTTCGAATTCGAAGAGGCTGGTCCAGGTTTCGTATAAGTTGCAGATACCACTGGTCTACTGGAAGAATCTCCTGCAGTTTGTTGATATCTAATTATTCCCTTGAGGTGATGCTGCTGCTGAGCAGGTTGCTGTTGATCGGAGTAATGCTGCCCATTGTTTGAAGGATGCCCTTCAGGGTAGTTCGATTGGAATTGTTGAATTCTATTGTGAACTGTAGCTGAGTTATTAGCTACAGGGTTTTTCATTGGTCCTGATCCGTTCCTTTGAAGGGTTCCTACTCCATTTACTTCCATTAACTGGTCGAGAGCCCGTTGAGCTCGTTCTTGAGCTGCAGCTTCATGTGCATCATATTTATTGCCACCAGACGGAACTCCGCTGTATTGTGGCATTCCTCTACTTGTATACGGCGAAGACTGAGGATGATGCGAACTCTGCTCGACTATTGGTCTCAGTTGCAAGGAATCATCAGTCAAATTCGATTTGAGTGTACTTTGTTGAATCGCTTTCCTGAAACTTGTGTTGACATTCTTCCTGTCGTTCATATTTGGACTTCTATATGAATTTGGAGGAACAGAGGAGGAGGACGAGTTTCCATTCATGACTCCAGGTCCATTGTTATTTGAAGGACCTGCTGCCGTCTGAGGATAGTAAGAATTACTAGTCCCGTGGTGTCTATTCGTAAGAATTCCGTTGGGATACGAAGGCACATTATTATTGGGAACACTTCCATTGCTTGTTGAATGGTGATGAAGATTTCCATTATTAGTCGCACTGTTTTGGGGATAAGACGATGGAACTCCCATAGTCAAGTCAATGTAAGAGTTGGGAGGTAAATTTCCACTCGATGGATTACTATTGTTATTAGCACTGGCACCATTCACTGCACTACTGTTATTGAGCCCTGCTGCAACGGCTTTCTGTCCACTCGAAACGCTACTTCCAGTGTTTCCACCAAAGCGACTAGAAATCATGTCTTTAATGTGGTTGTACGTTTTGGTTGGAAATAGTTTGGAATCCTTAGCATTACTACTTGGCGTTGAGGAAGAAACTCCGGACTTGTCAACTAACATTTGGTCTCCGTGTAATAAAGCTCCCTTGTCCATGTGCTGCTGATGCTGATGAAGCTGTTGGGTACTACTCTGATGAGCTGCAAACTGCTTGTGGTTCATCATGGGACTTTTTGTCGGGAGTTGGGGGTTGGATCCGTAACAATTTGATCCATTTCCGGATCTAGAAAACCCACCACCACCACCTCCTCCTCCATTAAGTACAGAAGAAGAATGAGTGTTAATGTTCCCTCCTGCATTGTTTCCTGTGGAACTGGATGAGGCTGGCGAGGGGATGGAATGAACTGATAAGTTCTGTTGAACTTGGTGTTGTTGCTGAGCATGGCGATATTCCATTGCATATGCAGTTGATTGCTGTGAAGGATTATTATTGTTCCCAGGGCCTGAAGTAGATGGGTTGTTCCCTTGTCCATTAAACTGCATGGATGAGTATGAGTTGCCCTGCTAAACAAAAAGCAAACATATAAAGTCAGACAATCACAACGAAGAGATAATAAGGTTTATTAACGAGATTTTACACGGATCGTCTTATTCTTAAATCTCATGAAAAGCTAAGAAACTCAAATCAAGTAATTCAACTCTCACAGACGAGAATCCTGTTGTCTGTTCTCCGTGCCTCGTACGTCTCAAGTGTTCTTTGTACAAAACTACTGTTCACTCCGTTAATATGCTTCTTGGCAAAAGTGTTAAGCGTTATTATTTCATTCTTCCATACAAGAAGAGTTCCATACGTGTAACTTTTATGATGTCTGATTGACTATGAGCTATTAAGCATTCTTGCGAAGTCCTAATAAGACGCTAAGTACGACCACGACTATACTCTCTTCCAATAAATGATATTGTATTATGTATGGTTATATAGCCAGATTAGCAGACAAGGAAAGAATTCAATGCGATATAATTTACTCAGTGGGTAATTGACTTGACGAGAGAGAAAAGCCTCTTCGTCTTTCCTTCTTAAGATGATAAGAATGGTGAATCAAGTTGACAGCTTAAAATTGCCAATAACTGATTGATTCAGATAATGCAATAATTTTAATCCTTCAAGTGAATGGATTTAATGTCTATCATCATCATACTAATATCCCAATCCAATGAAGGTTATACCATTGTGCTCAATTAGGTTAATACTCTTCTTTAACACCACGGAGGAGCAGTAGATTAATATTTGATTATTTTACATGCAAAATTGCAGATTGCGTAAGCTAGACAGACTACCAGACTAATCCACTCACTTCTTAAGTCCTCTAAAGCTATATTATACTATAGTCAAGATGCTAGAAACACAATTTAATGATATTGCATCTAATATAAGCATACAATATATATAAGTAGCTATGTACGACAAGCGTCCATTCAGCATTCTAGCATATATCGCTTACCTGTTGCATTTGATACGATGACCGTCCATCAAACATGGAAGACGAGTCACGGTACGAATTCGTCTCGGGACGATGACTGTGACTAAAATCACCATTGGATTCTGCCATGGATCTCTGCCAGTCTCGTATAGAGGTTGTAGATTGAGAGTGACTCGGTCTGTCAAATAAAATGTATTATTAATTTCTATTCTCATTCAATAATTATCCGTACATTTAAAAGCATACACATGACACGGTATATAGGATGCAATTCAAAAGGACAATCTGCAGATTATACACACACAAATCTAATACACGTATTGTTGTTTAATCTATCCATACAGGATTATTTTAATAACGTTGTCGTATATATATATGTATAGATGTGAGAAGTCAATCAAAATCAAACTCATTAAGTTATGATGTCATCCATCAGAGGATCAAGTTGTATCTGTCTACTTTAATTTGTAGTGGATGAAACTTGATACTGAAATGTCAAAAGAAGCGACTCCGTAAAGAAAAGAGTATCGAAATACAACAATGCATATGTATTTATAAAGACTTGTATGCCATAATGTTACTTCATGTTATAGCTTTCCACCTGTGCAAGTACATAAAACTTCATTCATCCTCAATATAAATCTTTCAAGAGCGTAACCGCATAAAGAATAAATAAATAAGCTCTCATCTTTCATGAGATGAATACTGATCATTTCTTATTCTGTTAGATCGACCCTTCACTCTCACCGATTCTTTGTGTAATAATTACATTTTGAATCAACAAAGCCAAGAAACCTAATCACAATAGACAGTTCGAGAATCAAGGTGTGTGTATTCTGATCTCATAACGAGTGAAGAAAGATTGAGACACGTGTTACGTGTCAGACAATTTTAATCTGACAATGTACACTGATGACTTTCTGACCTTCAAGTGAAATATCTTTTGTAAGTACTCTTTTATAAGCTTACGAGCTTTCCCGTCACAAGATTTATTTTTAGATTTAAGCTACTTACAAATCTAGTTAATAAGCATGTTAACAATAAAAATTGCTCACCCTTTGTAGATTACTGTGTCCAGGCTATCCGTATTTGAAGAAGATAAGCTGAGACTTTGGGAATTAGAGGAATCGGAGTAATTGTATCCAGACATTTTACTTCCGCCTGAATTGTACCCGCCTCCGCCTGAATTGCTATTAGAATTTCCTGAAGAATGAATATGGTGATGACCGTTAGAAGCGTGAGGTCCCAAATCAAGACCTGGGTTATCTATTCCTCTGTCTAAATGTCTTGCACTACCTCCATTATTATTGTGTAGGTGATGTTGCATTGACGCCATCATATAAGACTCCTCATTAAACTTCTGCAAAACAAATGAGACAGAGATTTCATTAATTAAAACCCCATAAATGTCTTATTAGAAGAGAACATGCACACAAGTTTAAGAATTATTTGTTTTTAAAGAGCATTAAACCCCACACAGTGTGTGCAAATGAATGATTTGAAACTCTCAATAAATAATCTGAGAATGTACATTGAGAGATTCTCAGGCAGAAGAGACGGAGAGGTACACTACATGTGCACAAATATATATTCAGGAAATAAATCTAAAGATGAGGACTGCGAGGTGGGGGGAATTCGCAGCAGGGTGTCCTTTGCCTAGGGTGACATTAAATCTCCACTTGTCTCCGGTAAGATGACAATGACAATGTTAATCTCTGAATAATTTGCCTCTGCACAACAAGTGAAGAGAGTTATGGCAGATATCATCGGACCTCACAGAGACTCAAGAAGAGAGAAGGCTTAAACATAGTCGAGACTTATTCGTTAAGGTTATCTTGAGATTTATCATTTTTAAACTATTCCTTAGCCTTTTCAGCTCTTTCTTTCTACATGGTTGTTAATATTTTGTACAGTTTAATGTATGGAGCTCTCTGATCTGTCTCTCATGTTCCGTTTGAAATTGAGGAAAGTCGGCATAATATAATTCTTAAGTCGCAGGAATTTAGTTGTAATTACATATTTATGTTCCTCCCGGAAGTAGCTCGGCGTATTTAAACATTCTTTATGTGTCACACGTCTTGTGTGCAAATCCCAGAGACTAAGAGGATTGTGTCGCTGCCTTCTCACGTATATAGGAATTTGCTAATAATCTGATCCGTATCAGCACAAAAGAAAGAAGGAAACATTATCACTTGCGGCATAGACTTAATTCCCTTTGCGACTTCTAATAGTAGGCACTCCTCAGTGTATTAAACTGCGATGATGACACTCTCAGATAAAAGGATCATAAGGACAAAACCTACTTTGATCTTGAGTGCATTGCCATTCCATTGAATAGAAGTGCGTTTATGAAGTGACTAAACACATTGGAGAAATCATTGACACGACTCCTCTTTCTATGTAACGTGTGAGAACAAATAATGCTAGCTTAACATTAAATTATTCATCCCCGTAAACTCATCGTAAAAAGCTGTTGCAGTCACATCGAGGAAATGCAATTTACGCTGCATCACTTCAAACAAATAAATCTCCATTGTTTTTCTGAAGAATAATATATGAAGGATTCATGGACTGTTGGGAAGAAGGTTTGACTGATGTTCTGCTTCTGCTGCTGCTGCTGATCGCCAGTTAACAAATGAGGAGCAAATGACAAAGTGTATCTAAACAGTATAAACTACTCTAAACAGTGCCTTTTATTAAAGGAGAGGTGCGAGAAAAAGAGTGAATAATGAGTTTAAAACGAGCAAAGTCATTTATAACTCCGACTGTTTATCAATTTATACACACACAGAGAAGAGCTTAGACGGATAATAGTATGAGCTCATTCAGAGAGCACAAGACTTTTTGATATGGATGGGTGGTCGGATGCAAAAGAGACACTCAAAAGAGACTCAAATAGACTTAAATTTAAAGGATCCCCTTCATGATGATGTAAAGTAGTCTAATCATGAAATCATGGCCAACGAACCATTTCATTTCTTCCACCCAAATCTAGACAGGTGAATATATATATAGTTGTGATGAGCCTGTGCATTTATTTTGTGCATTATTCACACACAGGATGGACTCAAAGTTATGGAGTACACAACTTACAACCAGTGCTATAACTTGGGTTCTCCCTTTTTTAGGATTAAAAGATAAGCATGACGTATCGTAGACTCATCAGAGACGCTTACAGTATGGAAAAAAATCGATTGCACCCAATAATAACAAAGATCAACATCATTAGGATTGAACGTACAACTCGTAAAGGCTAAAAGTCAAGAGAACTCTGTTGTGCAGCTCATTACCTAATTTAGAGGTTTTTAAACTTCAAAAAAGCGTGTTGAAAAAAATGTTCATTATTTAATGCAGCTGAATCCAAACAATAGGATAATCTACACTGAAATCATCGTAATGAAATGCTCATTCATTTCAAACATTCATTTTCAACTAACCTTTTGCTTCACAGTGTGTGTAACTTTAACCTTTAAATCAAAAGTGCATTTCTACAAACAAACTCACCGAATATAAACCTATAAAATATTCTGTGGGAGAAAAAAATTGATGATGCGCCCTATCAACTTTACGGATCTTTTCAACTGTCAATTTGATTGACTTTTGTACCTATAAAAATGCCGAATTAAAATATTTCTGCATAGTTATATTATACTGTTGCTATAATCTAATGAGAGTGGTCGAATTTAAACCTTTGCTCGATACATGTAGAAAATGATGGGAGATAATTTTCTTGCATTGTATTCTTGAAGCATTTCTTACAAACACAGAGCGACGCGTTCATCAGAGTTCATTGAAATAAAAACCTCTGACAAGCCCTCCTTGACTTCCTTGGGCCCTTATTGATTTAAATCTCTCATTCTGATGCACAGAGGTACATACGTGTGGCCATAATTGTAGGGTCGAACGTATTTGCACAACAGGCAATTGAAGGAGTTGATAACGAACCACATCACAAATAAAGGTTTACTTAACACTTAATTGCAACAAGATCAAGCTACACAAAATTTGAATGCGGTTCAATAGGACCTACCACCTAAATGTTGAAGATGAATTTGGGCAATTCTCATAAATAATTGGGTTTGATTTTTGATGGTGGATTTTTCTATTCAGACAAACACACAAACAGAAGAAGATAGAGATCAACTCGATTAGAATCGGTGGCGATGCCTCATAAAATATTTAACTACATATCCACAAGGTCTGTTCAGCAGTCTTCGATTCATGTGCTTCCAATTATCTTTTTCTGATGTATTCTTCGTACTTGGTTGACGGTGTTTGTCGATTGAAACCCACACAAATTCAATCACCTGTGACTCTGAGACTACTCTACACAACACTACTGATTCTGGTGATCATAGTCCACTAACCACATCGTTATATTTTACGATTATTACTCTAAATAACAAATGATTACCTAATGTGTGAGCATAGATGAGATTGAAGGAGATGAGAGATGCATTTTTTGTGATTTTTAATATTTAAACAACCAAGGCAAAGTTCGAAGGGCTTCGGTCAGTCAGTGAACAGATTTTAAAGCAGCTCAAGTTCAGTTTATGAATTTTTTCCGTTGTAAATCAATTTTTACTGTGATGAGCTCAGATGAACAGGACTTTTTAACATTTTTACTTTGCGGGTGGCGATGAGTTCTTAGTATGCAGAGGGTTCAAAGAGATCCTGAAATTGATTGTTGATGTCTGTCGGGTCGAATGGTCAAAGTTGTAATTCAAATACATTTGTCATCAGCGTCAATTAGTTCATCGGAGCAGTAGATTTATATGATAGCCAATAAGAGATGGAGTTTAGTAATAATATGAACTTGTTCTGGATATGAATTGTTGCCTTCGTGTACTTCCTTTTTTGCATTTCGTAGTGTAATATGCTCAGGTTCAGTTTAACATTTATACAACCTATTGGTCTAACGTATAAAATGTTATCTATAGTCATCGGGGAATTAAGAATGACAAGTTGTTGACACTGACATCGATTTTACATTATAGTGGATCCTTTAGATTTAAAGACTGTTTAATAGAGGTGTGAGATTGCTACTTGAATGAAAACCCTTTAGATAATTATAACCTTCTAATGCGACATGAAAATTTTCGAAATTCTACATGTTTTAACTTTCCATAACGCTAGTTTCACTTTTCATGAAATTATTTCTCATTATTCTGTTTAAAAATAGGTTTGCGTGACACAACATTCTGCAGGATCTGAGAATCTCATTGATATTCAAGGCACAGAATAAATCTATCGATATTTCAGCAGTCATTGTTTCATCACTTTTTCCTGCCGATTTATCTTCGAGAATTTGTACACAGTAGTACAACCACTCAGTTTTCTATCTTCAATCTACTGATTGTATGCATAAGGGGCGACTCAAATTTAAATTGAAATACTCATCAAAAATCTCTCAGCACACGCTGTTGACTATGAATTAAAGTGTTTCACGTATTTTGCTCCGTATTTAAAATCCCAAGCGAGATTCTCTCAGGGAGATTAAGCGAATACTTTTGCAACTCTATAACTAACAAGTTTCGCCAATGAAGTTGGGAAAACTGGATTCCTCTACCAAATAAAAGTGTCACAGACCTCCTGAGAAAACTCTTGTCATTTTAATTCTGACAGGTAAAGAAATTGGCATGATTTTCACATAGTAATTAAGACCTCAGTAATATTTCATCCCCTGGCTAATGTTGGTTTGAGGAGAGTAAAAAACATGCGAGTTCGAGAAACACATACAACACAAAATGAACATATATATACACTGCACGGACATGAATGAATTCTAACAACTTCTGTTGTAGTGCAGTTTTGAGGCCTCAGTGTGTAGAGTAACCAAACATTCATGCTCTTCTTCCACCTACTCTTTCAAATTGCGGATGTTGTCTGCACAATATGAAGAGCAAGCCTTTGAAGACGAACACGGGAAGTAAAAAATAAAATTGACAGAAGAAAAAGAAGGTAAGTTGGCAGAAGCTCTCAACCGACATCATACGCACAGTAGTGGTTGTGTACGTATACGTGCTTGTCATTAACATGTACATGAGCATATGGACTTTGCGTTTTTGCTGTAATAAATTTCAATTTGTGACGAATTGCTTCAGGACTCAGTCAAAAGAATCACGTTCAAATGAAATAGCTTGAATAAAAATAAATGCTCAAGTCAATTGTCCTACTCTAATATTTATCATATTAAAAAGGAATTTTTTACAGTGTTCAAAATTCAACTAAAAGGCTCGGTTTGTTTAAGCACTGGACTGTTTTTATCTGAAATAATTATAGCGTGTGTTGAAGGAAGCACGTATTAAAGTAAATGTTTACGGAAACATTCCTCATAAAATGGTAACGTGTATTTACAATTTTTGACATTAGGACACGAGTAAATTGAAAATTAAACATTTATCTTACAACAGCTGAAATATATACTGGAATTTCATTTTTGTACTACTGCCTACTGCCCATGTTCGTCCCATAAGATACATATATATAGTCTTGGCGTTGCGTTCAGCATAACTTACATACAATACAATTATGTGTGTAATGTGCACTAATAACATTAGAAAGTACAAGTTGCGAACTGAGTTGTATTTGCAACAGTAGCCTGAGAAAATCTGTCACATTTAAGAGATGATGGATATGTGAAAACGTGTAATGATGACCACAAACTATTCAGAGCATAGATGTGATTTCACAGATTCAGTTTCTTCAGACACAAAAACAGAGAGTTCAGCTGCGACAGCCACACAAACAAATAATGGACGACAGGAAGGCATCCATTAATTATAATTTCAAACCAAATTGTAATAATTTAGAAAGATGATGATAGCAATCTTGGTAGTTCTTTGCCGGCTTTACTAAAACTAAAACTTGGCGTGACAGGGAGAGCAGCAAACGCACAAGCACAACTTTAAAATAATTTCTTCACAAATTCACCTTGGATTTCAAGATACCGTGACTTTAGTATAATAAAAGATTATTATTTGTACCTGTATAGCTTTTCCTAAATCAGCACTGTGTGTCCGTGTTATAGGATTAGCCGCTAATCGTTGCTGAATATCTTTGGCTGTTTGACTATCTAAAGTGAACTGTAAATTGGAATAATAACAATTACAAAAATATTGTTTTAGATAACACTCGGACACAAATCCATTTGAAAACACTAAGCACAGAATTTATCTACGAATTTTCTAAAACAGACACACTACATACAATATATATGTAGACAACAGTTTGATTAGTATATAGAGTTATTCGCACCTCTCGCAGCTTCGTTAGTACAACTGAAGATGAAGCAATATAATGAGATCAAGTCACACTTAAAAAGTACAATGAAACGAAAAAGCAATTGAACAGAGAATAAGTAATTTGAATGCTAAAAATGCACCCTACTGCAATCTTCAAAAAACTAAAGCCACCTTGGATAGATTGAGAAGTATGATGCAGAAATACAAACCAGTTTTTAGCCACACATTTTATAAAGGAGTTGCACGAGAAATTAAGATCTCAAGCATCAGCAAAATACTCGACAGGTATTTGTGAATTCATTTGCAGGCTATTCCATAAGCAGATTTCTCTGTATGCAGTAACTATATAGGAAAACCGTCTGCAGAATCCAGCTGAGGAAATCCATGAAAAATAAAGTGGTTTGGATTTTTCATGCAGCATAGACAGTATGTATCATTATTAGAGATCTACTGCTTATGTCTACAATAAACTCATCAGAACTAAGCCAGCATCAGTAGAATAGAAATAAACGAATTAGTAGTGAAATAATATTATATGCTTTCTGTTAGGTTACAAACTACAGCACGGCATTTCACCTAGAGTCTTAAGTTTCACGAGAAACCTTTCAATTCAGTTGCTGATAAAAAAAAGCAGACTTCATAGGTTATATACATAAAGAGAGACGGACTACGCGCATTAGTATAGTGTAAGGAAGTCAGATAAAAACATGTCACACTTACAGCTTTACGTTCGTCCGTCCAAGCAATTTGCTTCTTCTTCCCGACTTTCTTATTCTGAAACTTTTTAATGTAATCTGGTGATAGAACAGGAACTGGAATTCTGTTAATAGTGTCTTCGCTGCTACCATTCACTATATTCGTAGTCAAAATATCGTGTCTTTGTTGGTGATACTCCTGTTGAACACGAACGCGATTAGATGAGTCGTAAGTCACACCAGAAGAATTTTGTTGCTGATCACCATTAGAAGATGAGACAACTACTTCTCGTACAATCTGTTCACACAATAAAACACGATGATAAGTTGTAGTGAACACTACAGCAGGAGGTTGCTGTTGTTGTTGATGCTTTATTGGGCTTGTCAAAGAAGCCTGAACCAAACTCATTGCACTTGCTTGAAGTTAATCGAGGATTAATTTTCTTGTATGAAATCATTTCACAGTCTTCTTTTGCTATTTACTCACTCTATGCGTATTCGTATGTGGGCGAGGTTGATTTTACTGATTTTCAAAACAATTTAAATTACTAATTTTAATGGAGGTTATTCAACCAATAAATTCTATGAGGATTTGATCATCAAATCGTATTCTCAACTCTTCGCAACACACACTGCATGTGCACTAAACTAAAAGGCTGTCCTCAGAATGAAACTGGCAAACACGGACTAAACTGTTGATTCTAAATAAAGTTAATACACATTACACATAGCAAAGGGTTGATTTGATAAAAGAGAGGGTTGAGGATGCTGCTGATGACTATTCGCTTATCATGAGAGAGAGAGAGTCTCCTGTGACTTCATGTACACATATGAATACTTTTTCAAGCATTAAAATCACCCATGCATTACATGTGGCACGGTGGAATAGTAAAAACTGCCAGTTAATATAAACGGGGTGAGTAATAGAAAAACAACTTGTATATACTTTAGCTAAAGCCAAGGTACAAAATCTACTTGTTGAATTAAGGGTACGTGTGTATATATTATATGAAACCTGGACCAGTGTATATGCACAACAGGTACGGATAAAAAACATTTCTCCCCGCGCGTTGTACGCTACAAGGAAAGTTGTAAAGAACGGAAACGACCGGATAATAATAATGATGAGAAGGTTTTGTTCATTTAGCAAGGACCAGCAACCCAACTGGCTTTACAGATATATACTTATAGGTATACTTCATTCGAAAATGCTAAATAAGCGTGTGTGTGCATCTTTATATTGAACTGGATACATTGCGACATAATGTCTGCCTATTCACGATAACATA
>Ga0194135_10000117_pt1 | contig 44395 bp, 30 predicted proteins | sample LitLau_LLRF_2013_FD_134024 | JGI IMG/M metagenome (GOLD analysis project Ga0194135, IMG submission 134024) | Freshwater sediment microbial communities in response to fracking from North America - Little Laurel Run_MetaG_LLRF_2013 (version 2) | ecosystem: Environmental > Aquatic > Freshwater >...
CAGAGAGAAATGTGTTCAAATCTCATTGCTTATCTTCACCTATGTGTAAGTATAAGAAGTACTTGTTACCTTTACAAGGTCGACTTGGTGGAGCCCCAATAAATCCGTAGTCGCATTCACATTTGAATTTTCCTGGGGTATTAATACACAAACTGTTTGGACCGCAAGGGTTCTTCGTTGGATCGTTACATTCATTGACCTGCAGATGTCAAAAATTCGAAAAAATTCACATTAAGTGTATCTCTTATTTTCTTTGTGCATTCCTTCATCACCCAAGCCTGAATTCCAAAAATTAATTGAAAAACTGACTCACATCAACACAAGTAGATCTGTTCGCTTTAAACCCATCAACACAGAAGCATTGTCCCTCAATACACTCTGCGTTGTTGACGCAATCGAATTTTGTATTACAGAGCGTAGTGACATCAGTCTACGGGAGTTCCAAGAAATTGTTAGACACCTCACCACGCCACAAGCCATACTTGTCATTTTATAACCAAAGGAAACTCTCACGAATACATTTACCTGTTCACATGCAATTTTAGGATCAGGCTTGGCAGTATATCCTTGAGGGCACAAACAGTTATATCCAGGGACAGCGTTCTCGCAGATTGCACCCACTCCACAGACATTGTCTTTGGAGGCGCATTCATCAATATCTAATTCATTCACATACCCCAAAAGATTATCAACTAAGTTATTTATCTCATTGCCCGGTACAGAAAGGAAGGTATGCATGCATACATTTTCATTATCATCAAAATTAACGGTTACAGATGAATTAAATTATTAAACAAAAGTAAAACTGTAATTTACAAGGAGATTGTGGAATCAATAAAAAAGCAAGCGGTAAATAATTGTTGACTATATTATTATTTTCCATGTAAGTACGTGTAAGCAGTTAATTTTTTACTAACCAACGCATGAGGTATACGGATCTCCTGTGTAATCCTCATTGCAAGTGCAAGTATAGCTACCAGTCGTATCAATGCAACGTGCATTATCCCCACATGGATTCTTAAGGCATTCATTTATATCTAAGAGATCATTCACATGGACGCGTATTTTAGTTAAATACAGATTAATTTTTAATCATACACATTAGCAGATTATATCAAGCCGACTATTATCCGTTGAATGAAACAGCACGGGATTTACATAAATTAAATAATTACTGAGATGAATAATTAAATAATTACATAACTGAAAATCCAGTGGTACGAATCATTATCAATAAATTATGCGGAAGATTTTGCAAAAAAAAAATAATTGAAACAACAATCTACTTTAACGGATGATAGTTTGCTCTCAAGCATATTATGTATGTTAATTCAACATGTAAGCCAACTAACTTTCACAGTACTCGTAAGGATTTCCAGTGAAACCCTTTGGACACAGGCACTTGAAAGAGCCTGGCACGTTGAAGCACTTTGAGTTAATTCCACATGCATCTCGTTTCTGTGTACATTCATTAATATCCAGACAAAGTGACCTCGGGTCACCTTCATAGCCTTCTTTGCATACGCAAGAGTAGCTACCAGGTTCGTTAATACAATCGGCGTCTACCCCACAAATGTCAGTGTCATTGGTTATTGCAATGCACTCGTTGATATCTGCGATTTACACATATAGTTAATTCCAAATAAATAATTTAGTACAACTTAAATCCATTAGTTACCGCAATAAGTTATTCATCATTTTGTACAGTAATTATAGCAATTAGTCTTGAGTTTCATTTAAAAAACCATTCCGTCCTTACCTTTGCACCCGGTTCCATAAGCATCTCCTTGATATCCTTCAGGACAAGAACAGGTGTGGCTTCCAGGCTGGTTTGTGCATAACGCACCAGGCCCACAAGCATTTGGCTCCACACACTCATCAATATCTTGGCAGCCATCAAATCCGTTGCCAGTGAATCCAGGAAGACATTCGCATTGATGAGATCCTCTTAAATTAATGCAACGGGATCCTTGACCACAGGCTCTAGGGTTTGTACACTCGTCCGTGTCGACACACTGTCAATTCGATTCGATCATTAGACACTTGTTTCGTTTTCACGTTAATCATGCATGAAGTGATACCAAATTATACGAGCACAGCCATAAATATATATACATACGCATATGTACATATGCTATATGTGCATTACATATGGTATATCGAGTGCACAATTGCATACACTTCATACATTCTCACATTTATCCTAGTCTAGTAGAAAAGTGTGAGAAGTAAAAAAGCATCGTAGCTTTTTGGCTTCAATGCAAATTTTTGATTTCTCATCACATCACGACTGTAACAATCACACTGATCACATTTATTCCGTACGAATCAATGTTTTACGGATGGCGAGAAATTTAAAAGGAATTTATTGATGAGGAATAAAAATCGCATTATATATCTTCTTCTCCGCGTAATAAATTCTGTTCATCACCATCATCACCTGCTGCTAGTGATGATGATGGTGATGATGCTGTTGTGTGTTTCTCATGCATCTTTAAATTAAACTTAATCCAAGGTTTGCAGCAATAAAAATACTATATGGACTTTACCTGTTCGTATGGATTTCCTTGAAAACCTTTAGGACAAGCACAAGTGTAGTTTCCGGGAGTGTTGGTACATAAAGCTTCTTTCCCACAAGCATCAGGATGTTCACATTCATTGATGTCTGTTAACACAGAAAGACACACTATGAGTTCTAAACTTCTATAATGCATCTTTATTTGCGACGACAACACGTAAGTTCTTCATCTTAAGGTCAACGGTGCTTGTGTGTTAGTAAAATTGTTTCTCATCATAATTACGTGATGACACACCGTAATCTTGACAGCGTATCATTTTAAGAGGAGGATTCATTATTTTAACGCAACATAACACTCTCTGGTCTGCATGCAAATTTGCATGCAAACTCTGATATATAGATTAGAATGCGTGTATGTATTCCTCCTACTAGTTTTGTGTGCTATGAAAGACAGACATAAAAGTAAAAAAACTATCTTTACCGTTGCAAGCGACTTCTCCATCTCCATCATATCCTGGGAGACATTTGCAGACGAAATGCGCTGGAAGATTGCAACATTCGGAGTTTGCCACACATCTTGACCTGTATTCCGGTATCGCGCATTCATCAACATCTGTAAATCGGTAAAACACGGTGAATTAGCAAAATGCATTGTAAAATACGCTTCAGATGGACAGTCATCCGTGGGGGTTAATTGAAAGCATATCATATTTGCAAATCAAGTCAAAGCGAAAATCGTGTAAAAGCTGTTGGTGATGCGATTAGAGCGTTTTGCTTTTTGCTAAACGAATCCTGCTTGTCTAATTCGACTCATGATGCTTCATAATGTGCAACATGATAGAAAATAGGACAGTAGTGCCTTTTATGGAAGAGAAAACTTCAAGCCAACAGCTTCTAGGGCGATGTGTGTGTAGTTGGTGTAGGAAGCAGTCTTGAGAAATCGCGGTGATGTGATATTCGAGATGCCTAAGCATAATAATAATATGAGTCCTACTCTCGATATTTCTTTTTTCTTTATACACTTCACCAACTAACTACGTCGGATGGAGACGATGAACCTCCGCGCTACAGATTCATTAATACAAACCAAAAACAACACACTCTTACTTCCCTCATTCCAACATTGGAAATGACCCACAAGAAAAGTCAATATTTATTCAGTCAAAGATCTTCTCTACTTCTGTCTAGGCTACCAGCACAATATATCTCTCTTTAAACAATTCATCCATCCTTGCATCACCACAAATTACTATGATTATTTATCCATCACATTTACTTCGTTTCTATTACTGTTTGCTGTCTTCTCATTAGTTTCCTAATCATGATCACATTCAATCAGATGGTCATAATTTATAATAATTCCACAAAAATATGTATAGCAAGTGGGCTACTTACCAGTCACCACCACTAATTTTCTTATTCATAAATATGCAAGATTTATTCTTGACTCCTTGGCTAACACACCTGTGACTTGTTTTAGCTTTTTATGCAACCTCCATCTTATAAAACATGACGTTAATTACTTAAATCTCAAGTAGGGGCAACGTGTTACAAGTTCATCTCCGCTGATTATTATTACCTCCCTGCATGGTATCTCGCAGTTCGCTTAGCTTGTAGGCCCGTCGTTTAATGCATAATAAGGAGGAGACTGTTTCGATACGGTTTCTTGATGCGTTGGAAGGTAGTTTGGACATCCGTCTCACAGTCAATTATTTTATTAGCCTCTTACTTGCCAATTTACAAGGTATATAAAAGGTATAGGCTCCATATTATATATACTTCTTGGTCTGCACGCCTGACGATCAAACATCAAGCCTTCTTATGCAGAATTATATTGCGGATAAATCATAATGCGGGTTGAATAGTCTTTCAGTTACTTTTTAACGGTGAAGAGAAAGAATAAAAGTTCTCACAGAATAACAAAGGGGATTTTTTTCCTTCGTATAAAATGACATCTTGGCCACGCAAACGACGGACACTCTCGTTCCCATAATGTTATAGTCATCGTATAAGTGCTTAACTCGCACTATTGCTGAACTAACCACCACCACCTTCAGTTACGGTAGTTTTGTTAGTTTCTTTCAAAACTTATCAGAGTCAAGAAGGGTTCTACCGTGTCAGATATATAAGCAACTATAATTGCATAATATATGAGAAATTGGGACACACTATGTTGTAGAATGTTCTGTTATTTTCCTTCACTCTTTTATGTGCCTCAACTTCCACTATTTCTCTGAATAAATTCCAGTCTCGCTCTCCTCTCTTCTCACTGTCTTTAAATGCATCCGGACCGGAAGGACACAGGATTTTTGAATTCTTAAACAATCAACCATTTATTGTGTCCACATATAATGACGAGAGTGAGTTATCTATGTAGCAAATCGTCTTTCATCTGTCTATGTAGCAAAACCCGCGTGCACTGCATAATAATAAGCAGCCTCATCAATCATTAATTCCATGGTTAAACTGTTATATAATACACGAATAAATAATGCGTGTAATATCCCTTGCAGAATTCCGATTTGTAATTTGTAAATTGCTATCTGACTTATTATGTTGCTCATCTTTGCTTATTAAAGTCGCACGTGCATAAAATAGCCAAGATTGCCAAGAATAAGAAACATGCTATTGCTCTACATTTTTATGGCTCTATTATTTAAGTAAAATTCGCACATATATGAGTGTTAGGTGTGAAATATATTGGAAGGTGCTAACAAGGAAGATTCCCATAGGATGTTACGAAATCATTTTGAACGCTTAACTATAATAATCTGTGCTTGAAATTGGATCTGGTATCAAACATTCTACAATATGATAACCAGCTTCATAGCACACAATGCAAAAGTTATAATACACTCATACAATGATGAGCATTACTATGTATGTGTGTGCCTTTGAGGATGCAAAAAATGTGTATTGTTTCAGGAGAAGATGCGAAGATGAAGAGAGAAGAAGAGATGAGCGAAATAGAAAGGGAAATGAAAAGTGAATCTAAGGCAAGCAGACCAGATTGCTCAAGGAGATGAAGAAGATCAGGTAATCTTGAGGTAATAATAAGCAAGTGTGTTTGTGCCTGGTTTGTATTTTATGTATATGTTGTGTGTGCTGTTTGGATTGCTGGCAATGTTGGTGTTTTATAGAAAGATTGGATGCATTGCGGTTTTTTGTGGTCTCGGACGGTCTCTGCTGAAGGTGTAACGACCGTATAAGGTTAACGTTCTTTGACGGAGTCCAACCACGACCAAACAACAGTCCTTCGAATTGCTTCCCCTTCCCCTATTTCTCATCATTTTATTACGAAAAATGAGGAAAGCCTCTCTCAATCAAGAAGACACCTGAGGAGGCTCAGGGAACCTCATCATCATCATCCAAGCTTAAGTTAAAGCACAACAATTGCTGAGCTGCTCCCTAAAGAAAAACCTACACTACAGAGGAATGCTTCCTTCCTTTCCTAACTTAATATTCGCCTCCTTTCCCACAATAACAAGAGTAAGAAGTCACAGGACAGTTACATAATGAATGACTTGTTTCATAGCAGTTTTTGTTCCTCAAACTACATTTTTTCCATACCTCACCCTTCACTGTATGTCAATAAGACACATACAAACACACACGCAACCTAAACTATTATCTCTACACGTTTCTGTAGCTGTACTCTACACACCTAAGAGGAATTTCTGAGCTCATGTAAATGCACTCCTGTCTTTTAATTTGCTAGGTTTCATAATAGTTTGTACTTCAAATTATCACTCCCTTTCAAACTTAAAACTATGCGCAAACTTTTTATAAACTTTTCCTTTCTTACTGCTAAAAACTAAAACAGCTTTGCAAATTATAAAATTATGTACATTATCATTCTTACAATTTCAAATTAATGATTATAGCTGATTATTAAGCTACTCATCTTGTTTTTGGTATCTCAAGCAGTATGAATGAGAGATACGTGTACAAGTACATCTCAGCAAATTGAACTCCTTATGGATTTTGTGTGTTCAGATTACTTCAGATGAATGTATTTGCAAACTGCAAACTGCGGCCTCAAGTTTTTTTTAATAGAAGACTCTACTGCATGATGTGTAACTTTACAAGAAAGATTCAAGCACCTCCATAAGTTATCCACTATATTGCTTATTCGCTACTACAACAGAAAGGTGTGTGTGTGTGTGTGTGCGTCAGTTAAAAATAATGTGTGTGCAAAACCGGTCAGTTATATTCTACAAGCCATTGACTATGGATCTAGTATTTAAAGTTGAAGAACCAAGCGTTGTTATCTTTTTTTTTCAGGGTCAAGATTTTGTAATGGTCGATTGTTTGAAGTGGACATAAAAACGTCGACAATGAATAAGAAATACTCTTGAGTTGCGTATGGGTTAAAGAAAGACAGAGATTTTTAAATGAAGGGCTTTCAGGCACTTTCAGTGTTTCTTCCGTGGGAGTATGAGTATTGTAGTAATAGTGTGTGTATGGCGTAGGACAATGCGTTTCGTTTTAAATTGTAACGGTTCTAAGCTGCGTTGATCCCATGGAATAATTAAACTGTGAAGAGTTCAATTATCGTACAGAGCTGAGGGTAAATATTCTGAGATAGATAATGAAGAAGGTGTCCATCGAAAAAATCTTTGGCTAAATGCCTGTGTGTTAAGTAGATATCGCGAAGAAGAAGGAAGTTACGGTAACATCAATGAGTCTACGCGATACATTCAAAGGGAAGTCTCTTTCATTTCCAGTCAAGTGTGTAGAGAGATTTTTCATTGTTTATGGGGATCGTATATTCACCTCTCTCCTATCTCTCTCAGCTTGCATGCATTGCTTTCTTTGAATTTCTCAGTAAAATATTTATTACTTGTGCTCTGAATCTTTTGAACAGGTGAGTAGTAAGTAGATTAAAAACTCAAAGAGAATAATGGGATGACTTCTCAATAGGATTTTTTAAGAGGAAACAATTGAGACAAAGAAAAGCTTTGCAGCATACAAAGTGAATGCCTGAAAAATTTTTGATTGCCAGCAATTTGCAAGAACGAAGAATGAAATCTGTGCGATCTTTTCGTTCTTCTTCTGAATTCCTTAACTGTGCAAACTAACAGTAACTGCAGAAATTTATTAAAAAGATTTTATAAATGTGAATAAGTTTGTATAGAAGTGTAGTAAATATAGTATAGCGAATAAGAAGCTGTACCCTCAAAGCTTTTGAGGATGATAAACGCAAGCTTTTATTTAATTGACATAAGATATAATATGTGATTTCTTACCTTTGCATTTGAACCCGTCTCCCTCATATCCTGGGAAGCAAGTGCACCTGAAACTGCCTAGGGTGTTTGTACAATGTGAAAAGACATCACAAGGACGAGATTTACACTCGTTCACATCTGATACTTCACACCCCTTCCCACCGTATCCGTCGTTACAGTGGCATTGTGACTCAAGACAGGCTCCATTGAGACATTTTTTGCCTGTCACCTGAGCACAATCATCTGAAACAAATGAGATTCGGAGAAAATCAGTGTCTTTCAATTCCTCTTCCACCAACACACAAAATGGCCGAGTGCTGACTAGCTATAATGATAACCTACCTGTGCATTTCAGTTCCCTATGCAACTCATCCGATGCCATAAAGCACTCCGGGGTTCCATCGCAAAGTTTTGATAATTCGAATAATTGTAAAACATCTACTGACTCGTTAACCTGGCATCCAAAGTATCCATCTTCCAGGTTCAGAAAAAATATTTCATTTTTCACTCCTGCACCAGTCTTCTTTTGAGCATAAATCTGTAATCGGAAACGCAAAAACATACATTATAGTACAACCATCAGAGCACACTACTTAAGTGCATACATGATATCCTATCAGCTTTTAGTAAACTTGACCAGTCATGTCAGACGCTTTTATCATTTAAACGAAGCTCACACCTTCTGAGTTATCATTATTATTAAGCGCACAATTGACTCATAAAATATTTCATCAATAGAGATTGATTCCGTTCTAAAATGTGTAATTGGATATATATCGCGATGGGCTAAAAATAAGGAGTAGAGCAACAGGACCTGTGTGGGTGAAACTATTTCAATATCTTTACTCCTACGACTTCCTTTCACTTAACGTCCTTCAACTGCTCTAGTTATGCGTTCTCGGCTACATTTTTGCAGTTCACTGGCCAAATACATCTCTAATATGTGAACGTACGAAAGGTAGAAGAAATAATAATATCAAATATGTGGTGCACCACTTTTTTTATCTGTAGCGTTCCATATGCCATAGTATTTCTATGTACTATATACATGCACTAGACAACTCCCAGCTTCAGACATTTTTTTAATCTCCACTTAATATGACACAATGAGGCAACACCCAGTTAACCATCATCATCAATGACCAAGGGAAAAATCCCTTCAGAACGTTACTCTATTTAAAATCTTTTACCTTTTACTGCCGCTGCAGAGCATTATCACGGTCTTTTTATAGCGAAAATGTTTTGGAGATTTACATTTTTACTCATAACATCATCACTGCATTTAACGTTCAATAAGGCATTGATGATGATAGCATGCTTCGTGTAATTAATTACTCCGTTCTGCGTTCCTTGTGTCGACCTATTATACGTGACAAGCGCGTGGTTGTCTAGATAAACATTATATATGTATTTTGGTGTAAAAATATTTTGAGCGATTCAAAAAATTCCCCGTGTTCTTCCCTTGGACACAATTTGCTGTTAATTTATGCAAATTGTTAAACAATTCCTGATATATTTTATGCCAAGTAAGTGTTAGCAGCTACCTCGTGTTTGGTAAAATAATAATAGTGCGCAGTCTTATTGTTAGTTATACAACTTCTAGCGTCCTTTTATCTTGAAATTGAAGTAATTAATGGGCCCTAAGCAATTTGTCTTCCAACATCAGTCATAGTATGAACTTGAATTTTTTTTATTGCAGCCTATTATACAAGAGCGCTACGTACATGATCATGGTTTATATTCATATCGTGTGTCGTGAATTAATTATTATCTGAAATGTGCATTTTCAAAATTCATTGTCATCAAATAGACCAGTAATTATATTACACTTAATCTTCATATATAAATAGGCATATCATTTTGTTTCTGAAGTCAAGTGTATTACAAATTACGAACCAAGAGGCTTTTGTGTAACAAAGAATTACTTTTCCTTTGCAACAAAATTCAAATCGCAAAAACTTTATTAGCTTTCGTTTCTGTCTATTTTGTGATTAACTACTTGTATTTACCATTGTGTAAAGAGATTGATGGCTACACTTTTATAAATCTTGAAGAATCGTTCTCTGAAGAATATTTCGAATAAAAGTTGTGCCTGGTGTTGCATTACTGCATGACTACATTTGATGGACACTCTAATGTCGCATTTTGATGTGTGAAGACTTATTTAGTGCATTTACATAATCTGTCCACAGCCCTTCCGCAAGCATCCTTAATTGGAAGTGTCTCGCTTTCTACGAGTTTTACTACTCTCAATTCTTTACACACATTCAGCATTAGTTTATCGTTTTATTTTTAATTATACAAGACGCCTAGAATATTTATACGTTGCCAATGACCATTTTCGTCGGTCTCATTTTAGGATAACGACCATTGCAAACAAAAATGTTTTGCTGATTTACAAACGCAAAATCTATAATGTATATGTGAGTAGTAAAAAGCCTTTGTGCAATTAATTGAAGTAGAATACATTCAATAATACCTTCCTGCTAATTTATTCGGAGAGTGTGTTTTTTACTTGAACGTGGAACGGTGTAAAAATTAAGAAGGATGAATACGAAATAAGCGAATGATGTCTTAAGGGATAGTTTGTTCGCGTTGCATGTTTAGTTGTTTATGTAAAAGCTGGTACATAAGTTATGTCTTACGTATGTGTGGTATGCAATTAAGTTGCAGCAATCTATTGTCTGCGACTTCGTGTCGTTGTCATTTTTACATTATGATCTTGGAAAACACAATTAGCTTTGGAGGAATGAAGAGTCAAAAACTCATCTTCCTTTTAATTGTATCCTTGACCAGTTGACCTGCATACTCCACGAACGAGAGGGTCTAGAACACGAAATATTCACTTGCCACCTTTTATTTTATTGGAAGATTCGCTTTTATTGGAAATTCTAGACAACAATTATTTAGTATTCTCGCATTCAAGTGCATTACAAATTAATCTTTTATCGCTGACGACAAGTGCACGATAAATTAGAAATTAAAATAAGCCATGTGAAATTGGTGTACTGATTACGTACTTAATATGCAGATTAGGGAATCGCGAATGGAACCTTAGCGCATTTATATTTTTTATGCGTTGAATTTTTGTTCGTATGTATGAAGATAATAACTAACTGAGACTTCTGACTGATTGTGATTGTGTGTCCCATGTGTAACTAAATGTAAACATAATGTTACTAATAATATGAGACAATGATAATGCCTTTTGCTATTTTCAGGAAGAATGTACTAAACGCGAAAGGGTCGTGTTTTGTGGTTAGGTACATCTACCCACGCAGATTTCTCAAGAATAAACAAAAACTTGATTCTCGCGTCGTGTGGGCAACTTTGATATTATTATCATAGCTACTAGAGAGAGACTCGACTCCTGGGATAAAGAACTAACAATGTTGAACATCTCAAAGACCATGAGTACTCTTTTACAAGCAATTAAGTTGGCAAGGACGAATGATGAATGCATTCCATAATTTCAGGATATTCTTTGGATTTTAATAAATGCTGCTTATAAAATCTATATGAAGTCATTCCTTTAAATGAGTAGCAAATAAATATGATATGTGACTGAAGATGCTCCATCATCATAGCTGTATAAATGAACCGAAGCCAAAACCTCTGCAAGATAATCACGTCAACTTGGACATTTCAATGCACACCTTTCCGCACTGAGGTGTCGCTCGTATGAAAAATGCATCTTGCAGCATTGAGGAAGGTTTCCGAATGAATTGCAATCGTTCTTCCTTTTGACACATTGTAACTTTGGAATAGCCATTGTTTGTGTAAGACTTATTTTGAGTCCTAGTTGGGATTTAAAGTATTCTCAAAAGATAATCACATCGCTATTCTGTCGAGGAATTGAATATACGGTTGAATATGTGTAAGCGGTCATAAGTGTACTCGGTGCTTATTTATTCGCAGACACTATATGTATATATGTCTATAGGGGTCGTAAAGTACCTCTGTGCTATTCCCAAGACTAAATCACAAAAGATGAGCTACACTATTGTTATTATTGCACATCACTTCGCGAGTATGCGAGCATATATTATGTATTTTTGTATAGATAAAAGTATTAGTCTGCTTGATGACTTAATTTTCCTTACTTTCATTTATGCAAATTCGCGTATTGTGATTGCTAAAAGAAGCGTTTGAATGAATGAGAGGGTACTACACACAACGTTTTGTCACGAGAGACATGTTATGAATATGATGATTACTACGTCTAAAAAAACTTTTGTTTAAGGATGCTCAAGTCAGCAATATCGTCAGTTTTAATGCTAAAGATGTTTGTTTATTATTAAGAAATATATATACACGCATGTATATGTATCTGTCGTGTCAAGAGGTTATTGCAATATCCCATTAAAACCCTGAGCCACACACTAACAATAAGTGACACACAAGACGGACTTAAATGCACCCAGGGAATATATTATTAGCATATTATGAGCCTGACAAAAAATTTCAGAAATTTTAGAGGACAAGCTTCTTCTTGGAATGAATTGTTTGATCTGTCTTCAAGGTTAGTTATTACAACTATACACACGAAATTAAGAAAAAGAAGCCGATCCGACAACAACAGAAGATGAATGAGGATTCCTCACTATTATTGTTCAGGTAAAATGAATGAAAGGGATATGAGGTGATACATGCGAACATGCTCATCAGACTATTCATCTTCACATTACAAAAATATTTGTCTAATTGAGTTTTTATCATTGATACTATTCGTGTGTACGAGTCACCAGACAACTTTCCGATGATGATTCCTCAAGAGTCTCATAATGACTTCACCGTGACTATGACAAAGTACAGGATTGGAAGTTGGAAGTGGAATTTGAGAGCCATCGATTGTTCACACGATCTTTTCTTAAGCAGTTCTTACACACTATTAGCTCTTCTAGTCGCCTTGGCCAGTAATGAAACAAATTCTCCTCGAGATGGTTAGTTAAGATGTGTTTGTTTGTGTGGGATTCATCACAAGGATTTAATTCACCTTTCATCACCTAAATATTTTATGTATCTTATGAGATAAAGTTATTGCCCTCCATTCTTTGCCACACAAGTGTCATTCATGATTATTAATTAAGGATTTATTGATTCCTCCTCAGGATAAGTAGACAAGTAGAGGTGTGTACTCCCGTCGTGGCGCATTCCATATCTTAATGCGTTCCATTGTCATTGTCAGTTGTCACAATGCGATGCTATTTGTTTGAATGAGGTAATGGTACAAAAATTACTCACGGAGACATGGAAATAAAAAAAAACTCTCCTCTGCCTTATAATTCAACCGGACCGAAGTTAATTAAACTGAAAAGCTTAAATGGACATTTAATGCTGAATATATGGAAGGAACGGTTAATTCATTCTAATTATATGCAAAGAGTAATATGAGAGTTTCATTCTTAGTAAAAATCGGACTCATCTACACAGTACACACATATACGTTGCACAGCAGTTTACCGCATAGCGTTGGCTAAATCCACCTACAGTTTTGTACTGATATAGAAGTTGCATTGAATGTGTAGGATGATTGGAAAGTCTTGTCTTGTTCTTCTAACGAAACCTTCTTCAAGGAATCACCACCACTGCTATTTGTACCTTAAATTAGTGGGCTGTCCATTTTAAAAGCTCTTGTAGGTCTCAATGACCCAAACATCCATCTTTGGACTGTTACCTTCGAACAATTTCCTAGTCAGAGTAATTTCTGGTCATTTAACTTTGACGTTTTGCAAATATCTGCTCGGCCATAAGGATACTTGCAGTACTTACTCATACGTCCTTTTTCAGATCTTGACTTTAGATGCAACTATTGACGTCCTATCAACTACTGCGTTCAATCATATTTATTTATATGATCAAGGATTAATTACGAGATGATAAACGTGTACAGGATAACATTAAATTGTTAGTAGTATGTCCTACGGAACGTTTTCGTCTCCTAATAAATCACTAAATCACATATTTATAGTAATTTATTATCAATGCCCAATCCCTCATTGGATCCTTCAATATAATTTTAATTCCTCCCTATGAACTTGCACTGCGATTGTTACCTCCGTCACTACTGCTGCAAGTTTCTCATGCCACCAATTGTAGGAATTTTATTGACTACTCTCACTGCACATCAAAATTGTTTATGTGTCGTAGTAATAAGCACACTGTCATTCATGGATGATTGCATCTCTGTGTATATATCTCTCTGACTTCGATACGGATCAATAGAGAGGCCTAATTTAGACATGGACCGTATTGTACTGACTTTGTAAGTTGAGACAAAGTCAACCTGTAGTGAAAAACTTTGACTGACTAGTGTCATCTCACAACTCAAATTTATTCCGCCTACATAATATAAGAAAACAAATGTTTGGCCACAGTTTCTTCAATGCACTCGTTGCAGCAATCCGTTAAAGATGAATAAAAAAAACCTTTAAATCTTATAGGCCAGTCCTTTCATGACACAATGAACAGCAACGATGGTTCAAGCGATAGCGTCAAACTGGTGTGTGTGCGTTGTCCTCGTATATTTAACATTGCCAACCGTTTAGTTTATATATTAAGCAATTATAAGTATGAATTCTAGCTGCCTACAATGCCTATAGAGAGGATATTGAAATTCTGATCGTGAGCTGTGAAGTAGTCCCGTATTTTCTGTGCTAACTTTCACTCTCTCTTTCTCATAAGTATTCACGATAAATACAATATTCATGTGGAATCCTCTTCAATCATAATTTCTTTGACCATCTTGTGTTTTTCTCCTCATGAATGGGCTATTTAAAGGATTTAGTAAAGATTTTAAGAAAATAGCATATATAAAAATGACGAGTCATATTTTAAAGCCAGATTGATTTGTCTTTTGCGTAAATGTAAATTGCTCATTCCGCTATTCAGTTTTTATATGCTCAATAGATGACAAAGCTTCAAACATTTTACCCTTTTCTGATTGGCTTTTATATACATGAAACTATGAAAGGTTCTGCGTACTGTAGGTGTGTTTATCTTTGCTATATAGTTGAGGGTTTTAAGGAAAATTATAAAACTCTTAATTGCATAAATATATTATTATCTATCAGTAGATTCATGGGCTGGTTTTGCTTAAACACCGACTTATAGTAAACACACTAAGGATAGACTATAATTAGGTATTAGGTATACACTTAATGAAATCATCCATGCATACTCGCCTACGAAGCTGAATATATTTTCGTTCTTTTCCACATTAATTTTTATCTTGAGGCGCATTAAATGCCTTTCATAATTAAACTGATTGCACGCAAAGAAAACAGAGAAAAGAGTTCCATTCGAATGGGAAATTGTTCTGGAGTTTTGATTAACTCGAGTCCACTCTTTACGAGTGCTAATATATACACGTGTATAAAAACGTATTGTTCACAAAATACAAATTAAAAAGTTTACTTACATTTGGTAAAATGAGTACTCCAACACACACTATCCATAAAGGCAGCAGTGACTTCAGTAGAGCTAGAAAAAATAGACCGATTATTACATAATTGCAAGCACATATCATAGTCAAGAGTCAAATATATATGTATATACATAGGAACTACGGTCATGTATTAAGTATATTATGATACATATGGCAGTGAAGAATTTTAAAGATGATGAAAGACATTCGTCTGACATCATCTCTGTGGTCGAGGTTCCACTTTTTGCCTTCAAAATAACAATGCATCTTTAGAACAATTGTCATCATTCCCTTCAAACGAACACAGTCGCCTGTCTTCAATGAGGAAAGGAAACAACATCCTGGAGTTTTAATTGTGTGGCATTATGTGTAGTAGTACACTCCTCAGTTGTTTCTCTAAATATCTCTACCATTCAAAGCCCATAATTCAACCGTCCGTCGAATCTCAAATCTGTCTCCTACCAAAACACTGTCATGTAAAAGCGTTATTTTTTCATGTATAACGTACACGGACAATATTTTGATTCAAGCTTTGGTAAACCTGGTAATTAGCATAATGATGATGGATGACAAAATATATTTTGCTTAAAAAACCATGTGTGAAGTATTCAGGTGTATTTCAGAGCTCCAACTCTACTTTCAACTATGTTCTTTCCAAGAACTACACTCTAATGTGATTTATGTCAACGCTTTTGCACTTAATTGTGCCGTCCTTAAGCTTGATTTTGATTCGAATGCAGTTTTATTCAAGAGAACCTCGAAATTCATTGTCATTATCATTACTAAACAAACGATCATAAGAGAAGGTAGTAGCTATGTTTGTGCTATTCTTGTTGTAGATGCCTATTGGCTGTGTGCAAAATATTCCTGTATATTAACAATATTAAGTCTCACTCTCGTAGTCAGTCAGTCATCATCAGTATATATAGTTTTGACTATTGCATTTTAAAATTATTGTTGGCAAGACTCGCTGTTAGATTTCTCATAGGCTATTCTGGACGCGTGAGAAATTCCCCAAGTGTTGCGGTTCTCAATAAACAAGATTTGTGTGTGAATTTGCAATGATGACTCTGCACTGTATGCGATATGTAACAATAAATAATACATATGCATACATACACACAATGCATATGTTGCTATACATTTGAGAATGAAGTCACGACGGTCTTAAGAGATAATCATCTGTATGTAGCTCTGCAAATTTCGAAGACAAAAGAAAAGTGAAACATATTTCTACGTCTGCCAGGATTCGTTTCATTAGAGGGTGGGCAATGATTACTGAGACTGAGTCTGTGTTGTTGTTGGTTGCTTGCTATCTCGCTTAAATAACTTTAATAATAAAGGATGCCTAAAAGAAATATGGTTGACAACTTTATTATTTGCTTAATACAAGTGCAGGCATGGAAGATACCAAGGTTTCAGATTCCATTGCAAATCTGCACAGAAAACTATGTGTATACGAATATTATTATAATAATGTCCGCACGAAAACAGCGTGATCGAGCTCCAATCAACATTGAACGTAATGAGGAAGTTATGCTCATCCAAGTTTTTCTTGATTGCGACTTCATCCACCTTACTACTTTACCAATTGTCTTAAAATACTGTAATTTACAATTCGCCATAAATTTGATCTGCCTTTAATTCCCATCGAATTTGAGGAACAAACAAATCCTCCTTCATAACTATACTTGGACTATGCTCAACCAACGATAAATGGACGATGGGCAGCAAAAGGCTATAGATCTATCTATGCTCAATATGATCTCATAAAAAACCAACCGCAACAAGGAATTTTACGTGGAACCGCAACATTTTTACGACAATACATGAATTTTGTGATCAATTAACAGGTAACGTTGTAAAATGTAAAGTGCACAGCCTTGTTTACACAAGATGCACACACAAGGAGAGGTAAAGCGATTTCGGAAATGGCGAGGCTGCAGATATTAGATACGCTTAAAACTTAAACATTGTAAATTTACACACGACACATAAAACGCCTTTTTCGTACGGGAGCAACGAAAGGTGTGGAAGAAAAATATTTGCCTGCTATACACGACTTAAAATAAGTCTCAAAAAACTGTTCACAATCATCACAATACATCCTGCTGCTGCTGCTTTTGATGAGGTAATGTAAGATTAACTTAAGACAGCAGCAGGTGATCAGCGTGTGTGTGTGTAGTAATATAGTTTGAGTTCATGGAGCCTCTCTTTTGCTAAGGAAATACCTTTCAGCCGTACCTATTTTGGCCTTGGATGTGCATAGGAAATCTAAAAAACCGATCTCGAGAATCTCGTCGACTCGCGTAAAGTAAAACTCTCAGCATCCCAATGGATTAAGTTAAGGAGGGATAGTGTGCTAGGGACTTTTAGTTGCAAAGCCTCTATATAAAATCTTATGCTTTCGCTATTGTAATATCATAAATAAGTCAAATTCTTTTCGAAACGTCGTAAAAGTCGTGTTCGTTACATGAGATCTAACGAGATATGATGGATATTATAGTAGTGATGACTCTACTGCTAATACAAATCGACTAAAATCCCTACAGACAATGTATATTATACCAATTGTTATCTTTAATTTTTTAAACTATTTTGCCAAATTCCTCGAAAGTCAACAAACTTTTAGATCGCTGGAATCCATTAATCAAACTCGATGTAACTGATTCTCAGATATTTCTTGCGTTTTAATTTTGCATACGCTAAAATAAATTGACAGCTTCAAGGAAGCTGAAAAGAGTTCTGAACTATCAAAATAATATTTATAAATTACAATGTTTGACCTGCTAATGAACGCAAATAATAATAATCTAATTACTAGTTAGCCCATTTCACTGCAATTTTCTTTGCACTTCACTTTCCTACTTAGAATGAACTAAAAGGAATTTAATTACATGTATTTCATGCTCAGAGATCATTATTATTGCTAGCCCTTAGAATTAATTCCTTGTTATTATTTTATTAGTTTTTCATCTTCAAGCTCTTGTCGAACAAGTTGAACTAAGCTTCTCATTAGTTTGACATGCAATCGATTGATATATTGTAACATTTGTTGAATGTAACTACTCTTTGCTACAGTAATTATTCTTGTGTGGTACAGGCTGAGTGTTAAAAGCAGAAAGGGTTTGCAGGTTGTCTTTTCGATTGTCTGTACGCTTTTAGACTACGCATACACAATTGATACTCACTCACTCAGTGAAAGGTGACAGTGATTGATCTCTGAAACCGTTATAACATTAGCGTACGTACACACCATCAAGTGTTTTACAACTTTGATCCTAGCGATAAGTATTAAAAATATTGAAGGAAATCCCACCCGAAACTCTGCGGGATGAATACATTTCTTATTCTTATTCGCTCACTGCAAATATTTCCTTTTACTTTCATTCATACTTCATGTTCATAATAAAATCTCTCTGTGAACATCTATTAGATCTACATCCTTCTTATTTTCATTAGTAAAAAGTGATGCTAATCTATTAGCGAGAATATTACTAAATTGTGCAATAACCAAGTTGTAAAGTTTATCTCTTGCATAATACAGAACTACATCTTGTCTATGGCCAATTGTTGGTGTATCACTCCTCGTAGTAAAATAAACCACTCCAAGATCTTTAAAAGAGTGTCTAAAGCTCATCTCAAGACACCAACTGGAAAACATTTGACAAAAAATGCATCCACGGAGGATGGTGACAGAGAAATAGCTCGAGACCACAATGCGAGGATTAATACTCGAAACTGACTGTAGCAGATAAAGAAGAGACTTTTATGTCGTTGATCTGTTTATGGGCAGAAGACCAACTTAATTTAGAAAGTCATCGAACCGTGAGATGGAGAAATGTGGAAGTCTCATCCAGTTTAATATAAGATCAAATGAGCCTACCTGTATCCATGGCTAAGTTCCGGCCATGAACCACAGCGTTCACACAGATCACCACTTAATGTTTTGATTTATATTTTGATTTCCTTTAAGTTTCCAGATCCACAGAGAATCAAAATTTCCACTATTCACCACCAACACACCAAAAACAAAACGAGTTCTGTATGAAGAAAGTATCCTAAGTTTCCTAAAAAGTCGTTGCGAATACTTGGAATAGTCTGCACTTTTGTATCAGCAGAATAAGTCTCACGCGCTTCACACACAGACAGACTTTCCTTGTTGCTGATCAGTTAATAACTAAATATGACTTGAAAACTGACTAAAGGTATCTGACTTGTAAGCAGTGCTATGTTAGTACGGATGATGATGGGGAGTAGACGATATTGTCTTACAGGTGAAGTAACCCTGATTGGCCATTCCTATCTTAAGGTGAGTATAAATTGCGATGATAATGCTGCATGGGTGAAACAACCCCTCAACATACCACCGTTCGTCTTTTTTGTACTTCTTCTGCTCATTCTGCCTTTTCCATTCAGCTAACCCTCACTTTTTAAACCCCTTCGTCTTCTTCTTCTTCTTCAGACATTGCAGCAATATACCAGCAGCAGCATCATAGTACCCACCGCTTGCTTATTATTAAAAGACTTGATTGTTGCACATACACATCAATACAAGCACATCCTTCTTAGGCTTAATCCTCCTAAAATTCTCTTACTCATCTTCTTCCCTCATCCATTGTTAGATACCTGTTCATCGTACATATAGTCATACACACTCCTATATTCCCTTCCACTTGGGTTTTATTATTACTCACAGGAAGTTTCAAGATGTTCTGCCCAGTCTACGAAAGTGAATCTGGTCTCCTTCTTAAAAACTCAGCCACATGTTCGTTCACTGCAATGCAATGCTGCAACATAAGGACGCTAATCGTTGCAGTTTATTCTTTTCTTCCCTAAAACTTGTTCCTGGTTTTCACTGTAATTCACTCAAAAATTATTTCTCTTGAGCTCCAATCTAGAATTATATACACCGACCAGTCTGCACCATCCCGCAGCATCCCTATTAGTTAATTTTGAACAGCATTCTTTTAACAGCATCAGCAAGCAGACAATATAAACCTGGGTGGAAAAAATCAAACTTGTTGTATAGAAAGATGTTCTCGAAAAGCCGATTCAACATTCAACTGTCATTAATAAAGTCTGCGGATTATTTTTCTTTTAATTTACCAGCCTTTTGCAATTTGATTACCTACTACTTGTAGTAGCATCCCTATACTTAAAACCATACATGAATGTTGCGGAAATAAAGTTTTGCTTTGTTTTTTTAAATCTATTAATGCTCTAGGAATCTCTCTCACAATAAAAACTGTAAACCTAGCTATAAAGCTCATCCTTCCTACAGGCACATAATTCTGGTTATGCAAGTTCCACCGCACCGAAAAGCTTATGACTTAAATGAATATTTCACACCTTCATCCATACAGCCCCACTGGAAATTAATTTGAAGTGCGTGGATAAACGAAAACTCTCCGTAATTGCTTGTAAACTTTAATCCCCTTGTTTTCGTTATACTTGATGGAAAGTATTCAAACGATTTCAAACGATACTTATAAAGGGTTATTCCTGTTATGGTAATCGAAGCAAAAATTACTTCATCCCTGAACTCTTCATCATCACATATATACTACCTGCAATCCCTTACTCATCACACACTCTATATACCTTTGTACTCATAAATACAATAGTATTACTGTAATGGCAATGAATAAATGGTTTCGCAATAATTAATAGGGTCGTATGTGGGCGGCCAAAATAGCTGATTGTATTCCATTGTGAACGTACTGGTAATGATTATACAACGACAAATATTAAGAGAGAAATTAAGTCTGAGGGAGCGTCCACCAAGTCTCTAAGGTACATTTGTGTCCACTGAAACAGCGGTGGCATTTATAGATGTGAAGGTGGGGAGAGATGCATACAGTGCATGTATAGATTTTCCTAAGGCTTAACCAAAAACCAGACCTTCAATTGTACGTTTTATGAAAATTATGCAACATTTGTGTGTGTAGGACAGCGGAAGAAGTCACTGCTAAAAAATCTTAGACACAAATCCAATGTGAGTCTCAGTTGCATAACACACACAATACACATGGTGGAAGGAGGTTCAACTTGTGCATGATTAATTACACACAAAAAGAACATGTTCGTCAGCTTATTGTCAGCGTATAATATGTCGGCAAAGAGTGAGGCGAGTGTGGACAAGTCAAGTGATTGTGGAAGCAATACAAATGAATGATGCACATAATTTCATTCACATAATGTCCAGCAAAAACAACTTTTTGTTGAATGACCACGTAGAAGTTACTTACGGAGAACTGCATTGAATCATTTTCACTCGTGGCTAATCAAAATAACTATGATAGCATGCGGATGGCATCATGAAGGTATTTAATAATGAATGACAATCACCCAACACAAAATACAATTGTCAGGAAAGAAGAAGAAGCAGCAGAGAGGCACACATTCAGTTTTACTGGACCGGATTGATCCAATGATTTCACGACACTGAATGGGAGATGAAACCCGATAAAAAACATCTGTGGTCATGAGTTAGCTATCAGTGCTATCTTTATACAATGAGAATCTTGGACTCGTAAAGATGATATAATCACGCAAAACAAGCTCCTGGTGAAGATTCCAACACTGGTCGCATGCATATATACATTTTATGGAGTACACATTTGATTCATTACAGACATGACTCTTTAGTTTTAGTTTAGTAATGAGTCACTTTGCTAGAAAAAGAAAACTTATTTACGAGATATTTCATGAGATTTCTTATCGATTGAAATCCCACTAATTAGGAGGTTTTACCCACTTAAAGAGATATGACAGCTCGCTATTGTATTCATTATGGTTGTAAAACTGTATATTTTATCAATAGTCGCCACAGGTAAAAATAACTTTTGCTTATTACTCGATTTATGACTTTCAATCCAACTTTAATGCTAAAGGAAAAGGGGTGACTTGTTTGCTATCCCACGGAGCACAAGATTAGTCTCAATCCGTTCTACTACCTACACAAGCAGTATAATAGTAAACAATACTCTATACTAATAAAAAAGTACCGGACTCAAACAACGATGCACTACTACTGCTGTTATATATTATAAACCATGCAAAGAATATATAATATTGCAAATCTTCACGCTGTAGCGAATAAATACAAATTTAAATCCGAATGCATAAAAATGTGCATGCAATTCAAAAGGGATTTAGTTAGATAAAATAAAATAACATTTTTCTATCTGTCATAAAAGGAAATTGACTTCGCATTATAGATAGTTTCATAAGATTCATTTGTGCAACTGAAAAAATAAACGGGATTTATAATTCCGACTTAGGTTAAAGATGCAGTAAACAACCATCTGAAAACGCCTCGCTGGTTTTTGACAGATATAATATTTTTAAACATACTCTGCTGCACTCCAGTTCAGCCCATACTACTCGCATATGCAATTAGTGACAAGATATGTTTGTTGTTAAATCAAGTCCATGAAGCTTGAGAGGTTTTCAATTAAGACATCGTATTGTCGCTTAAAAGTACAAAGAATTATCTCATTTTAGGACTTGAGATTTATAGCCTACCAATTCTTTGTACATAAAAAAGTTCGTTGAATCAATAACAAGCAAATAAAGTTTGGAATTGTGGCCACTCGTTCATCATAATCTGAAATTCCGCTTAATCCACAAAACTGGGCGTAGAATTTAGGAGAGCATCCCTACTTGTGGTGGATAATTATGTTGGAATAGCTGGGTGAACGTTGATCTGAATCCCAGGTATACTTATTTTGCTTTGCCATAATATGATGCACAGTACACCTCAAAAGACCGATGACCAAGAACAAAAATGTGCAAACCTACACGAGATTTCTCTTTAGACACAGAAAAGAAGTATCGAGGATCGACGAGTGGTCTGAAACGAGAAAAATTCATCTACCAAAAATAGGGGTACAAACATTAGTCTCCGCGTACAATATCACATATATTTGTTTGCCACAAGAAATGCTCAAGCAGAAGCCATAAATGCTTATGACAAACTTAAAAATCCTAAAAGACTCAAAGGCGTAAGACATCAAAAGGTGGTAAGAGGAAAGTAAGTGACGTAGCAATGCACACACACACACATACGTTTAAAACTTTAAATGTTTCATGGGGAGGATTCAACGTTACAAAATATTTTGTCAACGCCATAATTGTAATGGTCATCTGGCTTTGTATTCCTTTTGCTTGGGTAAGGTGATGATAACGAGGCAGTCGAACAATTCACACGTAGCCTTTAAGTGGTTTTACTATTACCTGACACATTAAGGCTAAAACTGATAAAGCACCATCATTCATCTCAAAGAAGCTTAAGAAATTATAAGGCTGTGTACCTGCACCCGTATTCAATTCTGTCTCATTATTATTTGCTCATCAGCACAAAGGACAATATACTTAATCTATTTTGCTATCTTGTAACCAAATTTATGGGGAATTTTGAGGGAATTTGAATCTTGTCATTAATCCATTCAATTACAATAATACATCGTGTTCATTAATCACACAGGTTTGAATCTTAAATTTAAAACTCCAAGGTGGATTGACATAATCATAAGGTATTTTCTATTGAAAACCGTAGACAGATAATTAAGAAATATTGTACAAGTTAGGTCAATGCTTTATCCATTATCCTCAGAATATGCAGTTGTAATTTTCAATTGCAACATAACATTCAATTTAATACTATAACTTTTTAGATATTTTAGAATAATAATCGCTTAAAATACTTTCCAGCTCAAATTAACTATCATAATTCTTTAATTTATTATTCATTAGTATTTGTTATTACTTCATTCAAATAATTTATGTTAGTAATTAAAATATGTGTACACTTGCGATTCTATCTCGGGATACCCAAGGTCATCATTGACAATGCGTTTATTAATAGCCAACTGTAATGCTTCTGCCAACTGAAAAGGAATAATGCTTCCTGTATGTTTTGAAGCTTTAAAATAACAATATCTGTCCCTTAAGACGAATTATGATTGACAACAAGTTAATGATTTAATATTTTCATTGAGTATGATTTGAAATACTCGAAGTAAAGTATTGAATGATCCAATTAACTAATGAGTTGTAACGGATTTTAAAAGCACAAATATTAATAAAGTGCCTCCCAGGGAATCCTGTAGGTAAATTAATCTGCCTCAGTGTAATGTACACATAAACGAACTATAACCATATTTTTATAGCAAAGGTCATCACTACTATAACTTACTCGAATTCAGAAAACATCTTTGACCCGTATTGTCAAAAAACGTGCAGCAGAAACAAGTTTATATTACTAACATTGCTACATTCTTATTATAAATCGTCTGAAATTCTTGAACAACGTGACTTGATCTTTTCATTCTGCACATAATAGAGCCTTGCACTAAATTAACAGAGAAGTGAAATTTGCGTACTATCATACATTCTACACATTCACAGTCTCGAGAAGTTGAGATGTAATATGTGTGTGAGTGCTCGTACATGTGTATTAATTCACAAACAAGACAATATTTTCTTCGGCAAGGATTGGATTTGGGGTGTGTTATTAAAGATACTTAATTGCTATTATATTACACGGAATTTCCCAGCTTCTGTGCAACCTTTCAGTAATGTTGGGTCGTTGGATGTGATGAACTATCCAGTTTGAAGATTGAAATGGCAACGCAGATCATCTGATTTGTAATATGAACACGATAAATTGTGATATCTGCATGTTAATGGTACTGGACTACATGTTAGTTTGTGTCCGAAGAGCTCTAGAAAAAGGGGCAATGCCACAGGTGACATAAACGACGTGGACGATAATTTGATTTCGCTATTTTCCTCAACGATCTCAATAAGGAATAATGTAAAGTTGCTTTTGCCAAACTTGCTGATTTCTTTCCATGTAAAATTTAAACCTGAGAAGAATTGTAGTGATGAAGACAAGTAAGGCAGGTCTATTTCGCTCAAAGTTTGGAGCGATTTGCTTAAAATATTGCGATTTTTACAAACCGGATCCCAACACATATATATATTTCAGAGTGTTGTAGCTTGTAGTCGGTGAGTGACCACCACGACTAGCATTGTGTGTCGCGTAGGTGTCAATATTGTCTCGAAGCTGAAACATTTCATTATTACTGTGATCATGCTACACCCTTTACATAGTCTACGTAAGACTCTAAATTGTCTACAAGAAATACAGATATACGGTTACCCCAGGTTCATTATAATTCAGACAATATTGAGATTGAAGTAATTAGCATTTTATGAAAATTCGGCCAGACCAGACAGACCAGATGTATCATACCTAGTTCCTAAAACTTCATAGATCACCTCTGAGCTCTAAAGTCCAGGTTAGGTAAAAGTGATTATTTTATTCCTTCGGTTAAGTGATTTTCCCACTCTCACAAGTTCGCAGAAAGATTGTAAAGCCACAATAAATTCAGTTCCAGAGCTTAGTCTTAGCTAGAACTTGCAGATCATCAGAAGGCGTTATACATTCTCACAAGAAAAGTAGACACGTCATACTTCTGGGAACAAATGCCACCACCACCACATCCACACACGTTACGTATACCATTAAATTCCGCAAACTTGTAGAAAAATAGTTTCCATTCTGTCTTCTGTGGTCCCTCTCTCACTCTCTCTCTCCGTTGTTGTCTTCTCCAAAGTACTACAAACACATTCTTGTTAGCAACAAGAAATATTATCCATAGGAAAAAATCATTTTTCCCATACACATTAGATATCTAATGGTCCAACACAATGGGCAGCACAATGTGGAGTTTCCAATGGTTATTGATGCTTCGATAGGCTCATCTTCATGAAGTCGTGAGACGAGTATTATGTACGAGACGAAGGATCATTACCACACCAAGGCTGATTTAGCAAATGATGAATCATAATTTCACTGAATTCAATCTCATAGACTGACAGCTACAAGAATACAAACACACACATACTCTCGGAACTCATCAATGCTAAATCCTTTGTGTACTTATGTCATTTCTAATCCTTCTAATAATTTATGCATCCCAGATTTTGAAGAATTCAATTTTCCTACACTTTACTATTAGCATTTTCTCAATAAATCATAAGTATTTTGCTTCAACTTGCGCAATATTGATTAAGCATGGGGGCTGGTTCAAGCATCGGCAAATTAATTGTAAGTAATTATGGATTACCATAAGAGATGAACAATGTATGACGATATATTACTCTTCAGCACTAAACGTGTTCACTTCAATCATCTTTTAAGGTTCTTTTTTAGCATCTAAACAACATATATTAATGCAGTAATTGTCAGTACATTCCATATAAGCCTCCATTGAATTAGCTCATATTTCCGAAGGATGAGTGATCATGAGCACTTGGAACACTTAAAACACAAAATGTTTATTTTGTGAAGAAACGCAACCTGCAATATCACATCCTACTAATGCCTCAAGTAGTCAACTGCATACTTTGGATTTGCATGACTGCACCCTTGACGAATTTCACAAAACTATGAAGCTCTAAACAATCCAAAATCACTCTTAAAGCCCTTCAATAATAAAAGATACCACGACTATCACATTCATCGATTATCAGAGGGATCACGATGATACCGATGAAATGCATGAAAAATGGCAGGAGGTTCGAAATCCATGAAACAGCCAACAAAGCTCTGGGAACAAAGAGAGCTTGCTAGCTCACCGTTTGTCCAATGAAACTGGTGGGTGAGTCAATTCGTGGGAAACTCAAACTGTGTCTCCAGTATTGTGATCATTTATCGTACGTGTCACACTGGCACAGGTTGGTCGAAACCTGCAAACACTAAGCTGTCGAATTTCGCCATTGGCTCCTCCATCGAGTTTCACTGAGTCTAGTGAGAAGGACGTAGTGTCCACTGAACAGGGTCCTCTGTAATCAATCTCCGACGAATAACATCGGTGGTGCGACCTCCTACTACCTTTGTCATTACTTTTGTCTACACTTTATCGTTGCACACTGTCGCAAATTGTATTCGCTTCAAAATTTCAAAATGGCTCATCAGGGAATATGGAATTCGTATATTGACATTCCTATCGTCACCAGAGCATACACTACTGCTTGTGTCCTCACTACTTTGGCAGTGGTATGGTTTTTGAAACTTCAAAATAATTGTTTGATTTCATGCAGTATAATGTGGTGATAACTTTTGGGGGTTTCGTTTTTAGCACATGGAGCTTGTGTCACCTTATGATTTGTATTTCAATCCATACCTCGTGGTTCGTCATTACCAGGTATTAATTTCCACCCTTCTAACAACAAAAGACAATTGAACTGTTTCACAGTGTATGAATTAGAGATTAATGAACCTCTAATTGACTCTTGGTTTTTTACAGTGGTGGAGAATACTCACAACATTTCTATTCTTTGGAACATTAAGCTTTAATTTTGTATTCAATATCATTTTTACCTATCGTTACTGTCGAACACTGGAAGAATCTTCTTTTAGGGGCAGGACGGCTGATTTCGTGTTGATGTTTGTCTTTGGAGCGGGGTCAACTTTGGTACGAAAGTGCACTCATGAAATATGAATACAGACTGTTTTATATCATTTTGTATCGTTCGTTTGTAGATCATCGCGTACTTTGCAAATCTAATATTTCTTGGTCATGCTTTTACTCTTATGCTTGTTTACGTGTGGTCTCGACGAAATCCTATGGTTAGGATGAACTTCTTCGGTATCTTAAACTTCCAGGTACTATAGTAATTTTATTAAATAATATTTGGACTGAGCGTTTGTATAGTATAAACCTAATGAATATCTTATCAGGCCCCATTGTTACCCCTGGTCATCTTAGGATTCTCATTACTATTGGGAAATCCTGTGCAAATAGACTTGATTGGAATATCTGTAGGCCACTTGTACTACTTCTTGGAAGATGTATTTCCTAATCAACCGGGAGGATTTCGAATGCTCAAAACTCCGCGGTTTTTGTATGTATTTATGAGTTATCATTTTTGTATCATCTCATTTAATTCAGGAAATATTTTTAACACAAAAAATTAAATACAATTGCAGGCGAAATTTGTTCGATCCCATGGAAGAAGATCCCAACTACAACCCTTTGCCTGAAGATCGTCCTGGTGGCTTTGATTGGGGCGGTGGTGCTCCTCCTGCTCCTGCTGCTCAAGGACCTGAAGAAAATGGAGATCAAGAACAAAATCCTGATGCTGTTCCTGACGCTGCTAATGAAGTTCCAGACAACAATGCCAATCCAGGATTCGATGGTGATTCCAGGCTCAGGGCGAGAAGATTGGCAGCTGCCGCCCGCAATGATTGATACCAAATTTAAAAACTTGTCAATATTTTGTGCGGTCTGTCGCTCTGTCGCTTGCACTCTATTTAATGTGATAGAATGAAAGGGTTTATGCGTTAACTGAGCCTTTGTACACATGATCATTTGTGCGTACTAAAGTTTGAAAGTCTGATTGTTCTAGGAGTATGATTTTGGGTTAAATTGTTAATGTATGGAATAATTGTTTATTTATACGATGTGTGCTATTAAAATAAGTCCAGATTGTTCGACCAGTTTTGCAAAGAAATCGTCCTCTGAATTTTTACTATTGCTTAGCATCAGTTGTTTAGTTCATCTACTCACAAGCTACTGACTTAAAACTTGTAAATTATTTTTTGCTGTATCTAATTCAAGGTACTTGACATTTATTTTCACACAATGGCTATACACTCCGGTCACGTCACTTCACACTGATTTGTTTTAATCAACATCTTCATCATTATGCGTCTGATGCGCGAGTCTTTTCTTTTTGTACTTTTGGAGAGAGAGAGAGAGAGAGAGAGAGAGAGACAGACAGACAGAAAGGATGGAGTGGGAGTGATTGCGTGGGCTGATTCTCTTCTTGGAAAAAAATCTCAGAAAGAACAATTTATGAAAAGAATTTAGAGAATCAACCCTCACTGGAAATCGCTATAGTATGCAGTTCCTAGTCTAGGTTCCTCTTATATCTTTCGATTACAGAGAATTCTGACATTTCGTACTTAACAACTAAAACTTGACAATGAATTGATGGCATCCCTCGTCATTCTCAACTATCTCAACCCAAAATTTTTTTCTCTTCGCTCACAATAACTCAGTTAAGGAACTAAGCATAAAAGCTAAGGACGCAAATAATACGGGTGATCTTGAGCTCAGAAGGGAAAAGATACTGATATGATAGCTTGAATAATTTTAAGGTATATTCAGCTGTCTGTAGAACTCCCGCAGTGACACATCAAATCCAGGAGGACTCATCTGAGTACTTTCACCTACTCACATAGTACACACCTACTACTGACTGATGGTCCTCGTCGAAAGATTTATGCAAAGTTATATCTTAGCTCAGGTATCAAGTTTCCTCTGACTCTTTCCACAAGATGTATCGCCTCTAGTTCATGTATATGTCTCTTGCAATATGTGGAAAATGTGGTAAATAAACAACCATCCTCGCCTTCATTTAGTATACAAGCGACATTGTATGAAAGGGCATTTTTACGGTTTCATATTCAATTTCTTCAGTGATTGCATAGCTTAGTAATACACAGTTCTGGTAATATCTTCTGGTAAACTCAGACAAGAAGTAGTAATGGAATAGAGAATGACACTCACTAAGTTTTATGACTGACAGAACTGCCTTTCGCACCATTAATAATTCATTATTATGTATGTACAAAACAAAGTAAGAAGTCATGGGTCGCTGTGTATAGATTTTATGTACGCACATGAATAAGAGAAACTTGTTCTAAAATATTGATTTCTTTAATTCTTCCATCGCCAAATTAATATCATTAAATAAATTCAATTTTTAAGAAATTGACTTACTTATACATACAGAGAATATCTTCATGCATGTGATAGTCCATGTTATATAGCATATTGGAATGATGTCTTAACATATATATATTAATGTCTTAACACATATATTAGTACCGTAAATCTCTCAATTTTAACTGTACTAAAGGATCAAACTTCACAATAGTAAGTGCATGCAATCGATATCAATTACTTGCGCAATATATTAACTATTGTTAAATGCAGTGCTGACTGAGGTCAAGGTTCATTCTTCGTTTGAGGAACATAACGCTAACTTACAATTCTCAAGTTACCCCATAAAATTTTGACAAGAGCTACTACCTCGTCCCAACCTTACCTCCTAACCCTATTCGAAGAAAAGCCGAAATTACATAATTAAAGTACTTCTTTCTTGCCCTTATTTCCAATCACAGTCGCTTTGTTATTACGTAGTACAGATTTTAAACATTCGAATGACGTATACAAAGCGTAATCTTAATCCGATACTTCGAGTGTGGGAAGACAGTAGCGAGATTAGAATTAGAACACATAAATAAGCAAGAGCAAATAAATTATATTATTCTTCTTACCCTCCTCGATGAAGCTATTTTTTCACTGTAATAAAAATACAAACTGCCTTTTAGATTTTATTGAGCCCAATTATATGTAGACAGAAACAACATTGGCTGAATAAGCTGAATTGCAACACGTTTCTATGAAAAGCTACATTTCTGGCAAAGCGCTCAGCAGTAATTAGCAATCCCCATGAGGCCAATATTCGCACGTAAGAGTTTTAAGTTTGCGATCTCTCTAAATTACAAGCTGGAGATTGTATGAGGCTCGGATGTGTTTCATTGAGCCTTCGGGTCCGATTATTCTTTTCATGCCCATAAAACACAAACAATTATGTGTGAATAAACTGTTCGATCCTGAATTCCAACAGCTCACACACTCCACTACTCCAGTTAGCTACGTCAGTAATAAATCTACAACTATCAGTTAGTAAAGTAGAGGTAGGAAAAGATCTTGAGACTCATTGATAGGAAAATAATTTTTTAAACCGAATTACATTTAAATATGTGACTTCTTCAATAAACAAACAAATCAAATCTTAACTATATATGCATTTGGCTGCTAACTGGAAATTGAATTGGAGAGATTATCCATTCAAACTTCTCGTCCACCAAAATGCAATTAGAGCTATTCGTCCCATACAACAAGTCATGCATTCTTACACTTTGCCAATTTACTCAAAGTAGTTTCCTCCGCGTCCGTATGTTGTTGAAGTGTTAAATACACTTTAAAGTGTTCATAATAAACATATGTACAGTACATGCAGAGTTTAGTACTTCAAAACCACCGAGCAACCTTTTTGTGAGTTTGCAAATGCCAAAACACTTACTCTTGGCACTTTAATTTTCTTAGAGAATGTATATCTTGAGCAGTGTATAATTGTTTACAAGCAAGCCTGTAGAGTAGAAGGAACGTGGAATAGCACCTTCTTCCTCCAGAGAAGTCAGTCATTATAAAATCATGAAAGAAATATTGATTATGTACGAATGAGTAAAATTCCAGTGTAGACTTGTATGAGCAGTACTCCTTGTCCGTTATTCCTTTCACTCTCCAGTCCCATGCAACATGCTTTTCACTGAACTTATGTTATTCATAATGTGAGATTACGAAAAATACATGACGTAGCACTACAGAACTCGCCTTATTTATGTTAAAAATTACGACTGCTCAAGGGAATGTCCAAGCAACAGTGGAAGGCTAGGTTAGGTCCGACCAGATAAATATAATTGGTAGTAATGTGTGGGTTGAATAAAAGTTGACAGGGCAAGAAGAAGGAAACGGGTACTACTACACATTTACTCGTGATAAGTTGATTCTGAACTATATACTATACAAATATACATATATACATACACCACCACCACTAACGCTACTGAAAAATATCATCGTTTCTCCAATCTTCTTCCAGGGAGGACTTTTAGAGTGTGTAGGCTACACTCCAAATCTAACACCACTTGCATTTCATCCCTAATAAAACCCCCCACTCACAATGAAAGGCTGAGGTGAAAGTTGCTTTTCTCTGTTCTGCTCTCTCTCTCTAAAGCAGAACCACTCAAGAGAGTCCTATTTAAGCCATACGTGGCTCTGATTCCACGGGTTAGTGCTTTTTCATCTTCCCCCAGTACCACTGGTCTACTACAACTTCTATCCGTCTCAATTACTCATCCCATCTCTATCCCGGACTATCTTCCGCCTTTTCGGTAAGTTCATACGTTCTTGCTTTCTCTCTACACGCTATCTTCATGTCCGTATTATTCTCCGTATCTTTTAACGTTTTGAAACCCGTTGTGATAGAATTTGCACAACCAATACTCACCATAGATTTAAAGAGTAATCAATTATTATTGCAAAAACGAGACATCCATCCACCTAATATCTAATCTCTGATTCTCAATTTACCCACAGATCATTCCTTTTTGGGTTTTTGGGCTTTTGACTTTTTGTTTCAGCTTCTTGTAATTCCAAGCTTTGAATATGATATGAATAAGAAGTTTCTTCAAATAATAAACTTTGATGGAATCAATGCTAATTCTATTGTAGTATAATTAAATTCAGTTGTTACAAAAGCAACATTTGTAAGAATGTAGTCAGAGTTGAAGCAGATAAAACTACCAAAATAACCACGTAAAATAACATAGCTAGCAAATTGATGTTTGCTTTCATAGGTAGAATGTTTTAATCTGTTAATACTTACGCATACACGGTCTAAACTAGTTGCTGCTTATTGTAAATACTTGAGTATTATGGAGAAAGGTAGGTTTTAATTGTTTATGTCCCTTAACCTCTAAAATTGTTCGCTTATTCCCTATATATCTATTCAATACGTGAATATTCTGTACTATCTCTTGCGTTGCTGCTGCAATCATTTTCATTTTCCAGATGCTTAATTACTGTGATCACATCATACATGTTTGTTTTCATTTTAACAAACTCGACACTTTCCCTACTTTTGACTGTAGGAGAAATCATTACATTTACATTGCATATGTACATAGTCATAGTCATGTAGTTGTTCTCGTTAAGCAGGCGATCCATATCTCGTGGCAAAGTACAATTTGCTGAGTATTTTTAATAACTTAGGATATCAAAGGTTGAATATTGAATTTGTCAACTACTCGACAACTCCTAAAGAACACTCAGACACACAGGATGACACATTTTACAGCCTTAATGTAATATCCGTTTCATCTCAACATATATATGGATAGGTTTGAAGAACCGGATTTCCCTTTGGTAATGGAAAGCTGGAAGTGTCATTTAGTCGTACCCTAGTATCCCTAATAAATCTTCGTTATTTCAAAACATGTACGTAAGGAGCACCATATCCCTTTCCAGGTAACTCAGAAGAGAATTTCGAACATACGAGACTTATGGAGACTTATTGCTGGTCTTGTCAAGTTCTTGTAACTCTTCACGCGAGAACAGTGGGAATCGAGATAACCTTTAGCTGTAAAATGTACATTTCACAAGTTCTCAATGAATTTCTCGACCACTCCAGCCCGTTCAGCCCACATCCTTTTGAAACTGTTGACGTATTACTATATTGCACCAGCCAATCAAATAATCTCATTTTTTGCACTCGTTCCAAATAACTTCTCAAACTTAATGGAAATTTGAATGAATGCGTGATAGAAGAACATTAAATACTTAAAGAGCTTAGAGAAAATCGAGATAAGCTGCAAAAGCTTAGAGCACAAAAAATCAGTAGGAGAATATTGGTCACAGGTTATAAAAACACTAATAATTTGTTTCGCAAACTCTTACAAATCGACAGGAAAGCGGTTATACTGTGTAATACCGGAGGTGAATTGGCCTTAACATCTTAATCGCTACATAATTGTCACTTTCGCACCCTCCTGATAAGTAACCGAATTCTATAAATACTTTTTTCGTGAGTTTTATCATCACGAGTCTACCATAAAGTCTAAAAAGGTTATAAATAGAAAGATACAGTTGCGACGTTCGTCCAACATCTTGTTCATTGTGCAGCACAATGTTGACAACTGAGAATAAGAAGGATATCGAAATATTAGAATGTTTAAGGCAGTAGGAAAATATTATTTTTATCATAAAAAGTTTGCATACAGAGAGACTTGCAATTGACAGCATACATATGTAATAGTTGACATCTCCAGGTGAAATTATGCGGAGAAAGCTTTCTCCATTGTGACTGAGAGGACTTTATAGTTGCAACAACAGAATTGAGTCATCATTGTATGTCATTTGGGAAAGTGGCAAACTTGTAAGTGTGACTCGCACTTGGACAGACTTCATTTAACGTATGTGAGCGTGTGTCGTCCTACACAATTTTTTATTTGCCCGACTTCAGTCAGCCTCTACACATATATGACAAAAGTTTAGTGTGTTTATTCAAGAAGCTTAGTGGATTAACAAGGAATGGAAAACAATCAAATGTTCACAATTGAAATAGAATTGTCAAAACACATGTACACGAGGACAGTTATTCACATACATGTAATTCCCACTAATTAACACTGCCAAAGTCGTTCATTGAATAGAAACTTCTTCTCTAATATTATTCGATGCTAATTTTGGTCGTGTTTGCTTTGTCGGAAAGTAATTTTGAAATCTAATTTGTCTTCGCTGACGTTACACTCTGGGTAGAAAGTATGCATACGTGGAACTGGAGCTTGGAGCACATGAATGTCTGCACTGTCAAGTTCATTGAGATATTTATTCACCAGCAACTATTGACTTACATCCTATGTGTGCATGACAGAAAGTGTCTCTTAGGAATAAGATTTCGTACGAAAGTTAAAATGCTTTAGCTTTGGGCAACTCACTATGAGCTCAGTATCAAAGAGAATTCCTTGGTTCCTTCACCAGAAAAAATATGCTTCTTTCTTTCATTGAATACACAAATGTAAAGTTGGCATCAAAAGTTTTTATGATGAGACCAGTTCGATATATTCCCTAAAACTGTGCAATTAACTGAGTTGCGCATTCATGTATTGATGTAATTTATATTTTTTATTTGCAGATAAAAAGCTAAATCACTGACGGATTGAGGAAAATGAGGAACCTGTTGTCTAACATGGATTCAACTGTTATTTTGTCAATTTTATTCGCAACCCTGTGTACAGTCATCAGTATAGACAGAGATGGGCCCCACGACTTAAGTATTACTCATTTGGGTTGGCCAGTTCCTCGCCAAAAGTTCCCACGTAGTTACTACGAGGTAAACTATTTGTTTTTTCATGATTTAGTCATATTTCACAGTCATGCAAAGTCCTAAAAATGCTTCAATCGTTCAAGATCAATAATTGTGTATAGTCTCTTAAATGAGAAATTAGAGTAAATTGCGTCAATCTTGATGCGATCCTGCTGTATATTAATAATCTTGCGTAGTAGCGCAACTATCTGAAAATCTGAAGATGTAAAAAGATACTAGTGGAGTGTCCCAGTTGAGCTCATGAATTTTATGAATGATCCCTAAGGTAATTTAAAACCTCAGTAACTACTTCTGCAACCGAGCTGATCAAAACATGCATTTTTGAATGTGTGAACATCACAATAGTAATCAAGTAATCATAAACAAGCAAAGTCATCAATTATTACGCAGCCAATGGAACGATATCATTACAGTCTTGCTGTAAGTAATCAGAGAGGACGAAAGCTTAAAAAAAAGCTCTTCAGTTGATGAGCCCATGAAAATCAGATGATCTAACCAAAAAAATGAGACCGAGTAACTTTCTATCATTATAGATCTTATCTCTAAAAGCTTCATGTAAAAGTTTGGAATAAACTGCGTTTTAAATTGCTATCTTTAAACATGTGGGTCGGACATGAGAAGAAACTGTCCAAAGAAGGATGTAGCCCAATCGTCAGAAACCAATTCATGAAAGAGAAGAGGATTAGGAAGTCTCGTCTTCTGGGGAAAGTTGAGTTAGAGAAAGATTGCCGAGAGTTGTCGCACGTATTACATGTTCTAACATCCCAAGAGTAAAAGACTGACAGGATCTCTGCAAACCAACTTCTTCTTGATAGCCTGAATATTCACAAAATCTGTTTCTAAAACTCCTAAGCTCGGCAGTAAGTTGTTTCCCTGAGGCACATCAGCCTTGTTTAAGAGTGTTATTAATGTTAATTTGGTTAGCCAGTGAAGTCGAAAAAAATTACGCTCCCCTCTAGTTTCATTCGTTCATTTTGTCTCGTGTGTGTCTTGGGGTTCAATTCCTAGAGTCATGAATTAAACAGATGTAAACTCAATCTTCTGCCCCTGGATTTCCGTGGGAGGAAAGTAAGATTTTAACTAGCCTAACTAATTTAATAATCGTTTGCACCAACTCATGCCAACTTGTGTCAATTTTGGCTACAAACAACACTCAATTCTCATTCTAGTGTGTAGTAGCATTCCTCTGTTTTCTACTGGCTCAAGTTCATTAATATATAATATTATATACGCTCCCGATCAGAAGTTCCATCACTCTCATCTAAACTATAATAGGCTCCCAGAAAAACATCCGTAATTATGTAAGCTGTCATGCAGATTCCATATTGACTGACTATATCCATGATTGCAACGAATTATTATGACGATAGATTCGCAATAATTGAGTCCATTCTTAAATCGGGTTTTTTCCTATGTGACAGTTGTATCACGATGTGGAAGCGTGGAAAAGAGCCCCTTCCGCAGGGTTCTACGGAATGAGAGGAAAGAAAGTTCCCAGCTCGAACTTTTTTGGAATGCGAGGGAAGAAAGGCCCTTCAGGGTTTCTAGGAATGAGAGGCAAGAAGATGGATGCCCTGAGAGGATACAACAATGACCTTTCACCGATGGAATCTCTCAACAGGGTCTGGACTCCCTTAATGTCTGACGGGTATGTTGAAGGAATAAAGTCTTACAATGCCCACGGACAAGGTCCTGCCGCATCCTCGGAGGATTTGCTGTATGAGACACAACAACAGTCTCTCGGAGATCCACACTCACAAACTGGAGACTCGGAGTCGGACACAATAGGGCCAGAACAACGGGTCAAAAGGTCTCCGAGGTGGAAATACGAATAAAGTTGCTACATCATTGGCTCAACATGAGGAACGAAATTATCAATATCACACATTGTTAGGCTCTCGTTAATGTTCTTTGTGTGGCTACCAGTTTTAGAGAACTCGTTGATTGAGAATCCATCCTTATTATGAATAACGTAGTTTCATTATCAAGCTGATTATGTGCAACAGACCGCATTCCAGTATTCTTACAAATCACACTAATTAAACCTTGCGCTACATATGGACAAGGGTGAATGTTTTAAATTTTAAACAGCAAAGATTGATAATAGAGATACATGTGTAGTTCTTGCGTTGTATAACCTGAGAGCATGTCAGCAGTAGTAGTCTAGAACGTAGAATTAGCATTGTTAAATTATAAATGATATTGATAGTGTTATTCTGACACTCATTCCGTGGCATATCGTAAATTTCTTTATCGTAAATCTCCTATGAATACGTCTATCTAACTTTTAAAATATTTGGACATTCGATTTCCTGTTTTAAAATTTTAGTTCAAATGATTTTTTGTCTCATGACATTTTAATAATGTTGTTCTTACTTTTAAAAAAATTACACCTCAATATATCATACGCAGAAGTATACACATATTAAACATATTTGTAAACACATATTGACACATTATGTATTGTGTGTCCAGCCACACACTTAAGTCTCACTCGAACACCTCGGAATAAATAAATATATACATATCTTCATCTTGAGGATCAAGTTGAAGCTTATTTATGAAAAAAATACATAAATTCCCTAAACCTAATTCAAAATAAATTCAAGCTGTTTTGGCTTCTGAAATAACACTTCGCCACTCGTCGATGAAACTGTCGACCGTACATGTGTAGATAAAATATATTTGTAGTCAGTAGTCTTGTTCTGATGTAGTTCTGATGAAAGTAGTCTGAAACTTATTATCTTACTAATAGAAAGCACGCGGATTGTATAAGAAAATCTGTAAACTATAGTTTAGTTGTAAAGGAATAATAATACATTGAATAATTAAGCAAACCTCAAACACACTTGTAATCAGCTTGTAAATATTACTGTTATGATTTAATAACAATGACTTTGATTTTCTCTACATTACTATCAGCATCACATGAATGTTAAGCATTTAATTTCATTTCTCAACATTTCACACCACGCAATGCATAATCTGTATAAAGCTCACCTTCGGATTTGCTAATCAGGGTCAGTACTTCTTTTTCGTTTCGTGCAATAGAATGATAAATGGGATTTTTTCAAATCTTGATTTCGTTCGTTCTCTATTTCCATCTGCATTCTATACAGTTGATCTTGGGTTCATGCGAATTCTAAATGATTACATTGAAGTTCAACACGCAACCTTCCTCAAGCAAATGTCATACAGCCTTCGTTAGCAGACTAAATGAGTGGCACTGGCACAGGTCAAGAGTTAACGCGATTGTAGCTCGTGACATATTACAGAGCAGTTGCAAGTATACTTCTCATGCAAATAGTCTCAGAACTATATAAATCCCTGTTCACCTGATGAATGAAACCACTGCTTTTTGCAAGAAGCATTTTCATGTCACATTTTCATGTTCCATTTTTAACTCTCTTTCGTCGTCTTCCTGTGCTTTTTTCAGTCCATTAATTATCAATAATTATTTTGAAGCGAGAAATTATCCCAAATGAGAGACAAATTTAGCACAATTTTCGAATCCGTACACGGACAACTTTTCCTGCATTTCACATTAGAAAAGCAATGCAACGGTCGATTTTCAGGCACATGCAATCCAAATATGCAGCTGACAAAAGTCTTAAACTCATATTCGTGATTCTTCGAAGTAGTTCAGATTTAAAAGTCTGCATTAGTGCAACATGCACAGTTGGCTTTGGTTTCATCGCAATAACTTCTTTCCACAATCAATAATACGAGTACGTGCTGAGCTCGTGAAGTACAGTGGCTTTAATTCTTAACTGCAAATCTCACACAAATGACAGAAGAAAGCGACAATCCATCAAAATTTTAAAAGGTAAATGGACAAATAAATATATTGTCTGTTTACTTTGCGACACATGACAAGATGGATTCTTTGCAGACGTCCCACGTCTCTCTTACATCAATTAAGACATGATTGGTTTCATGGTTTCAAGAAAAAAAACAATGCGTCTTCAACCAACTGGAAATGTGAAGGACGGACTCTAAATTGATAAATAATCGAGATGACGTCTTCCAGTCACAGTTTAAAAGTTTAATAGCAGGAAAGTAGAACTCAGTCTGAAAATCACTCTTTTTCAAAACTTATCGTTTCAATGCTAGCCATATTGAGGGTGTTCTTTTCATGCTTTTTCAACGCGTATAGTTCACTTGCAGTGTTATTTTACAATTTAATGTATTTTCGCAATGACTCCCTCATATCTTTACAAAGTTCTGTCTTCTCTGCTTTCCCCTTAGCTTAATCAAGAACTTATTGTCAGAGTAGCTGTGCGTACGTATAACTTCATATGACGTAAGAATGTCTTCATCGAGACAGTGCATGAGCTCATAAAGCACTCTCAGGATTTAAATATCTAATCCTAACTCCTTTTTGTCTCATAAATAGACTGCACGCAGGTACGTCAACGGACAAGTAGGGCTGATATTATATTCGTCGTGAGTGAAAGTGAGTTTCGAGATCGTTGATGCAGACAAGCAGACATTAATTGATTCAATTAATCACCCTATCTCCTCTTTTGTTCCGTATAAATCTATATCCACACTCCCCACTTAATAAGTAATGGAATATCAATTTTCTTTTGTTACATGGGAACTTTATTATTGTAGCTTTCCTCCCACAAGCATAAATTTTTCCTCAACTCTTTAATGGGACCCTCCATTCTAGGTAATTTATTATTCTAACGTCCACACCTTTTCATACTAGCTTGTCACTAGTTGCTTCTACCTGGAACAAGTGCAAAAGCAGTTTGACTACCCATGGCTTTTCTGTAATACTATTGTCTGCCTTTCCTTAAATACACTAATCTATTTTTGGTATCGTCATTGAGGATTTTAACAGTGGATGCGTAAACGTTGAATATTTTAATGTTTGATGGTTGATTTAAAAATATATAGTTCACATAAATCAAGGTCACTCCAATTATTAAGGTGTAACAATTTATTTCAGTCTTATTGTAATCTTAGCAAGGCTACTCAGTATTATCTGTGTCATAAGATTCACCACAGATTGAATTCTGGATCCATGGCCAATATATCTTCGGTAATTTTTGACACTTGCTCAGGATCCTGCAAAGATTATTTATACTTGTGACCGTTTTGAAAGACATTAATGATAATATACACCTTCACCATGACGTAGTAAATTAAAATTTAACTCACGTTTCTTTCTCTTTTGCACTTGAGCAACTCCATTAGGAATTGCTTCTTTAAATCCATTACACACTCTTTGTCCATTTCATTTTCAATCCCACAAATTTTCTTCAACGCATACTGAAAACGATTCTCTGCTTCTTCAAAATCCAAGTTTTGAAAAAAGAACTTCCCATCATCCAGGAGTTTATTCAGAAGGCAAGATCTATATAGTGGAATCAAAGAGGAAGTATATACTTTTAAATGGCTCATATATATATGGTTGATATAAACCTTAATTGGGTTACAGACTACAGTGAGCACATAAGCTTACATAATTTGAGGCTTTCCTGCAGCTAGTATCCAAGTCGTAGCTCCGAGTTTTGCTCCCTTTCTAAGGAAAAGCTGTACACTTCCTAAATGATTACAAGACACAGCTCGATCAAACGGTCTGACCCCTTTGCGATCCGTCACTTCCATTTCCGCTCCTTTGTCCAGCAGAAGCTACGCGCAGGTGAACATTTAATTATTAATAAACTATAAAGAAATCTATGAAAAACTTTTTTTTTAATTTCTCACACACCTGAATTATCTCTTCATTTCCAGAGAAAGCTGCCAAGTGTAAAGGAGTTCTTCCGAGTATATCAGACTTGTTAATCTCACAAGGATTCTGAATCAAAACTCTACAGCTGTTAGCATTAGCTCTAATGCAAGCCCAGCCAACAGCAGAAATTCCATCCTTATCACTCCAGTCTACACTAGCTCCGTGATGCAGTAATATCTGTATAGCTACTGTGTCATCGCTTCTTGCAGCGATAATTAGAGCAGTTCGTTTCATTTCATCAAATCCATTAACTTTCGCTCCATTTTGGAGTAGTACTTCTAAAACCATGTGAAACCCTCCGTTCGCTGCATGAATTAGAGGAGGAATGAATCCTTGATCTGTGGCATTCGGGTTCACTCCGTTAGTTAGCAGCAATGCCACTGCATGTTCCATGTTATACTTGCATGCGGCTGTTAATGGTGTCCATCCAGTAATCCGTTCAGGGACATTTATAGCTTTGCAGTGATCAAACAGCAATCGAACTATCGAACAGTCCCCACGACTTGCGGCTACAACAAGACAATGATAAATTGCGTCATCCCTTGAAATATTGGCATCCACGTCTGATTCCCATGAAGTTGTGAGGAAGAATGCCACAATATCTGAGTGTGAAGCTGTGACAGCTTTAATCATGGCAGTTTCTCGTTTGTTATTTATCTTGGATACTCTTGCTCCATTTCGAATTAAAAACTCAATGATTTGCAAGTGACCAGCTTCTGCTGCAGCGTGAAGAGCAGTCTCCCCATTTTCATTTTCTGCATTTACGTCTGCATTGAATTCCACAAGCAATGTCAAGAGTCCTATATTGCATTCAGCTGCGCAAACTGAAATCAAAGGAGCTTTCTCCATCAACCACGTTTTTGAGTTTGGAGATGCTCCTGCTTGTAGGAGCAGTCTTGCAACCTAGGAGCATGAAATAATGAATAAAAAAATTAAGTCTTACATGCAGAAGCAAAAAGTCACATTTTATCACCTTGATATTAGTACAGTAGATGTTGGAGAAGCTGACTAGAGCTTCTTGTATGCAAGACGTACTATTGGCAAGAAAAGTAGATTGCATGTCAGCATGGGAAGCATGTTCGCTCATCATATTCAAGTTCTCCTTTTCAATATCATTCTTAAAGATTTTCGCTTTCAGAATGTAATGTGCCAAGTCTAAAGTTTTCGTGAGATTTAAAGGAGCCTCAACGCGAATCAATCGAAATGCAATTGCTGCATGTCCCGTCCTATAATATAATCAAATTTATTATGAGATTACATACAGTTCCATGATCCACGAGACTGAAGTTAAATTGACCGAGCTGAATTGCAGTCAAAGGAATCATTTTGCTTCCTTTTACGACAAAATTACCTGATATCGCATAAAAATTTGGAGTTAATTCCATCTCGACCAGAAAGCCAGTCGCGGAATGAAGAATGAAAAAACATGTAAGTTCCATCCAATCGTTTTACCAAAAGTCCGAGTACATTCTGTTAATTATTTATCAAGTAATCTTTCAATGGTCATTAGATCTTAACTTTGTTTTGGTTAATTTTACAGAGGCATCAAGTATATTACCTTAAAAGTCCTAAGGAATTCAACCCACGGCAAATTTGCAGAGGTCTGCAAGGAATTTACCGAATGGTATATTTCAAGTAAGTTGAGTGGATTCAATGCAGCAAGGCAGGTTGAAAGAATAGGCATGACACATCCGAAAGCACTCTGACTTGGGAATCGTAGATTGCAGTGCAGTGTAAATACTTCGGACAGTGATAGGGGGAAAATCTGAGAAAAACAAAATTGGAAGTAACAGGCCGAAGATTCGTACAGCACACTCAGCAACAGGATTACCGTTGGAACAAATTACCTTGAAACTAGAAGACTTAATGACAAGATGTCCCATTTCTATGAGATCTATCGTGAGTTTCAGGAAGAGAAAGCACCCACCGGAAATCTGCTTAAGATGCGTCTTCAAACTAGATAACATATTTGAATCGGCTCGCTGTGGTCGATTGGCCATAATACTATTACTCTTTTTGGATAACTTATCAAAACGACAGTTGATGTAGGCTTGCAGGTCTCGAGATATGTGGTCTCCAACGTCATCCAAACTAAAAAGTGCACAAGATTTCAGAAAAATAAGTCTGTTTTCAGGTAGTAACTGTACAACCGACCACGAATATTGCCTAAGTTATAAATTACCTTGTCCGGCTATATGGTAATAGAGACAACGACTCTAACTGACTCGTTCGAACTGTAAGAATGAGTTTCAGCCAGGACGGAATTTTTAAACAGTGTTTCGATATGAATGATGCGATTGTATCTCCTGAGTAACATTTGTGAGATTCTGCTTCCCCCACCGAGTCGAAGAGAAGAACAAAGTATCCATCAGGCAATTTATTCATCTTTCGAAGTAGAACCAATGGTTCAATAATGCCTTGCACAAATGCTTTAGCCGGATTAATTACGCAGTTGTCCATTGATAAAATGTCCTGCAGTGAACCACAAATAATTATTTGATATGCACACCCACGTGTAGTAAATTCAGTAATCTCAGCAATAATAATAATTAGCAGTACCAAATATTTCGGTCTTTCTTCTAGGAACTTTCTGTAAGCAATCAGGGGTGGAGCTTGGCATAATTGAGCAGCTATTGAATGCACCATGTCTGCTACTAAACATGTAGCTCGGTAGTCCACCTAATATTCAATTCAGATTCCTCTATTAGTTGCACAAAGGCCATAAAACAGAGATGAAAATCGTATTTGGTCATAAGTACCTGACAAAAGTGATAAGTAACAATTCTGGAAACAAGTTGAGAAAACGATTTGTTTTGTTGTATGTCTTCTTTGTGTAAATTTGCATTTCCGGTTGATACTAAGTTTCCGGCTTGGTCGTATGAGAGTCTGTTTTTTCTTCCAAAGCAACTGTGGTCAACCAACTGAAGTGCTATCGTTGTCTTTCCTGCTCATAACCAATTGTACTTTCTTTCATCCTGCCGAACTAATAGAAGACTTATGATTATGAAGGAATCTATCTGACCTGTTCCTGGACCCCCATGGACAATGGCTCCTCTATTTCCTGACTTTGATGAGAAAGTACTCTCCAAGGTAGAGTAGAGCCACTCACGGTGCGTATAAATTTGCTCTTCTTCTTGAGGAACTTCAAAAAACAAGGGTTTCAAAGGAAGGAATCGTAAGCTTGAGTTATTCTCTAAGCCACTCATCCCTAGAACATATGAAAACAAGACAAGTGTAACTTTCCCTATATTATGATATGATTGTACTGTCAAAGGCCAGCTAACTCTGGTTGATTTCCTAGCCTCAACTACAGACGCATTTTGAAGGGGTGGGTCACGATAACGACACCCCCAACTGACGGTCGTTCCTTATAGAAAACATCGAGATAAGAATTTTTTGATCTGCAGCTTTGACCTGCGAGGTCATCTAAGGTCAGGGTC